>Ga0123333_10003793_pt1 | contig 14512 bp, 13 predicted proteins | sample BioC12SIPDNA_3_FD_89957 | JGI IMG/M metagenome (GOLD analysis project Ga0123333, IMG submission 89957) | Anaerobic biogas reactor microbial communites from Washington, USA - Biogas_R2_B C12 SIP DNA | ecosystem: Engineered > Bioreactor > Anaerobic > Unclassified | place: Washington, USA... | reverse complement strand
GTTGTTCTGCATGACAGGGTCGCTGTTGGCGTACTGGATGTCCAGATCAACGCCCCACAGCTCAGCCGCTTCCTGCGCGCCATTGACAGAAGGCACAAAGAACTCGACCGATGCGTCAGAGTAGATGATCATCGTGATGCTGAACGGGTCATCCTGGGCAGACGCTGTAGACACAGCAAAAGCCATGACCATCGACAAAATGATAAACAGACTGACAAGCTTTTTCACGGAACTCCTCCTGAAAAGTAAAATGGGTCTGGCGAACTGCGCGTGCGTGATTGCGTTATGCCCCGGAGCCTCCTTTCGCCGGCTATCACTCGCCCAGGCGATCTATCAACTCATTGAGTCGCGTGCGATAGTATTTGAAACCTTCCCACGATACGTCCGGAGGGATGAAGTGATCGCCGAAGGGGATGTAGCCGCCCGTCTTGAGGACAGCCTCCACCGGCCCCAGGAATTTCTCGATGGCATCCTTGCCCAGCCCAATGTCCGATTTGGGCACGCCGCCCATCATCTGCAGGTGGGGGAAGTCCTTGCGCACGCGCACGATATCCATGCCGGTGTGCGTCTCGAAGGGGTAGATGCCGGTTGCCCCGCCTTCGATGAACAGCGGGATGATGTCGTGACAGTAGCCGTCGGTGTCCACGAAGATGATGTCGACGCCCTCACTGCGCAAGAAGCTGGTGAAGCGCTTGTAATAGGGCAGCATGAACTCGCGGATCATGTCGGGCGAGATCATGGGGCCGCTGCCATAGGAGATATCTTCCCAAATCTGCACCAGATCGGGTTTGACATAGGTGAAGACTTCCGAGTAGACCGCGATCCACAGCTCGGTGAATGTGTCGAGAATATCGTGGATCATCTCCGGGTCATCCACATAGGCGTAGAACAGCTTGTCGTAACCCATCAGGTTGGCCAGCGTGCCGAAGAAGCCGTGCGGATACCCGCCGATGGCGAGCGGGAAGTCGCGGTTCCGGTACCACTCGACCAATTGCGACCAGTTGGATGGGAAGCGCCCCTTGATGTCGTTGAGATTCAAGCGCTCTTCCTTGAGCTGCTCCCAGCTTTTACGGTCGGTGATCGGGTACTTCTCGCCGGAGGGCATGGTCTGGGTGGCTTTGATGAAGCGACGCTGCACGCCATCCACATCGCGGGTGACGAAGTATTTCTCGTTGTCTTCGAGCACCTGCACTTCGAACATGGGGTGGAACAGCAGGTTGACATCGACCAGAATCTGCGGCTTGTCCATGCCGAAGTAATCGCGCACGTCGTGGTCGACCGGGAAGCCCTGCGTCGGCCAGTACAGCCCGCCCGCCATCACGGCGATGCCCTTGGGCAGCCGGCTGGGGGGAACCGAGTTCCAGGCCGGGGTGTACAACTCGGACGTGGGCGTGCAGATCCTGGACGAAATGCGCGGATAGTGTCGTTTGGGCAGCCCTTCGGCGTACCAGCGATCAACCACCTCGCCCCAGTAGCCGAACTCCCACTTGATGCTGTGGACGCCCGTGTTGAACTTCATCACTTCCAAAAAACGCTCGCGTAAATTCATAGAAAAGTCCTCCACAACTGATGACTCTGCGCAGCGCCGCCGGGCCGGCCCAGGAGACGCTCCCCAGGTCAGCCCCGGCTCCCGCGCTAGCCGAGCAGCGCCGCTTCGCGCTCGCGGAAATAGGTCGCCGTCTGCATCACCATCTCATCCAACTGCCGCTTGTCCGGCTTGCCGTACATGGCCGGGTAGGGATCGCCACCGGGGCCAAGCGGCTCTGGCGTGACAAAGCGCCCCGCCGTGTTGTAGCCGATCACGTACAGCGCCATGATGATCGTGTCCAGGTCCAGCGCGCCCAGGCCCAACGCGCTGCGGTTGCTGTCGGCCATGTGCAGGTTGACCAGTTGCTCACCTGCCGCCAGGATCGCCTCGCCAATGTGCGCTTCCTCGGACTGCATGTGGTACACATCGCCGTTGATGTGCTGCACGCCCGGATGGTTCACCGCGGCGATGTACTGCTGGGCGTCGGCGATGGTGTGGACGAAGCTCACTTCCGCCGAGCGGATCGGCTCGATGGCTGCCTTGACGTTGTGCTCCACGAAGAGATCGGCCACCAGCAGCAGAGTCTCGACGCTGCGGTCGAACTCGACGTTGTCGTAGGCCTTGGGGCGGCCCACCGCGCCCGGCACGACCAGCAGGTACGACCCGCCGACCGCCGCCGTGAAGGGGACTTCGCGCTCGATGTAGTCGACCGCGGCCTGACGCTGCACGGCCCGGTTGCTGGCCAGGTCGTTGTCGGCGGAGAACATGCCGCACACCCCGCTGGCCTTCAGCCCATGGTCGTCCAGGATCTGGAGCGTCTCGTCCACTTTGTAGCCGAGCGAGGGGCCGTAGTGGTTGCCATGCAGCTCGATGTAACGGATACCGGCCTTCTCCAGCCGGGCCGCGGAGTCGGCCAGCGACTCGATACCGAAGCCCCAATTGCTCCACGAGAGGTTGAGGCGCGTTTTGAGCCGCTCCGGGTGCTCCCGCTTGAGCTGCTCGAAGGCGGTCCGGATCTTCTCGTTCTTCAGTTCGTAGTTCTGTGGTTTCATTTTCTCCCTCCTTGTAGGGGCGTCGTCTGGGGCATGTCCGGGTGATTGGGGCCGAAGTGTTTGAGGACGACCATCGGCTCCCAACGGCTGTGGTTGGTGATCGTGACGCCGGCGCGCGCCGCCGGCTCGCTGACGAAGTATTCGTCGGCGCTGAGCTGGCCAAAGCGCAGCATGATCGCGGCTTCGGCATCGTGCACGCCAAACTTGCCGTGTCCCTGGATGATGATGCAGCCGTAGGCCGCCCCGTCTTTGACGGTCACCGTCTGGCCGGGCAGGACAGTCAGCTCTTTGGCGCCGAAGTAGGGATTGGCATAGACGACCCATTTTTCGACGTGCCTGTCGTCCGAGTGCGCGCAGACCAGCGGCGGGCGGAAATAGTGCTCGCGGTAGAACGGATCGATGTTCTTCTCCCAGTCCATCAAGCTGAGCACATAATCCACGTCACGCTTCTTGTCGTCGGGGCAGTTCTCGACCAGAAATTCGAAGGGATAGACCTCGCCCGACGTGACGTTCTCGTAGACCGAGTTGACGTCGCTGTTCCACTGCGGCTCGTAGGTGAGGTACGACCCCGGCGCGTGCACCACGCCCGGCGGCGTGTACCATCCCGTGCCTAGCTCGATGCGGAAGGCGCGCGACAGCTCGGTGATGCGCGTGTCGCGCTTCTCGAAGTCCAGCAGCCGGGCGCGCATTTCGTCCAGCGTCACGCTGGGGTCGAAGCCGAAGTAGGTGACGGGGAACTCGCCCGGATGGTTGTTGAGCTGGGGCGGGAAGTAATACCCCTCCGGCTTGCCGATGCGCCCGACGCGCGCCGCCGCGACATCATCCAGGTGCAGATGCAGAAACAGCGGCGGGTTGTAGTCGAAGAACTTGGAATACATCGGCCACATGCCATATTTCGCGTGCAGCGTCTCGCCGATGATCGCCGCGCCCAGCTCCTCGATCGCGTCTCTGAGCAGGAATTTATCTTCCTGCCGGTCGGTCGGCGCCACGTAGCTCATCCCCTCATCGGGCGGCGCCAGCGGGCCGTTCATGGCCGCGATCACCGAGGAGAACCAGCGCTCTTTGATCGAGCCGCGCGCTGTCCCCAGGGCGTAGTAATCATCCGGATGCAAACGCAGCCGGCGCCCGGCCTCACTAAAGCGCCGGGGCACGAAGTTCGGCGCCAGGCGCAGCACGCCCTGGCCCTGGTCGAAGCGCTGGCGGATGGCGCTTGGCTCTGCTCTGTTCATCGCAAGGTTTATCATAGGTCCTGTTCCTTATGGGTGGAACGGCACAACAGACTGCCGCTCGATCAACTGCGGCTCGATCATGATCTGGGGCTGCTCCGGCCTGCCGTGCTCGATGATCTCCAACAGCAGTTGCACAGCCAGCGTCGCCAGCTCCGCGAACGATTGGCGGATGGTCGTCAGCGCGGGGATCTGGTAGGCCGCCACCTCGATATCGTCCACGCCGACGAACGAGATATCGTCCGGAACGCGCAGCCCCGCCTGGCTGACGGCGTGCATCGCGCCAATCGCCATGCGGTCGTTGGCCGCGAAGACCGCTGTCGGGCGCGGCTCGCCGCGCAGGATATCGGCCATCGCCGCGTAACCCGACTCGCAGACCCAGTCTCCCTCGCGGATGATGCAGGCGTCCGGCGGCAGGCCACGCTCGGCCAGGGCCGCCTGGTAACCGGCCATGCGCTCGCGGACCAAGCGCAGCTTGGTTGGGCCGCTGATGTGGGCGATGCAGGTATGGCCGAGGTCGAGCAGGTACTTCGCCGCGATGTAGCCGGCCTTGGTGTTGTCCAACGTGACGGACGGGCCGGTGTAGTGTTGGGGAATGCGGTCAATGGCCACCGACGGAATCCCCGCGCTCTCCAGCGCATCCAGGCTGGTCATCCGGTCCTCAGCAGAGACGAACAGCACGCCGTCAATCCAGCGCTGGGTGGCCGTGCGCACGTAGTTGGTCTCGCGCTCGATGTCGTCGTGCGTGTTGTAGACGCTGAGGCTGTAGCCGAACTGGTGGGCGTAGTCTTCGGCGGCGCTGGCCATCGTGGCGAAGGACGGGTTGGCGATGTCGGAGACGACCAGGGCAAGGGTGCGCGTCTGGCGGGTGCGCAGGCTGCGCGCGATGGAGTACGGGCGATAGCCCAATTCGGCGATGGCTGCCAGGACGCGGGCGCGCGTCTCTTCAGTGATGCCGGGCTTGTCATTGATGACAGCTGACACAGTCTGGACAGAGACACCCACCTTTTCGGCGACGTTGCGCATGGTGGGCGCCTTCTTCCGGGAACGGTCAGGAGTCATGGGCTTGCCTGGCTCTCAACAAATATCAGTTTAACGTTCATATGAACGGTCACATGAACGATCATATCCTATCACCGATCGATTTTTCGTGTCAATATGCTGAGCGCTGGAAACGCGAGAATTGGCCCGCACCATGAGGGTGATAGGCGCGCGCGACCGGATCAAAAAGCCTGCCGGCAGCCGGCAGGCGGATGCTTACTATTCAATTGTTAGAGGAACAGCAGACGCTGGCGGCGGTACGAGGCCCGGTGTTTGGCCGAGCGCTCGCCCCACCGCGGGACGTCACAATCCCGGCGCGCACGCCAGGTCCAGCGTCGCGGCGGACTCGACGACCTGCGGAGCGAGCCACACCACGGCCTCCAGCCGTTCTCCCGGCTCGAGCGCGCGCGACGCCAGGGCGTCGCCGCTGCTCGCATTCAACGCGACGAGCGTGTTGGTCCCGGCCTGGACGGCGTAGAAGCGCCCATCGGCGTAGATCACCCGACTGAAGACGCGATCGGGCTCCCAGAGCTGGCGCTGCGCCCCGCTCCTGATATCGACGGCAAACACGCCGCCGTCCGGCCCGGCCGGATGGTACAGGTAGAGCGTGTCCTGCCGCGCCCCGGCGAAGGCGAGCGGCCCCCCGAGGTCGGCCAACTTCACGGCGCGATCGTCCTGGGTGATATACAGGCGCTCGATCGTGATCAGCCGCCTGCGCGAGTCGATGGTGTAGATGCGCTCGCCGTCCAGCAGGTGAAAGCGCCGCCCATCGGCGTCCCACTGCCCGGCGAAGACCGGATCGGGCGGCGGGGCGTCCAACCGCACCGCCGGGGCGAACTCGCGCGTGTTGAGGTCCAGGGGGTAGATCGCGGCCTGCTCCGCGTCGTAGGCCAGCACATACAGCCAGCGCCGGTCCGGTGACGGGAAATAGGCGCGGTTCGCGGGCGCAGTTTCGGGCAGCGGCTTGTCCAGCGGAATCGTCGCCAGCAGCTCCAGGCTCTCCGCGCCGCGGATTTCGAGCGCTTCCCCGTTCTCGACCACCAGCCCGTTCCCGCTGGAGGTCAGCGTCAGCGCGCGGCTGGCGGGGGTCACGAAGCAGTTCCGGCGGGCCGATCCCAGGTTCACGACGCGCTGCTCGATCACGTCCGCGCCGTTCGAGGTCGAGACGTACAAGCGCTGCCCGTCCAGCGAGCCGATCACCGCCTCCAGCGACAGGCCCGCCTCCTCCAGGCGCAGCGTCGCTGCGTCCTCGAGCGTCGTCGCGTCGACCAGGCGCAGCGTGCCATCCCCGCTCGTCACCGCCAGGTACGGCTCGACCGGCACCAGGTCCGCCTGCAGCAGCACGCCGTGCTCGAACAACACCTGCCGCATCACTGCGTCGGCCGCCTCCTGCGCTCGGAACCATTTGCCGTCGTACTCCGACCAGCCATTGACGATGCCGAGATAATTGACGTACCCGCTGCCGCCGTAGAGATCGGGATAGTAGGCGATCTGGTCGAACGGCTGGTAGCTGCCATTTTCGAGCCGGAAGTAGCGGGTCAGCTCGTAGCCAGCGCCAAGACGGTCCGGCATGTCGATTGCGCGCGGAAAGTCCTCGATGGCCCCCATCGACAGCGCGCCGGCGATATCCGGATCGGTGATTTCGATCATCTCGTCCAGGCCCGGCCCGGTGATGGTGACCTTGTCTGCCGGGCCTTTGGCGCTCGCGCGGGGCAGAACGGCCAGCCCGGCGGCAGTCACGATCGCGATACAGAGAACCAGACGTAACGTTTTCATGGATGTACCTCCTTGTCGTCTTCGATGTCGATGATCGCGGGTCTACTCCAACGACTCCGCGATGCGGATGGCTTCATCGAGCGCCAGATCGCCTTCGACGCGATAGGTGATAGCGCCCTCTTCCCACAACAGGACATTGCTGTCGACGTAGCGCCGGATGAGCGTATTGTCGCCGGGCAGGATGTCGAGGTTGTGCGGGCCGGACAGCCAGACGGCATCGGCGCGGTTCACCTCAACACGCTCAATCGCGCCGGTATACTCCTTGATCACCACGTTGCGCGTGTCAATCTGGTGCACGCTCAGCGGCGGGGCGCCCGCTTCCAGCCAGACGAGGATCACCAGCGGATACGGGTCGTGCTGGACGAACACGGCATCCGGCGCGGGCAGAGCGGCGGGCAGCCGGATCGGGAAATCAACCGCCGCCTGCGCGCCGTCAAGCGTCGTCCGGCCCGGCATATCCAGGATCGACTCCAGGGGAGTCACCGTGGCCGCCGGAGTCTCGCCCTCATCCGCCAGCCGGACCGCGCCGATCTGCAGCCAGTCCAGCGCCCGCGCGCGCCAGTCCGGCACGGCCAGCACGGCGATGATCGCCAGTGCCAGCGCCAGCACGGCCGCGCGCAGCACGCGCTGCCGCGCCAGCGTGCGCCGTGGCGCCGCGATCCGGTCGCGCACGGCCCCGGCGATATCAGGCGTAGGGGGGAATTCGAACCGGCGGGCCATCGCCTCTACCTGTGCCTCCCACTGGGGATCGTTCATACCTGCCGTCCTTCGGTTAAGAGCGGGAACTCCGCCAGAACCACCTCGCGCAGGCGATCCAGCGCCCGGCTGAGCCGCGATTTCACCGTGCCGGGCCGGACGTCCAGCACCTGCGCCGTCTCCTCGACCGACAGCTCCAGCATGTAGCGCAGGTAGATGATCTGCTGGTCGCGCCGGTCCAGGCGGCGGATGGCCTGCCACAGCGCCTCCGACTGCTGGGCCTGCGTGTTTTCGACCTCGGCGCTGGGCGCGACGCGCGGCGCCAGCGTGAACACGCGTCCCAGCATCGCCCCGTAGCGCCCCAGGGAGCGGCGGCGGTTGCGCGCGAGGTTGGCCGCGATGTGCAGCAGCCAGGGACGCAGCGGGCGGCCCGCGTCGAACCGCTTCAGGTTCCGGTGCGCGCGGATGAACGCCTCCTGCGCCACGTCGGCGGCATCATCGGCATCGCCCACCATCAGGTACGCCAGCCGGAAGATCACCTCCTCGTGCTGGCGGACCAGGATTGCATAGGCGTCATCGTCGCCCGCCTGCGCGCGACGGATCAGGTCTGGTTCCAAGCGCTGAATCCCTCTGCTGGTCCGGCTCCACTGCCACTATTACACCGCCCGCGCGGATCCGGTTCCCGCGCGCAGGCTTTCCCCGCGCTGCAGGGCATTCTGTCAAGTTCTTCTGACAAGTTTTTATGCCAATTCCAGGTTCTGAGCAATACCATAGGCTTAGAATTCGGCCACAAATCGCCATTTGCTGCGGGAGGGCCGTAGGATGACCAGAATTGTCGTGATCGACGATGATTCTCTTGCCCGGGACCGTGTGATAGCCACCTTACGCTGTCACGGTTACGAAGCCGCCAGCGCAGCGAATGGGACGGCTGGCGTCGAGCTTGTGCAGGAATACGAGCCTGACCTGGTGTTGTGCGACATCAACATGCCGGTTATGGACGGGTATGCCGTGCTGGACAACCTGAGGGAGAATGTTCGCACCGCCGACATCCCATTTTTATTCATGACCGGGCTTACAGAACATGATGATGTGCGTAGAGGCATGCAGTTGGGGGCCGACGACTACCTGACCAAGCCTTTCTCGAACGACGAGTTGACTGCAGCGGTGAAGACACAGCTTGTCAAACGACACGCCCTCGCCGACAAGTACGAGACCACGATCAGATTGCTGCGGAAGAACATCGTGTATGCACTGCCTCACGAGCTCCGCACCCCATTGGCCGTGTGTCTTGGTTTCGCCGACCTGCTGCGCAAGGATGCCGAGAGTCTTTCGGCAGATCAGATGCGCCAGATGGGTGAGCATATCTACACGTACACCGAACGTTTGCATCGCGTGTTGGAGAATTTCCTTATCTTCGCCCAGATCGAGGTGTTGGCGTCGGACCCTGAGCAACTCGAGCAGGCGCGTAACCATATCACGGGGCACGTGGGGCAGGTGGTTGAGGCGCGGGCTCGCTCGGTGGCCGATAAGGTCCTGCGCGGCGCCGATTTATCCCTGGATATTCACGATTTCGCTGCCCAGATCGCCGAAAATGACCTGGCCAGGATGGTCGAAGAACTGGTGGACAACGCGTTCAAGTTCTCTCCATGTGGCAGCACGGTGACCGTCCGTGTGGCGCGCGATGACCAGAACTTCCACATCGACGTGTCGGACCAGGGCCGCGGCATGTCACCGGAGCAGATCGATATGGTGGGCGCCTACATGCAATTCGACCGCGCGCTGTTCGAACAGCAAGGTCTTGGGTTGGGCTTGATTATCGCCAAACGTCTCGCGGAAATCCACCGCGGGCGCCTCGTCATACACAGCACGATCGGGATCGGCACCGACGTGCGGCTCAGTTTCGGATCCCCGTGAAAGCGAGGCGGCCGGTTGATGTTCCGGCAGGCCGCCAGCTCCCTCCCCCACCGTTTTCCCAACCAGTACACTCCCGATCGCCGGGGCGGTCATCGGCGACAGCCGGGCCGCGGGCAGGGCTGGCGGGATTCCGGCGCTTGCCCCACGTTGCGTTGGCAGGCAGCCGATTTGCGGTATGATGGCATTACAACGTCCGGATTACGACGGAGCTGGCATGTTGAACATCCGCGCACTCCTGGTACTCGCCATCCTGGCGGCCGCCCTGGCTGGCCACCCACCCGTTGACGCCGCCCCGGCGGACCCAGCCGCGCCCCCGGCCGCTGCCCAGGGCCACCCTGGCTGCGCGGGCATCACCGCTGACACGCCGCAGACGCCGGAGTGTGATGCGGTCATGGCGGCGCAGCCTTACCCCGACGTGACGCGCATTCCCTTCGATCTCGGCGTGATCGCGGGGCAGGACTTCATTTACTTCGACGCGGACACCGTCCCGCTTTACAACGCGCCGGGCGGCGAACAGGTCGATACGCTGACGGCGGGCCGCAGCAGCTACGTCAATGTGATCCAGACCTCCGGCAACTGGGCGGAGATTCGCCCGGGCCGCTGGGCGTCGCTCGAAAAAGCGAACCTTGCCGAGCCCTCGACCTTCACCGGCGTGCTGATCAATCGCATGGATATGCCCTTCGCCTGGGCGATCTACGATCACTGCACGTCGCTCACGCCGGGCGGCCCGCGCAACTGCCGAGGGTCAGGCTCGTTCGACCGCTACGACCTGATGAACATCTATGCCACGGTGCGCGTTCGGGAATGGGACTGGCACCTCGTCGGGCCGAACCAGTGGACCGTGCAGACCAATCTCAGCATCGTGCACCCCACGCCGCCCGCGGTTTATAGCTGGCGCTGGGTCGGCGTGAGCACCTACGAGCAGAACCTCGTCGCCTATGAGGGCGAGCGCCCGGTGATGGCTACCCTGGTCTCGACCGGCGACATGGACGAGGAGAAGTGGCGCACCGATCCGGGCGTGTGGAAGGTCGAGTTGTTCTGGGAAGTTGGCCCGATGGAAGGCGCGGCGGGCAGCGACGACTTCTACGCGCTCGATCAGGTGCCGTACCACATGTATTTCAACTGGCGCGAGGCGCTCCACGGCGTCTACTGGCACGAGAACTTCGGTTACTACTGGTCGCACGGCTGCGTCAACCTCACCGTCAGCGACGCGAAGTGGCTGTGGGACAACTGGGTCATCATGAACACCCGTGTCTACGTGTATGACGAAAAGCCGGGCTAGCTCGCCGCGCGCCCGGGCCTTCCCGAGCCTCAGAACCCACCCCCGCTCCTGCCAGAGCCGCCCCGCGCTGATCGCCGCAGGTGGCCGCTTCCGTGCCACTTCTGGCTTCCCTTGAGCGTGATCTAGGTCTATCTACCCAGTCTTTTCGGGAATTTCTTCCTAACCCAAAACAGCCTGTCCGCCCCATCACGCGGGCGGCGTCTTCGTCTATCATCTCAACATCGCCAAGTAATCGAACAAGGAGCAGTCACAATGTTGGGTTGGGTCGTTTTTTTCCTGGTTCTGGCGCTCCTCGCCGCCTTCTTGGGGTTCGGTGGTATCGCCGGTGCAGCCGCTGGGATCGCGCAGATTTTGTTCTTCGTCTTCCTGATCCTGTTCATCGCCGCGCTGCTTTTCGGCCGCCGAATGACTGTCTAGAACCGCACACGACTGAGCGAGCAGGGGTGCGTTGAATCCCTGCTCGCTCGCGTTCTATCACACCCGTAAGCAGCACATTCAAGGAGGAAACACCATGTCAGGTCAGCTTCTCTCAGCGAATACACTCATCGGAGATGCCGTCAAGAATCGCGCACAGGAAGACCTGGGCAGCGTCAAGGAACTGATGATCGACATCGACGCGGGCCGCATCGCCTACGCCGTCGTATCCTTCGGCGGCCTGTTCGGCATCGGCGACAAGCTCTTTGCCGTGCCGTGGTCGGCCCTGCAGGTCGACACGACGAACAAGCACGTTGTCCTGGATGTCGCGAAGGAAACGCTCGAAAACGCGCCCGGGTTCGACAAGGACAACTGGCCCGATATGGCGAATCGCGATTGGGGCCGCGAGGTTCACTGGTACTACAACCAGAGCCCGTATTGGGACTGATCCAGTCCCGCGTTCAGCACGCGCCGCGCTGTGATGGCACCCCCAGAGCAGCGCCCCCAACGACAAGCCTGCGGAGCTACGACCGCAGGCTTTTTTCGCGCTCGCCGGCTGTGGATGCGACAACACCTTGCGGGCGCCCGGTCGCGAGGTCCGGCTCGCAGGGCGATGGATCACCGCCCTGCTCTGGACGGAGACCGGGCTACTTATGCTTCCACTTGCCGTCCCGATCTTTCTCGTACTGGTCTTTCACAGCACCCCAGGCCACGCGGTGCGCCGTCTCCTCGCGCGAGGCATCGTCGCGCCGCTTTTCCGGATCCGCGTAGTGGTCCCAGGCGCTGTTGAACGCCTCTTTGTAGATTTCCTGAGCGTGCTTCGGCAGATTGTCGCGCACGCTGTCGGGCAGTTCGCTGGTGCTGTTGTAGGGCATGGTTCGCCTCCTTATCGGCTAATTTGGACCTCATCTGCAACGATGGCACACCGGCTGGCACTTTGCATGAGGCATCCGGCGGATCACCGACCAGGAAGACCGGGCGATCGACAAATAGGCCATCCGGCCAGGGTGAATTGAGCCGGGTGCCTCATGCTCCGACCGGGAAATTCGCTTACCATAGGCGGGATGTCAGTCACATGGTGTGCAGGAGATGGGGATAATGCCTCGACACAACGCGGGGAATAACAATAAACGAACGCTCTTCGGGATCATTCTGATCCTCAGCCTGCTGGCCCTGCCGGCCATCGTGCAGGCCCAGGCTGTCCGCTTCGAGTGGACGCGCTGGGATGCCATCCTGGACGTGCAGCCGGAGGGGGACACGCTCGCCATCAGCGAGACGCAGGAATTCGCCATTCGCGAGGGAACGGCGCGCTTTGGCAGCCGTACCTGGACGCAGCCAGTCGACGTCCGGGACGTCTCTGTCGTCATGGGCGGCAGCAGCGCCCCGGTGCAACTGGCGCGCTCCGGCAGCGGGGAGCCGGGCACTTACACGGTCGCGCAGTCGGGCAGCGACACCGAGCTGACCTACTACCTGCCGCGCACGGCGTCCAGCGGCGACACGTTCGTGGCCCAGATCAACTATACCGCGCCGATCCCCGTCGAGGGGCTGGTGGACTGGATCGTCATTCCCAGCGAGCATGGCGCGCCGGTTGAGAGCAGCACCGTCACGATCAACTTCCCGCCGGGCGAGGCGCCCGATCGCAGCCTGGTGAGGGTCGCTGCCGGGGCGGGCACCGTCGTGCAAAACGGCAACAGCTTCACGGTACGGTCGCAGGGGCCGCTAGCAGCCGACGAGATACTCGCCATCCAGATCCCGTTCGGCGCGGATGTGGGCGCGGCGGGCGAGCCGGCGGGGAACGCCGAACCGGCGGCCCCCGTGGCACCGGCAGCGCCGGCTGGTGATGGCATCAGCATCAGCAGCACCACCTTGCTGGCCCTGCTGTGCGGCGTGGGCTTGTTGGTCCTGCTGGGCGGCGGCGGGCTGCTGCGCAATCTGCTGCCCGCTCTGCTGGGGTCCGGCCTGGGGACCACACGCCGCTACAATCCGTTGGGGCGCTCGGCGCCACGCAGCAGCGGTCTCCCCTCGTTCGGTCGCGGTTTCCGGCGCAGCTCGAACCAGAGCCGCAATCTTCCACAGGTCGGCCGCCGGAAAGATGGCGGCGGTAGCGCAGGACTGGGATAAACCTATGCGTCACATCATCACGTTTCTGGGCATCGGAGTCGTGCTCGCGCTGGCATTCGGCACCGCGTCGGCGCAGCAAGGCGGAATACCGCTGCGCTACGGCGAGCCGGTCGAGGGCGAGCTGGCCGCATCCGCGACGGATACTTATATCCTGGACGCAAGCGCCGGGGACAAGCCGGTGATCGCCGCGTCCGCCAAGGGGGGCGAGATCGACCCGGTCGTCCGGTTGTACGATCCGGCGGGACAGCTCATCGGCGAGGACGACAACGGCGGGGGCAAGCTCAACGCCTATCTGGAGGGCATCGTGCTGTCCCAGGATGGGGCCTACACGGTGGAGGTCACCAACCAGTCTGAGGGCCAGGGCGGCGGCTATGCGCTGGTGGTCTACAAGGCCGATGAGCTCCTGCCGTTTCACGGAGACAGTGGCGTGGCGCAAGGGGGCGACTATCTGAGCTACGAGCTGTCGCGCCCGTGGCCATATACCGATCTGACCTACCGCATCGCGGACAGCGGCGAGGGTACTTATTCGCCGGACGTGGTCGAGGTGATCCGCATGGCCTTCCAAGCCTGGGCCGACAATACGCCGCTAACCTTTCGGGAAGTCACCAGCGACGGGGCGGATATCGAGATCCAGTTCGGCTACATCGACGGGCCGACCCAGGTCCTGGGAGAGGCGTGTCCCCCCTCCAGCCCGTGCGCGGGCAGCGTGGTGCTGGACACCGGCGAGCAATGGGTGTTGTTGGAGCCCAACCACAGCGGCGAGATTTCACTGCTGGGAGTCGCGACGCATGAGCTCGGCCACGCCATCGGCTTGCTGCATAGCGACGATCCGTCCGCCTTGATGTATCCCCAGTACAGCCCGTACAACCTGCAGCCCAGTGCCGACGACATCCGGGGCGTGCAGCGCCTGTATGGCGCGGGGACGGGCAGCGTGACGCCCTCCACCCCAGCGGCGGGCGCTGCCGGGGACGCCGTCCAGGCCGAGATTGCCGGCGACGTCTATGTTCACTTCTGGGATTTTGACGTGAACGCCGGCGAGACGGTGACGATCCGCATGGAAGAACTGTCCGGCGGTCTGGACCCGCTGCTAATTCTGATCGACGCCAACGACAACGTCCTGGCGTACGATGATGATGGGGGCGGCGGCTTCGACGCCGAGCTGCGCAACATCAGCTTTCCGCAAAGCGGCACCTACACCGTGGCTGCCACCCGCTACCAGCAGGCGCAGGGTTACACGACGGGCGAGTACGAGCTGACCATCCACTACGGCGCCCTGGACGAACCCACGCCCGCCGCCGGTTCTCCCGATACGCCAGCGGATGGGTCGGTCCAGGTGAGCCCCGTATCCCCCGACAGAATCGCGCAGTTTCCGACGCTCGACTCAGCGCTGGCGAGCTCCTTCGCGGAGAGCACCAGCCCGCGCGTGCAGACGGTGTCCGGCACGGTCCAGCGCGACCAGTCC
>Ga0123333_10003782_pt1 | contig 14545 bp, 5 predicted proteins | sample BioC12SIPDNA_3_FD_89957 | JGI IMG/M metagenome (GOLD analysis project Ga0123333, IMG submission 89957) | Anaerobic biogas reactor microbial communites from Washington, USA - Biogas_R2_B C12 SIP DNA | ecosystem: Engineered > Bioreactor > Anaerobic > Unclassified | place: Washington, USA... | reverse complement strand
GGAACTGCCGGTGGTAGAAGAAATGGTAGATACTTTGCACGCCGGAAAGGAGGCCCTTGCCCGATCCACCGGCAACGGCCGCGCCGGCTGCAGGCTTGCCGTTGGCGTGCTGCAACTGCACAGAGTCCATAAAGTCTTTGGTCAAACCGTTTATATCACCCCAATAGACCGGTGCGCCGATAACCGCCGCGTCGGCCTGATCGCACAGCGACGACAAGCTTTCCGGGCAATAGGGCGCTCCTCCTTGAGTACCATAAGGTCGGATGTCGTAATCTACCAGATAAACAACACGCGTTTCCGCGCCCTGGGCTGCTGCCCCGTCCAATACTGCACCGACAAGGGCGTTACTGCGTCCGTCTTTACGCGGACTACCGACGATACCTAAGATCAACATAACCTCCTCCTTTGCAAAATGTCACTTGATATGTCCCATCACCCACCAAACGCGCGATCCTTGTGCCGCCCCTGTAATAAGTCTTGTCGAAATTGTACGCGGCCTTGAATTCCACTACTGGCAGCAGGTTCACGGTCTCCATTGTAAATTCTGCCGCTGTCACCGTGAACACCTTGAACTCAAACGGCGTCTCGGTCAGCGCGCTTACTGTGACCAGGTGCGTGTTGCCCCGTACACTGTGTGTGTTGATGTGATTGTGACCTGACAACACCCCGCACAGGTGCGGATAAGTCGGCGTGAGATCAAGGATCATATGCGTGAACGCGGGGAGCGGCGCGTGCCGCGTCTCCGCAAAGCCGGTCTGTCCTGGCGGGACGCCCAGCACTTCACTGTGCGTGCAAAGCAGGTGCCGCCGGTCGGGGTGACAGTCGAGGGCAGCGGTCAGGTAGGCAAGTTGTTCTGTCAGAAAGTGCGGTGTCTGTTCCTCCTCCCAGAAAAACGGCGTGGCGCACCATTGGGTCGGCACAACGTGGATGACACAGTCCGGCAGTGTTAGAGAATAGGTCAGTTGTTGATCGGGGAAGAATTCCGGCGCTTCCCGCAGCCACAATGTCGCCGCATCTGGTGCGGTCAGGTCGTGGTTGCCCAGACACAGATACTCCGGGACAGACAGAAGGAAGGCTTCCCGAGCGGCGCTTAAGGTCGTTGGCGTGGCCTGATCCACCATATCGCCACCGTGCAGCACGAAGGCAATGTCGCCCTGTGCCTGAATCCAGCCATCCAGAGCGTTGAGTAATGTCGGGATTTGCTTCGCATACCGTGGTTGCTGGTGATAGCCGCCCTCGGTCGCACCCAGATGGGTATCGGCGATGTAGATAAAACGGGTCACAGCCCCTCCGTCACCACGTGCACCGCGCCACCGACGTTGAGGAAACACAGTGCCGGACGCGAACGCACGCCAAGTAGTCGCTCCGCCGCATCCAGGTAGCGCGTCACCTGCGCCCGATAATCCTTAGTGGCAAGCAACGTAGTCAACGCCGCCTGATCGATGACGTGATCGGTCTTGAACTCCACGAGTGTCCATTGCCCATCGGCACAGAACAGCGCGTCGAGGGTGCCGCGCTCTAGTGCGCCGTCTGGCGTTGCCAGCGTGTACGGGACTTCGTGAAGACGTTGTACAGCGCCGTCCATTGCTGCGTACAGGTCGGTGGCCCGGAAGCGCGTCAGCATCCGCGCCGCACGCTGGACGGCGTTGCGCAGTTCGACGCTGTCGGTGATGCCGCATCCGCGCGCCTCGGCTTCGGCCCACTGCGCGAAAACCACGCCATCGGGGAAGAGCCACTGTTCCAATGCGCCGTGTACCAGCGTCCCCACCACCCACGCCGGAGCCGTTGGCCGGGCCTGCTCCGGAACCACGCGCCATACCCGCCGTGGTGGATCGCGGTGCGCGGCATCGGTGTCCGCATCGGTCGCGGACGGCAGCGGGATCAAGGGATCGAGCAACGGCAAGATTTCCGGCAAGGTGCGCTGCACGGGCGGCGTAATGGACACACCCGGCGCGGCGATCTCCGCGTTGCCCTCATAGAGGAAGCAGTTCACTAGCTGTGTACCGGCAGATAATGTCACATGGTGACTCGTCTCTCCTTCGGGATCACACACTGGCGCAGAGGTGCTGAGGTGCAGCGCAGTGTCCAGCCGGTCCAGCCAGCCGGCAAGCCCGAGGCCGTCTTTGCGCGCGTTCACCGTCCCGCTGAGGATGAGCATATCCTGCGCCCGCGTCGCTGCGACGTACAACAGCCGGTCGGATTCCGCGGCTTCCTGATCCGCCGCTGCCTGCTGCGCCAGGCGATAGGCCAGCGAGGTGGCGGCGGGAGCGTCGTCTTCGCCTGTGCTTTTGAGCGGCGGCACGACGCCCAGAAGTGAATCCACCACTGCTCCTTGCCCGCCGCGCGCAGCTTTTCCGGCGTCGCCGATGACGATGACCGGGAATTCCAGCCCTTTGGCGGTGTGGACGGTCATCAGTTGCACCGCGCCTACGCTCAAGGTGTGCGCTTCGCCCTCGCGCGTCCCTGCGTCGCGCAGTTGTGTCACGTAGTCCAGGAATTCACTCACACTGACGATGCCGCTGGTATGCGCGTCTGCCAGCAGTTTGGCGAGGTTGCCCGCGCCCCGCGCCTGTCCCGTGCGCAGCAACGCCGCGCGGTAGTGCGTCGCGTCCAGGAATGCCTTGAGGAGAGTTGCTACCGTCACCCGACCGGCCTGCGCGTGCAAACGATGGATGAGGGTGACGGCATCCGCCGCACAAGGGGTCTCATCCGCCAGAAAATCCAGGGATGCCCCGTTGAGCATCACCCACAACGAGGATGCTTCCTGGGCTACGCGCGCTTCGGTCAGGCGGTAGAGCGCCAGGTCGGAAAGACCGCACGCCGGAGAGCGCAGCAGGCCGACCAGCGCCAAGTCGTCGGTGGGATCGGCCAGGACGGTCAGCGCGTTGAGGACGTCGCGCACTTCCGGGCGCTCGTAGAAGCCGCGCCCGGCCACGGTGAGGAAGGGAATACCGGCGCGTTCCAGCGCGTTCTCGTAGCAGGCGAAGGAAGTCGAGGCCCGGCAGAGGATGGCGATGTCGCCGTAATCCAGCGGGCGGGTGTGGGATTGCCCCGTGTCGGGATCGCGTGTCGCCAGTTGCACGTGACCGCTTTCCACCAAAGCCGCGAGCCGCGTCGCCAACGCCTCCGCCGCCTTGTCCAACGCGCCGCCGGCCTTGCTACCCACACCTAGATGCAGTTCGACGTAGGGCGGCGTCAGCCCGGCAGGGGGCGTTTCGCGGTAGTGCGCGAGCGCGGCAAACGGTTCGACGTAGGGCCGCGCCGGGTCTTCGTCCACACCCAGCACAGGTTGCAACAAGGCATTCAGGGCAACAACGAGGTCACCGTGCGCCCGGTACGATGTTTTCAGGGTATATGCTTTGCCTTGGGCTGTAATCTCTCGTCGAGCAGCACGGAACACGGTGACGTCCGCGCCCCGGAAGCGGTAGATGGACTGCTTGCCGTCGCCGACGATGAAGAGCTTGCCCGCGTCGCCGTTGAGCAAGGCCAGCAGATCGCGCTGGCGGGCGTTGGTGTCCTGGAATTCGTCCACCAGCAAGGCGCGGACTTCGGCCTGCCAGCGCGCGCGGGCGGCGGGATGGTCGTGTAGGAGCGCCCGCGCGCCGGCTTCCAGGTCGTCGAAATCGAGGGCACGGCGGTCTTCCTTGAGGCGTGTGTAGGTCGCCAGTGCGTAGTCGTACAGGCGCAGCAATTCAGGTAAGATGGCGGTGGCTAACGCCTGATCTAGTGCCAGGTCAATGCCCTTGCCTACCAATGCGGCAATGCTTTCGTCATAGCGATTTTGTAGTGCCTTGATGATAGCCTTGGGGTTGGCGGGGGACCAGTTGGCCTGCCGTCCGACTTGCTTCATCGCGCCGCGCAAGGGCGCGAGGTGGACGGACGCCGTTGCCCAATCGTCCGCCGCGCACGCCGCTGTGATGTTATCCCATAGACGCAACAATTCCGCAAGCGGCGCAGCCAGGTTGTCCTCGGCGGCTTCCGCGCGGGCCAGCGTCCCGTCGGCGCGCAGGGCCAGCAAGTCGGCGAAGTCTGCCTGCACCGCAGCGTCTTCCACGAAAGCGCGGAGCGGGGACGCCAGGTGTGGCTCCCACACGGCCCACCCATCGTCTGGACGGGGGAGCGCAGCGATGTCCAGCCGTTGCTTGAGCAGTTGGGTCAGGAGTCGCGGCAGTTCCCATTCCCCGAAATCGGCGAACAGGCGCGCGGCCTGCGGATCATCGGCGGCCCAGGCCAGCGCCGCTTCGACGGCCTGCGCCAGGAGCAGCGCGGCCTGGCCTTCGTCTAGCGTCTCGAAGCGCGGGTCGATGGCGGCCTCGGCAGGATGGTTGCGCAGCAGTTCCCCGCACAGGCTGTGGATGGTGCCGATGCGCGCCGCGTCGAGGGCTTCATAGAGTCGTTGCCAGCGGGTGCGTTCCTCGTCGGTAAATTGCCCCGCATCCAGATACCGGCGTACTTCCTGGCGCACGCGGTTGCGCATCTCGCGCGCGGCCTTTTTGGTGAAGGTGATGGCGACGACTGAACGCAGCGGTAGGTCGTCCAATAGCAGTGAAAGGTAGCGCGCCACGAGCGTGCGCGTCTTGCCTGCGCCGGCCCCGGCGGTCACGGCCACATCCGCGCCCCGCGCCAGGATCGGCGGCGTCTGCTCGTCGCTGGGAGACATTTGGGCGAGCAAAGGATGCAAGATGCAGGATGCAGGGGAGTCGTCACTCGTTACTGGTTTCTGGTTACTCATTTCTTGCCTCTTGCTTCCTGCTTCTTGCCTCACCATTGTTTGGGCTGATAGTGCCAGCAGAAGGACGCCGCCGGGCAATAAGCGGGGCAACCGTCATCGGGTGGGGTGGGAACGAAGTACCCCTGACGCGCACCGCGCACGGCTTCCCAGGCGTGGGTGACGGCGGTCTGCATCGCGCCGGCCGGACCGAACAGGCCCGCCTCTTTGTCCGCGAACTTCGCCAGGGTAAAGCTGCTGGCCTCGGCGGCGCGGATGTGCCAGTAGAAGCCGTCGCTGACGTTCCCCAGGTCTAGCGCCTCCTGCGCGGCCAGGGCGTAGAGCGGGAGTTGCAGCTTCTTGCCCTTTTTGACGTTGGTGGTCGTGAACGCACTCGCTCCGCCGGTCTTGTAGTCGATGATGCGCACGCGCCCGTCCGACGTGCGGTCCACCCGGTCAATCAGGCCGCGTATCCGGAAACTGTCTGCTCCGTCACGGATGACTAGCGGGGGATAACTCTCTAATCCGAACCTGGCTTCATAGGCATACGGCACGAAATCTTCCCGCAGGGCATCCAACGCGATCAGCGAGCGGCGCACGTTCTCGATGATTTCGTCGCGGGTCCGCGCCCACCACGCAGTCGGGCGGAATTGCTGCTCGCGGGGTGCGGCGTCCAATATTGGCGCGGCGACGTCAGACAATGTTGTCAGTAGTTGTTCAAGGGCGGTAGGATCGGTGACGGCCTGGTAGAGTCGCTCGAAGACGCGATGGTAGAGATTGCCCAATTGCGCTGCGTCCAGCCCTTCGACGGGGCGGGCGCGCGGTTCCAATGCCAGGACGCTGCCCACAAAGAAGCGGAAGGGGCACTCGCGGTAGCTTTCCAGGCGACTGGCGCTCCAGGCGCGCGTCGGACCGAAACGCTGGGTGAAGATGTCGCCAATCGGGGTCAGATCGCCGTCGTAAAGTCCCGGTGTGATTGCGTCCAGGCGCTGCGCCAACACGCGCGTTGCCCGTTGTAGCGCGGCGTGATATGCCGGCTGGCGTCGCGCCAGTGCTTCCCAAGTCGGTGTATCCCCCTGGGCGCTGAGTCCCAAGAGCAATTCCTCCCAAGAGGCGGCTTCGTTGGGTGCGGGGTAGCTGTGACTGGTCAGGTGTAGCGGCGTCACGGCCACGCGGCGGCGCACTTCGTCCCAATACGGCGAGGCCTGCCACGGCGCGCCATTGTCGGCAATGCGTGGGCGGGTAAGCAGTAATGCTGCGCGTGGGCGGGCGATGGCCTCATAGAAGTATTCGGCTTCGGAACTATCCGGCGACGGTGACAAGGCCAGACCAAAGTTATCGCGCAAAGTGCGCCGGTCGGCGTCGCGCAGAAAGGGGTCTTCGGCCAGCGCTGCCGGGAACTCGCCCTCGGCCAGGCCCAGCACGGCGGCGGTGTGGAAGGGCACGCCGCGCGCCTGGGTCACGTCGGCGACCAGCAATGCCTCGCGGTCGGTGGGCAGCGGCAGGCGATACGTCGCGGCGTCCACCGCGCCTTCGAGATCGGCCCAGAACGTGGGGAACGTTACAGGGGCGCAGGCCACGGCCTCGTCGGCCCACACCAGCCCGCGCAGAATGTCTTTGAGGGCTTCGAGTGCAGCCCGGTCACGCTCCACCAATTCTGGCGGGCCAGCGTCTACACGGCGTACCACGCCCAGGTCGTCTGGCGATGTGGCAGTATCTTCTGAGGGAGCATCGTCACCAATGAGGGACTCTATCCACGCCAAGAATTCTCGGCAAGGGTGTTCGCCTTGCGGTGGGGTAACGCGCTGCACGAAGCACTGGAACGTCGCACCCAGCGGCTCCGCCGCCGCACCGGTGGGGACGGTCAAGGGGATGTCGCTGTCAACAGTGTCTTCATCCAGCGCCTCACGCGGCCCGGCGGTGATCGCCAGGGCGAAGGCTTCTTCCCACTGCGCCAGTCCTGCTACCACGCGCCCCCAGCGCGCCAGGCGATCCAGGCTTTCGGCGGTTTCCGGGGTGATGCCGCAGGCGGTCCACTCGAAGTAGGGGGAGCGCCAGGCTTCCACCGTCAGACGCCAGGGGAAGGCGCTGCCCGCATCGTCGGGCAGTGTCAGGCGCAGCAGGTCGAGCAATGCCGCAATCGCCGGGTTCGTGCGCAGAGGCAGTCCGTCGAGGATGTGGACCGGCACACCGAACTCGTCCGCCGTCTGCTGGATGAAGGGGCGGTACGGCTCGATGTAGCGGGCTAACAATGCTGCATCGCTCAGGCGCAGGCGCTCGCGGACGACGCGCGCCTTTAGCCACCGCAGTGCCGCGCGCACTTCGGCCTCGCGGTCGGGCGCGGCAATGAGCGTGACGGCATCCCCGGCGGGGCATTGTGCGGCATCGGCGGTGAACAACGCCGCTTCCAGGTGTGTTAGCGCGGGCGCGCGCGGATCGGGCGTCACGCGCGCGGGCAAGGGTTCCGCCGTGATGCCCAGGGCGGTTTCCAGGCGGCGGCGCGTGCGGTCGAAGCGGTGCTGGATCAACGCGCGTGCATCGTCGCCAGGGTTGCCGGTGAGGGTGATGACCAGTTCGCCCACACGCTCGACCAGGTGCCGCAGGACATCTACCTGCACCGAGGTCAGGTCGTCAAAGCCATCGACAAAGAGGTGCGACCAATCGCGGCCCACGTCAGGGTGGCGGGCGAGGGCTTCCGCCGTGAGCCAGCCTAGCCCGGCGAAGTCGGCCCAACCTTCCTGTTGCAGACGCTCCTGGTAGGCGGTGTAGAGCTGCGCCAGTTCCAGCAGGCGTGGTTCGCCGCCCATCGCTTCGACGGCACGGGTGAAGGTATCGGGGGGCACGCCGCCGGCCTTGAGTTCGCGTACAAAGCCCTGGACAACCTGCGCGAAGCCGGGCCGGTTGCGGAGCGGGGCATAGTGCTGCAACGGAGCCTCGGCGATCAACGCGCGCAGCAGGCGGTACTGGATCGGTTCGGTGAGCAGGACGTAGACTTCCCCGGCAGTGCGAAGGATCTCGCGGTAGAGCGTGTCGAACGTTCCCACACGCACACCCAGCGCGCCGCCGGTCTCAGCCAAACGACGCTGCCACGCGCGCACCTGCAGTTGCGCGGGCACGGCCACGCGCGGCGTAGCCGTCAACCCGGCGCTCAGGGCGCGGGCTTGGGCGACCAGGTAGGTGGTTTTCCCGCTGGCGGCGGGGGCGAGGTAGAGGTGGGTGGGCATTGGAAGTTTATTTCTCCGGTATAGGGAGGTTGGGGCAGGTGGCGCGGTAGGGTTCGTCGCCGAGGTATTGCGTCCATTCCTCGCGAGTGAGGTTCCGGGTGAGGCGCTCACACGCCAGGCGAATCATATCTTCTGGCTGCCACCACCACACCCGTGCAGTACCGTCATGACTGCCGGAGACCACCCACCACCCGTCCGGGCTGAAGGCCACGGAAGTCACCCAATCCTCGTGAGTCATTCGTGCGAGTTCAGCCCCGGTCGCCGCCTCCCACACCCGCGCGGTGTTATCCCCACTGCCGGAGACCACCCACCGTCCGTCCAGGCTGAAGGCCACGGAAGTCACTTCCATCTCGTGCGTTATCCGTGCGATTTCGCGCCCGGTCGCCGCCTCCCACACCCGCGCGGTTTTATCCCCACTGCCGGAGACCACCCACCGCCCGTCCGGGCTAAAGGCCACGGCAGTTACCGAACCCTCGTGCGTCATCTGCACAACTTCGCGCCCGGTCGCCGCCTCCCACACCCGCGCGTTACCATCTCTACTGCCGGAGACCACCCACCGTCCGTCCGGGCTGAAGGCCACGGCTTCCACATATCCCTCGTGCGTCATCCGCGCAACTTCGGCTCCGGTCGCCACCTCCCACACTCGTGCAGTGCGGTCGACACTGCCGGAGACCACCCGCCGTCCGTTCGGGCTGAAGGCCACGGCTTCCACAAACCCCTCGTGCGTCATCCGTGCGACTTCGGCTCCAGTCGCCGCCTCCCACACCCGCGCGGAATCACTCGTGCACGAACCACTACTACATTCATCACACCCTGCCGAGAGCACCCACTGCCCATCCGGACTGAAGGCCACAACAGACACATTCCCCTCGTGTGTCATCCGCGCGACTTCGCGCCCGGTCGCCGCCTCCCACACCCGCGCGGTGCCACGAATACAAGCGTTACGAAATCTTTCAAATCCCATCGAGACCACCCACCGACCATCCGGGCTGAAAGCCACAGCGTTCACATCCCCCTCGTGTGTCATCCGCGCGACTTCGATCCCGGTTGCCGCCTCCCACACCCGCGCGGTTTTATCCCCACTGCCGGAAACCACCCACCGCCCGTCCGGGCTGAAGGACACAGCAGACACCCCGCTCTCGTGCGTCATCCACGCGACCGCGACTCCGGTAGCTACCTCCCACACCTGCGCGGTGTAATCTATACCGGAGACAACCCCGGAGACCACCCAGCGCCCGTCCGGGCTGAAAGCCACGGAGGTCACTTCCCCCTCGTGCGTCATCCGCACGACTTCGCGCCCAGTCGCCGGCTCCCACACCCGCGTGGTTTTATCATAACTGCCGGAAACCACCCACCGCCCGTCCGGGCTGAAAGCCACAGCAGATACCGCCTCCTCGTGTGTCATCCGTGCAACTTCGACCCCGGTTACCACATTCCACACCCGTGCGGTGTGATCCCCACTGCCGGAGACCACCCACCGCCCGTCCGGGCTGAAGGCCACAGCAGACACCGTCCCCTCGTGCATCATCCCCACGTTTTCGACCGTTCCATTCCACACCCGCGCGGTGTCCACACTGCCGTAGACCACCCACCGCCCGTCCGGGCTGAAGGTCACGGAGTACGCCCCCTTCTTCGCATGTGACATCCGCGCGACTTCGCGCCCGGTCGTCGCCTCCCACACCCGCGTAGTGTCCACACTACCGGAGACCACCCACCGCTCGTCCGGGCTGAAGGCCACAGTGGTCACATCCCCCTCGTGCGTCATCCGCGCGACTTCGCGCCCGGTCGTCGCCTCCCACACCCGCGCGGTGTCGTCACGACTGCCGGAGACCACCCACCGCCCGTCCGGGCGGAAGGCCACAGCAGACACTGCCCCCTCGTGTGTCATCCGCGCGACTTCGATCCCGGTTGCCGCCTCCCACACCCGCGCGGTTTGGTCCCAGCCACCGGATACCACCCACTGCCCATCCGGGCTAAAGGCCACGGAGGTCACATCCCCCTCGTGCGTCATCCGCGCGACTTCGCGCCCGGTCGCCGCCTCCCACACCCGTGCGGTGTCGTCATGACTGCCGGAGACCACCCACCGCCCGTCCGGACTGAAGGCCACAGATCCGACCCACTCCTCGTGCGTCATCCACGCGACTTCGCGGGGCAGCCACACCAGACCGGCGGTCAATAACTGGTGAGCATCGCTCTCCGGGTGTCGACGCAGGGACTCTACTGCCAGCAACACCGCGCGCGGTGCATACATAGGGAATTGATTCCGTTGGTCCCATACCGTCTGTGCCTGCGTTGTTAACTGGCGGGACAGGGCAATTTGGGCTTGCTGCTCGGCTAGATTGGTTTTTTGCATCGCAATCCAGGCCGCGCCTAGCGCTGCGAGTAAAAATAGAACAGCTACACTCAAGCCAATGCGCAAATTCCTCACGCGGCGCGTTTCGGAGCGCGCCAAAGCCTGCGTTTGTTCCAATTCACGTTGCTGTTGCGCTGCCTGCGCGGCTTCCTCCCGCTGCCGGAGCACCAGGCTGTGGTGGATATACGCTTGCTCCTTCGGGTTCAACTCCTCCGACTGCATCTGCGCCCACCGCTCTGCCTCTGCCAGCAATGCGCCGCGCAACAACGCGCTGTCGTCGCGGCCTTGCGCCTCCCACGTCCCCAGGTAGGTTTCCAGGCGCTGCCGCCACAGGTAAAACTCGCGCTGGTCAGCGAGCCACTGCGCCAACCGGGGCCATTCCTTGAGCAGGGCGTCGTGAATGATCTCTACGGATTCCACGCCTTGCGCTTCACCGGTGGTCGCTAGCCGCGCGTCCGCCAACCGGTGGAGCAACCGGTGCAAGGCCGCGCGCTCGTCTGGGTGGGTCAGCAATTCCGGAAACGCGCGGCGCTGGCGGGTATCCGCTGCGTCGCCCTCGCCGTAATGCACCAGCCGCGTGAAAACGCGCCGGGCTATCTGTTGCTCTGCGGACGTCAGTTCATTGTAGGTATCCTCGGCCCGCAGGCCAATGGCACCGGCCACTCGGCCGGCAGCCACGTAAGCGTCGTAAGTCAGCGTCCCTCGCGTTTGCTGTTCCCACAGTTGCGTCAGCGCAAATTGGAGCAAGGGCAAGGTATGTCTGGCTCGCTGCGCATCCTCCATAATAGTCTCCACCAACCCGGCCTCGAAGCGCAGCCCCACTGCTTTTGCGGGATTGGCAATTGCGGCACGCAGGTCGTCCGGCGCCATTGGCAGGACGTTCACCAGGGCGTGTTCTAGGTGATGGCCCAGGGGAGAGTTTTGCAGGTAGCCGAAAAAATCGGCGCGTAGGGTCAGGATTACAGTGATGGGAGCCGCCCCGGCGATCAACGCCTGCACATCGTCCTGGAAGCGCGTCTGCACATCAGGGGTGCAGAGCGCAAAGAGTTCCTCGAATTGGTCTATGAAGATAACGTATCGGCGAACCGGCGAATCAGCGGATGGCTTGCCGTTCGCCATTTGCCATTCTTCATTTGCATACGGATCATTGCCGGGGCGCAATTTGATGACTTGCCAGTCCTTCGGCAGCTTGAGGAGCAACCCGGCCTGCACTACCGAGGATTTGCCACTGCCGGAAGGCCCAACGACGGCGATGAAGCGTTGGTGACGCACTTTATCGGATAATTCCTGGATGAGTGACTCGCGCCCGAAGAAAAATTCAGCGTCGTTTTCAGTGAAGGCGGCCAGACCGCGATAGGGGTTGGTCTTTGCCCACAGGGGTTCCCACAATTGCGCGTCTTTCAGCCGCATCAGCAATACCGGCGTTGCTGCATCTACCGATTGGCCCGTCAGCAGCAGACTGCGCGCGGCGTTGAGAGCGTGGTCTACCTCGCCGTGCCGCGCCAGTTCTTCGTAGAACACCGGCGTCAGCTTTTGAGTAGCCGCCATCGCCACCCTGTCCTGCATCGCCACCACCGCCGGGACACTAGCCTGCACCAGTCGGGGCGCAAGGCCGACGAAGGCATCTACCGTGGAACGTTCCGCGCTCTGGCACGCCGCGAGGAAGACCAGGCTAGGGAGTGTTCCCTGGCGGCGGAGCATGTCGCACAGTTGCGCGTCGGTCACGATCTGGGCATTGCCATCGGCGTCTTGCAGGTAAAGCGCAGCCTCCTGGCGTCGTGCATTGAATGCGCCGTGCCCCACAAAATGCAGGACGTGGGGGCCGGACGCGAGCGTGCGTTCCAGGCGTTCCAACGTTACGGGGGCATCCAGGTATTCCAGATCGAAATGCGCGGGGACGAGGTCGCCCAGAGCGTCGGCCAACAGAGCGCGCTCGGCGGCCACATCGAGGGGCGCGAGATTGTAGTGTACGAGGTCAGCGGGGTTAGCAATCACGGCCAGGATGCGGATAGGCCGCGCCGTGACAAGACCGCCCCACGGCGCGTCGCTCGGCAGATACCGCGAGAAAGGCGTGGCGGCGTCGGCGGACAGCCAGGTTTTGCCATCGTGGAGTAGCTCCCAGGGCAGTGCGTGGAGTTCTGGCGCGGTCGTATCCAGGCGCAGACGCACTCGGCGCTGCGGATATTGCCCGCGTGCTATGGCCCACGCCTCGCGCAAGGGCGCGTCGGCAATCAGGGCTGCGAAAAGCCGTTCACCGTCAGTCCGTAGATCACCAGTGGAAGTCCATGGCAAGATGTCCGCTGCGAGGAAGCCGCGCGGAAATTCTTGTCCGCCATCCAGTGTAATTTCCACGGGATAGCCTGCGTCCTGGCGTTCCAGGATACGGATTTCGAGATCGGCATAGGAGTCAGGTGTGCTCATACGATAGTCCTTTTCCTAAAGCAAGCTGTTGGGCTAAGATTTGACACGCCCGCCGTTGTTTCTCCCTGGTGAATGTCGTCAGCACCTCATTCAAATACAACAGGTCCACTGGCCGTAGTACCACATACGCCCGGTCGCCGCCGGTGAGCGGTTCACGAATCGCAATGCGCGCCTCGCGCGCGGTAGGATCAAGGGTTGGGTAAAGGATCGTAGCCGTTGCACCTGGGGGCTGGCTCAGGGCGTAGAGCGATAGCTGGTAGAGCATCTCGCGTGGTAATGGATTCTCCCATAGGTCACGATACTTGGCGTCCAACAATGCCACCAGGTGTGCGCCTTGGAGAATAGCGAAGTCCGGGCGAGGCGTTGGCGTCTGACTGTGTCGTGGGTTGTGGCCAGGCACATAAGCGAACATTTCTTTCAATAGATATTCGTCACGGATGATGTAGTCGCCTGGCAGATAATCGTGCAGGAAGCGCGAGAGCAATGCCTGAAAGAAACGGTTCATATCGAAGAGGAAACCCGGCAAGCGTAACCCCGTGGGTATATCCAATGCTAGCCCAGAAGCCTGGAGTAGCAATTCGACCAAGGTCAGCGCCGGGAGATAGGCAGCGGTGCGCCGGTCCAGGGCGCGTTTGGCCTGTGCCAGAGTCTCCTGATGCAGGGATGCCGGCGTAAGCGTCAAGGCGAGGACTTGCGCCAGCCGCCGCAGTCGCCCGCGCAGGATCAAATCGGTCGTCAAGCGCGCGCCCAGGTTCAGCCCGGCCAGGAGCACCTGGTTGAGCAAGGTCGTTTCCAGACGTGGGTGATGGATGCAAGGCAAGGCCGCTGCGGCTACACCGCCCCGGCGCGCGTAGGTCTGGAAATCCAGCCGCCCGCGTGGACTGGATAGCGGCTCGGCAGTGCGTTCGTATTCGCGGTGCAGGCCCCGCGCCAGCACTTCTTCCACTTCGGCGGCCAACTGAGCGATGAGTAAATCCTGAAACGTGGCATCGCCTATGGTATAATCGCTCTCCGGCAAAATTGTCAAATCGCGCAAATGGTAAGCGTAGCGTAGCAGGTTCAACAGAGGCAAGCCTGTCAGTTTGGGATGGATGACCAGTTGTACTGGCCCCAGCATGACATTGCCGACAAAGGAATTGGTTTGGATTGCCAGACCGCGCGCCAATTCCAGGATTTCGAGCTGCTGCGCAATGGTCAATTGCTCGGCGCGCAGGCGAGTCGCCGCGTCCCCGGCAAACGAAAGGCCACGCAAGACCGGCGTCGTCTCTGGCGTGCAGTGTTCCCACTCCTGCAAGTTGAGCACAGTGACGCTCATTCGGCAGCCCCGTCCTCCGAACTGTTATCGGCTTCCTCATCCGTATTGACCCTGGCGTTTTCTTGTTCGGCAGCGATAGCTTGCCATGAAGCGAGGAGATCGGGATCAGGTTTGAGAAGGGCGCGCACCAGGTCGGCGCGGTGCGTTGAGTCGAAAAGCTCGTAGCGGATGCACTGCGCCGTCTGATTCACCAGATCATCGCCCAGGACGCACGCCAGTGTGGCGTAGTCTTCGTAGCAATACTCTTCCAGCAGTGGGATGAGATCATCCTGGACGATACGGGCAAAACGGGCTAAATCACGCACCGGATGCGCGCCTTCAAGAAGATAGGCGTGGCCGATTTGTAGATTGCGCGCGTCTCGTCCGATATACTTCAGGATGCGGCGGTTCAGGGACGCCAGCCACGGGCCAAGGGGAATCCCTTCCAGCACTGTATTGCCGCAGATGTCCGGGTCGGGCAGCAACTCCACAAAACCAAAGCGCCGGCGTAAAGCGGTATCCAGCAGCGCAATGGAACGGTCGGC
>Ga0123333_10003776_pt1 | contig 14551 bp, 11 predicted proteins | sample BioC12SIPDNA_3_FD_89957 | JGI IMG/M metagenome (GOLD analysis project Ga0123333, IMG submission 89957) | Anaerobic biogas reactor microbial communites from Washington, USA - Biogas_R2_B C12 SIP DNA | ecosystem: Engineered > Bioreactor > Anaerobic > Unclassified | place: Washington, USA... | reverse complement strand
GTCGATGCCGTCCTGCATGCGCCAGTCCCACTCGACCAATTCCTGCTCGATCGACGGGCGGAGATCGGGCAGGACCGGCGGCGGAATCACTTCGGCGGCGGCGGGAAACCCCAGGGGGACCGGACGGTTTTCCTTGCCGAGCGCGTAGCGCAGGTTGGTAAAGCTCACGGCCGCCTCGCCATCGATGCCTCGCGCCGACAGGGCGAGTTCCGCCCGCGCGCCGCTGTCCACCGGCCCGCTGGTCAGCACGACCGGCTCGCCGGACTGAAGAGTGCGCCGAACCTGGCGCCCGGCCAAGGCGAGTTCGACTTCGGCCCGGGCGCCTTGCACCACGCGGACATCGCACGACACCTGCAACGGTTCCTTGAAGTTCTGCACCGGAACGACCAGTCGCACCTCCTCGCCATGGTCGACGCTCGCCGTCCACTTCCTGGCCGTTTCCATCAGCGCCACTTGCGGGCCGTTTTCACCGGCGACGAGCGTGAATCCGGCGGACGCGGGGCCGGCCGGCGGGGTCTCGATGCCGCCGAGATAGACGGCGCTCGATCCGAAGCGGGGCATCCGCGGATCGCAAACCAGGCGGGCTTCCGCCCAGTTGGCCATGTCGCAACCGATGCCGTCGCCCCCGTCGGAAGCCACCAGACGCAGCTCGCGCGCGCCGGCCAGCGGCACGTCGATCTCCCTGGGCGGATCGCTGTCGGACATCGGCCCGGTCTCGAAAACGGTCTTACCGTCGACGTTGGCGCGAAAGATCACACTGCCGCGCTTGCCGCCCTGCCACTGGACGCCCACGCACGCGAGGAAACGGCTGTACTGGCCCCGCAGATCGACGACGATCTCGCCGTTGGCATGGTGGCCCAGGCCTTTGTCGAATGTTTTGTCGCCGATCTGCAATCGCGACCCGGTGCCGCCGGTGCGAGCGGCCGCGGTATTGAGACCGAAATCGCCCCATTGTTGCGTGTGCCCCAGAGTGAAGCCGCCGCCGGCATCGCTCAGGAACTCGGCCTCGTCTGCCGGGGCGCTTGCCGCGGACGCCAGCGCGATCGCCAGTGCAGCGAGCGCGGCGCGAGCAAGACGTTGGTACCGCCGTCCGCGTCTCAACCAGAACACCACCATCGATCGTCGTGTCTTCTGCATGGGCGAATTCTCCTTGGCGCTGAAGGGTAATGATCGGCGAAGGAATGATCTCGCAAGTCCGCGTTAGGAAAACTGCGTGATCCCGGGGACGGCGAGGGGATAGTTGCCCGATTCGTCGGGGAGGACCGGCGGAGCGGCGTCCCATGTATACTGCTGGGGAGCAAGGGTCTCGGCGGAGTCCATCGCTTCCTGCCAGGTGATCTGCTTGCCTGTATAGGTGACCATGCGGCCGAGAATCGCCCACATCGTGCTCTGCGTCATGTGGAGGCCGTCGTTGATCGGCTGGTTCTCGCGAATCGAGTCGAACAGCGCGACGTGCTCGGCGTCGTACATGTTGGTCTTGGGACCGTCGTAGCGCCAGGGATTCTCGCCTTCGATGCGGAACTTGAGGATGTTGGCGCGGCCCTTCGTGCCGAGGATATGGTCGGAAGTGTCGTTGTAGCAACCGGCCTGGCGGCGGCAGTAGGAGTAGACCTCGGGACCGTCGTCGTACTCGTAAACCACGGCATGGTGGTCGAAGATGTTGCCGATGGCGTCTTCGGTGCGGACCTGGCGCCCGCCCATCCCCCAAGCACGGACCGGCGGCTTGTCGCCCAGCACCCAGGCGGCCTTGTCGAGGCTGTGGACGTGTTGTTCGACGTTGTGATCGCCGGACAGCCAGGTGAAGGGATACCAGTTGCGCATCTGGTATTCCATCTCGGACTGGTTCGGCTGGCGGGCGACGTTGCGGAACCAGGGCGGGCCGCAGTTGTAGGTGGTGCGGACGGCGACGACTCGGCCGATCGCGCCGTCGAGCACCCGTTGGACCGTCTCACGAACGCCGGCGTGATACCGCCAGCAAAGGCCGGAAACAATGCTCAGTCCCTTCTTCTTCGCATCCTCGCAAGCGGCCAGGACGGCCCTTGCGCCGGGCGCGTCGACCGCGACGGGTTTCTCCGCGAAGACGTGTTTGCCGGCGTCGACGCAGGCTCTGAGGTGAATGGGACGAAAATGAGGCGGGGTGGCAAGGATCACGACGTCGACATCACCGGCGAGGAGTTGCCGATAGCCGTCGAAACCGACAAAACTGTGATCCGCATCGACGGCAAACTGGTCGGGCTTGGCCTTCTGGAGTTGTTGGCGGCTCAGTTCGATCCGTTCGGCGAAGGCGTCGGCCATCGCAACGAGGCGGTTGGCCGGCGAGGCGTTCATGGCATTGACCGCCGCTCCCGAACCGCGTCCGCCGCAACCGACCAGGCCGATCCGCAGCACATCGCTGCCAGCGGCGTGGGCGGCCCGCTGGGCCGAAAGACTTCCCAGCGCGCCTGCCCCCAGAAGAACTGCGGATTTCTTCAGAAACACACGACGCGACGGCCGCGATTGGCCGGTTGTGGATCGGTCGGGCATTCTCGTTCCCTCCTCGCTAGAGTCTTGGTTGGTAAGTTCGGTGTGCCGTGCCTACAGGTTTGGCTTGTTGAGTCGCAACGACTTAGGTCGCAACGGAAGGCCCTCGCCAGCGGTTGTAAATTATCCGCGCGCGGAATGCAAGCAACCGGCTTGTGGGGCATACCGCTGGAGCTTGCCCGCGACGAATTGAGCGCAAATAATCTCGATAGGAACCGGTCTCGCTGCAGACGCCGGGTTGAAACCGCCGCCGCAGCGGCTGAGGAAATCCAAGGACGGCTTCGTACGCTCGTCCAGCTCGCTCGCTTTCCGGCCGGCGAGCCTGCCAATGCGGGAGAGTAACGCACCCAATCGTGTGCGAACGCCTCATGATCCGATCGACCGGCCTGACCACGCGGCCAATGCGTCGCATTATTGCGATGCTTACGGGCAGAGTCATCAATGCAGCCATTGCCGGCGAATTCGGCGAATGGATGCTTCCGAACAATGGGATTGGGTTTCCGAATGGGTGGAGCGTCCGCCGGCCAACGTGAGCCATTCGCTCTGTCCGATCTGCCTCAGCTACCACGATCCGCTTGGCGAATGAGCCCCGACTCGATTTCCCGTAGCGGGAGTGTTGACAAGCACGAAGGGGTGGCACAGAATAAAGTCCGCTTTCGAGGGGGAGCGCGATCGAGAGACTCTCAGTCCGTCCGTTCTAACCGAGGGAAATGTTCTCTATGGCTACCGAAAACACCCGCCGCAACGGTTCCCGTCGTGAATTTCTGAAGCAGAGCACCGGCGTGCTGGCCGGCGCAGCCTTGACCAGCGCAATTTCCGCGAGGTGCTATGCCGGTGAGGACAATACGGTTCGTGTTGCGTTGGTCGGATGCGGCGGCCGGGGCACCGGCGCTGCGGTCAACGCCTTGTCGACCAAGGGCCCGACAAAACTAGTGGCCATGGCGGATGTGTTCGAAACTCGTTTGGAAGCCAGCCTCAAGAACATCACAAAGAGTTTCGAGAAGCAGGTCGATGTTCCGCCGGAGCGTCGCTTCCTCGGCATGGACGGCTACAAGAAGGCGATTGACTGTCTGGGCGAGGGAGGCTTGGTATTGCTGGCCACTCCGCCGGCGTTCCGACCGATCCATGTCGAATATGCGGTGGAGACGGGCCGCCACGTGTTCATGGAGAAGTCGTTCGCGGTCGACGCCCCGGGAATCCGCCGCGTTTTGGCAGCCGGAGAGAAGGCAAAGCAGAAGAACCTCAAGATCGCCGGCGGCCTCATGTCGCGTCATTACGCGCCGCTGGAAGAAGCGGTCCGGCGGATCCACGAGGGAGCAATCGGCGATGTGATCACCTGCTGGGCCTACCGCGAGCACGGGCCGGTCGGATTTTCGCCGAAGGCGGAAGGGATGAACGACCTTGCCCATCAGATCCGCAACTACTCCTGCTTCACCTGGCTCAACGGCAGCTTTCTGTTGGACTGGCTGATTCACAACCTCGACGTGTGCTGTTGGGTCAAGGACGCCTGGCCCGTCTCGGCGCAGGGACAAGGCGGACGGCAGGTCTGCGACCAGCCGGACCAGTTATTCGATCATTACGCGGTGGAGTACACGTTCCCCGACGGCACCCGGCTCTTCGCCCAGGGCCGGCATATGGCCAACTGCTGGGGCTTCTTCGGCGACGTGATCCACGGGGCGACCGGCTCGGCCGTGCTCGGCGAAGGGATCGTCAAGCCGCGCCTGTACAAGGGGCACGACCAGTCCGACAAGTCCGTTGGCAACATCATCTGGCAGCATGAAGGCGAGGCGACCAACCAGTACCAGGTGGAGCACGACCTGCTGTTCGACGCCATCCGCCAGGACAAGCCCTATAATGAAACCGAGCGCTGCGCTTTCGCCGCCATGACCGGCATCCTCGGCCGCATGGCCGCCGAGTCGGGAGCGATGGTGACCTGGGACGAGGCGATGGCCTCGAACCTCCAGTTGGCGCCGGGTCTGGACGGGTTCACGATGGATTCGCCCGCACCGGTCCAGCCCGATGCGGAGGGCCGCTATGCGGTCGCTATGCCAGGGTTCACCAAGGCGGTGTGATTACCAGTCGTCGCGGCTAGAGAGAACGGGCCAGGCATGAAAGACGTGGCGGCGACCGCGCGGAAGATCCTCGACAACGTGGAGAAAGTGATCGTCGGCAAGAGGCGGCAGGTCATTCTTTCGCTGGTCTCGTGGCTCTGCGAAGGGCACATCCTGCTGGAAGACGTGCCGGGCGTGGCCAAGACGATGCTCGCCCGGGCGCTGGCCCGCACCGTCGGTTGCACGTTCAAACGCGTGCAGTGTACGCCCGACCTGCTGCCGACCGACGTGACCGGCGCCTCGATCTTCAACCAGAAAACGGCGGAATTCGAGTTCCGCCCCGGCCCGATCTTCGCCCAGATCGTGCTGGCCGACGAGATCAACCGCGCCACTCCGCGGACGCAGTCGGCGCTGTTGGAAGCGATGGCCGAGGGACGGGTGACGGTCGACGGCGTCACGCACGAACTGGCGCCGCCGTTTCTGGTCGTCGCTACCCAGAACCCGATCGATCACGAAGGAACCTTCCCGCTTCCCGAGGCTCAACTCGACCGGTTCCTCATGCGGTTCAGCATCGGTTACCCCAGCGCGGAGGACGAACTGAAGATGCTGGAGATCCTGGAGCGGGAGCACCCCGTGAATCGCGTCCAGCCGGTCGTTTCCGCGGAGGAACTCGTCGCCGCGCAGCAGGCCGTCCGCGAGGTCCACGTCGATCCCAAGATCCGCCGCTATATCGTGCAGATCGTACAGGGAACACGGGAATCGGATGAGCTTGCCTTGGGCGCCAGCCCGCGGGCTTCGATCGCTCTGTTTCGCACGTCGCAGGCGTTGGCCGCGGTGGGCGGTCGCAATTTCGTTCAACCGGACGATGTGAAGCGGGTGGCGGCACCGGTCCTCACTCACCGCATGATCCTCAAGCCCGAGGCGCGCCTGCGTAAGGTCACCGCGGCTTCGGTGGTCGAGGAGATCGTCGAAGAGGTGCCGGTCCCGATGCTGCCCGAAGTGACGAACTGGCGATGAGTTCTCCCGATGTGCATGCCGGCAAGTGGCTGCTCGGCACTCTGGTGCTGTTGGCCGTTTCCCTCTCGCTCGATCTGGGATTGTTGGCCTACGCGACGTACGCGTTGTTGGGAGCGATGTTGACCAGCCGCCTGCTCAGTCGCGTTTGGGCGGAAAGCCTTTCGGCAACGCGAGAATGTAGCCGCGTTTCGGCGTCGATCGGCGACAACGTGGCGGTGGTCATCGAATTGAACAACCGCAGCCGCATCCCGGTGGTATGGGCACTGGTGGAGGATCATCTCTCGCGGCACGCGTTGGCCTTCCGGCCCCCGAAGCTGGACGTGGCCGGCAGCCGGATCCAGTTGGTGAGCCTCAAGGGCCTCGGCCGCCAAACGCTCCTCTACCAACTGAAGTGCGAGGGCCGCGGCTTCTTCCAGATCGGCCCGCTGGTGCTGGAGACCGGCGACTTGTTCGGCCTGCACCGTCGCTATCGCCTGCTGACAGAGCCGCATTTCCTGCTGGTCTACCCGAAGGTCGTGCTGCTGGAGGATTTTGACATTGCCTCGCGGCGACCGATCGGCGAGATACGCCTGACGCACCGGCTCTATGAAGATCCGACACGAATCGCCGGCGCGCGGCCGTACGAACGGGGCGATCCGTTGAATCGCATCCACTGGCGGGCCACCGCCCGGGCCTCGGCGCTGCACAGCAAAATCTATGAACCGACCACGATCGCCGGCGCCACCATCCTGCTGGAATTCAACCGTGACGGCTTCGACCCGCAGCACGAGCCGTATCGATCCGAATTGGCGGTGACGGCCGCGGCATCGCTGGCCAACGCCTTGTACGAGATGGGACAACAAGTCGGACTGGTGACCAATGGCCGCGACGCCGCCGACCGAATTCGCCAGGAGGGCTGGGAGGTGGATTTCCGCACGCGCCGCGCCGCCCGCACCGCTGCCGCCGCCACCGAGAGCGAGCAATACCGGCTGCAACCGATGGTCGTGGAAACGCGGCGCGGGCCGGAGCAATTGATGCGGATTCTGGAGACGTTGGCGCGGGTGGAATTGAGCACGGGCCTGAGGTTCGCGGAACTGGTGACCGAGACGGCCGGCCGCCTGCCTCGCGACGCCACCGTGCTGGCGATCCTGCCGTCGGTAACGGCGGAAACGGCCGTCGTTCTCGGCGGCCTTCGCCGCCGTGGTTTCGCGGTCACCGCGATCGTCGTCGCTTACCATATCCACGAGTACGAGCAACTCGCGGGTCCGCTGGCCGGCGAAGGAATCGAAGTGCGGCACCTGAAGGATCAGGACGACATCGCCAACGTCTGCCGGCGATGTACGTCAGGCTTTCCAGCCTGACTGTAACGGATAGTCCGGCTGGAAAGCCCGACGTACTTTCTTACCGATCACGCGTGTTTCTCGGGATCGCTGTGCGGAAAGGGCTGCGGGAAAGAGGGTATCGGCACCGCCAGCGGCTCGTCGGTGCCGGCCACGTCCGAGCGGGATTCCAAGAGAATCAACGCCAACAAGCCGCTCAAGACGATGCCCGCACCGACGAACTGAAGCGCGCCGAAATGCAATCCGAAAAAGGGCCACTCAATCACGGCCACGAAGAGCGGCGCCGTGAGCATAAAGGTCCGCAGCTTCCAGACGGGCATGCGATGCAAGGCGGCATAATAGAGCGGCAGGGAGACGGCCGCCGTAACTCCCAAGGCGGCGATCCACGCCCAGGCCGTCGGGCTTGTGAGCAGTGGACTCGCTTCGGTTATCTCCGAGTTCCAAACGGCCAGTGCCACGAAACCGATCGTGCTCAGCCCGTGGTTGTAGAGCGAGACGGTCTCGGCGTCGATGCTGCGAAGGATATGCCGGATAAGAAAGGCATTGACGGCCAATCCGAACGCCGCGCCGATCACCATCACGTCGCCGATCACCTGTGGGCTCCAGGAGAAGTCGTGGACACCTACCAGCAGAACCAAACCGACGAGCATGACGGGCAACAGCGCCAACTGCCAGAGCTTGATTCGCTCGAGCCCCAGCGCGGCGCCGAGCAACACGACAAAGAGCAGGTCGAGCCGGAAGAGCATGGCGAGATTCGTGGCGCTGGTGAATTTCAAGGCGGTGAACGAAAGGGCGTTGACGCCGACGGAAACAACGCCCATCACCAACAGCCACCAGGTCGTTGACACCGGAAGGGGTCGGCACCGCCACTGTCGGCAAACACGACAGTCATTCGCGGAGCCTAATCCCCTCATCGCCGGAGTCGTCGCCACCTGGCTCACGGCCTAGGGCTCCACTATAATCCCTTTGGTGATCCCTCAGCATCGGCGAAGAAATACTTGACAATGAACCTGATCGACGTTCTTCAAAGTTGCCGCCTTTTCTCACAGGTCCATACGGCCGGGTTTCAGCGACTGGTGACGATGGGAAGGCTTGTGAAATTCGAGAAAGGCGAGAGCATTTTTCGTGATGGGCAACCGTGTCCGGGGGTCTACGTCGTCGGCAACGGACTGGTACGGGTTTTCAAAGTGGGGCCGGGGGGAAAGGAGCACGTGCTGCACATCGTCGGGCCCGGTGAAACCTTTGCGGAAGTCGCGGCCGTCGGCGGTCTACCCTGCCCGGCCCACGCCGAGGCGATCGCCGCGACCACCTGCGCCATGCTGCCGTTGGAGCCGTTTCGCCAGCTCATGCACCAAGACCACCAATTCTGCCTGGACATGATGGCCGGACTGACGGTGTGGGTTCGGCACCTGGTGGCGCTGATGGAGGATCTTGTCTTGCGCGACGCGACGGGCCGCCTGGCCCGCTACCTGCTCGACGCTGATCCGGGCACTGGGGGACTGATCGAACTACCGACCTTGAAGCGGCACGTGGCCAGCCACTTGAATCTGACCAGCGAGACCTTTTCCCGCACGATCCGCCGACTGCACGAAGCCGGCCTCATTGATCAGCCCGATAGTATTCGGATCCAACTTGTCGATCGAGATGGACTGCGCCGAGCGGCAGAAGGAAATATGCCGCGGGTCGGAGACGAATCTTAGAACCTATCCCAAAACCGCGTCGGGCGCTGGAGGATCTCGTTCATCAGGATCGCCTGGCGCATACGAACGGGGTCGCCGATCATCGCGGCCAGGCCAGCGGCGGTGGTCTGCGGATGCGGTTCGTGGGTTTGGACGTGGGTCTGGCCGTGCGTGAGCTGGCCCACCTGATGGTCGAACACGTTGTGGATATGTTGCGACATGCGCTCGTCGGACAGATCGATGTCGCGTCCAAGCTGGCGTACCACTTGGGTTGCTTCCCGGGCCCGCAGAGACGGCAGCCGGCTCGTCGCGGGAGAACTCGCCACTTCCACCAACTCGACTTCCACGGGTTCCTCAATCGGCGGCTTCGGCGGCCGCGGCCGTTGAGCCTCGCGCAGGGGGCGCTGGGGCGGAGGCGGGGCCGGTCGCCCGGCAGGTTCGGCGGCGCCGCGTCGATCGGCGGCCCGGCGGAGGAACTCGCCGATTTCGTCCTTGAGCGGATCTTGCCCCGCCGCGGCGCGAGGCCGTGGCGGTTGCCCCGGGCGAGGCACCGGCGCCGGAGCTTGGCGCCGCTGCGCCTTCTCCTGCTGTTCCTTCCATTTCGCGGCGATCTGTCCGATGACACTGATCACAATGAACAACACAAAGACCAGGACGCCGATCAAATCTTCGATGCCGGCCAAGAGTGGAATCAAGGCGATCATGCCGCGGATCCTCCCCGACTGGGTACGACGGTCGGCCGCGCGATCGCCGTTCGCATGTCCGTATCGGCTTGAACGTTGCGTAGCTTGTAGTAGTCGATGATCCCCAGCGTCCCCTCGCGAAACGCCTGCGCCATCGCCTTGGGCACTTCGGCTTCCGCTTCGATCAGCTTGGCGCGGTTCTCTTCGATCTTGGCGGCGTTTTCCTGCTCCGCGGCCACGGCCATCGCGCGGCGGCTTTCCGCGGCTGCCTGGGCGACCCGCATGTCGGCCTCGGCCTGATCGGCTTGCAGACGGGCGCCGATGTTGTCGCCCACGTCGATGTCGGCGATGTCGATCGACACGATTTCGAAGGCTGTTTGCGAGTCGAGACGCCGGGCGAGAACCGTCTTGGAAATGCGGTCGGGGTTTTCAAGCACCTCACCATGCGTGCTCGCCGAGCCGATGGCGCTGACGATGCCCTCGCCGACGCGTGCCACGATCGTCTCCTCCGTGGCGCCGCCGATCAACTGCTGCAAGTTGGCGCGGACCGTCACCCGCGCACGAACCTTCAACTGAATGCCGTTCTGGGCCACGCCGTCCAATGAGTCTTTGCCGGCGCCTCGCATCGGACAGTCGATCACTTTCGGATAAACGCTCGTCTGAACCGCTTCCAGCACGTTGCGGCCGGCAAGGTCGATCGCCGTGGCCAGTTTGAAATCGAGATCAAGCTTCGCTTTTTCGGCGGCAATCAGTGCCCGAACCACCAGCGGAACATTGCCGCCGGCCAGATAATGGGCTTCCAGGGCCCTTGGTGTGACCCCCTCGGCATCTCCCAGACCGGCTTGCGAGGCCATGATCTTGCTGCGGACGATCACTTGCGCGTTGACTTTGCGGAACGTCATTCCCAAGAGATCGAGAATGCCGATTCCCGCTCCGGTCGTTTTCGACTGAATCCAGAGGCGGAAGTAGCGGGTGAAGACGGCCAGCACGACCACGCCGAAGACCATCACGGCGAAAATGGCGATAATGGTGAGGATTTCCCCGGGATTCTGAGCAAACAGTGGCATCGTGCGGTCCCTCGATAGGAAATGGCAGTGATTGGAGCCTGTGTGTAGCGAAGACCGGAAACGCCTTCGCTGCCACCGGTTTAGCGGTCCAAAGGGCAAATGTCAAGCAGAGGAGTCCTGAAAGGGGTCTCCGCCGATGGAATCGATCGGACGCGCCAGCGGATCGGCGTCGGTCTGCGAAGGCGTTGCTTCGTCGATCGAGTGGACCAGCACGCGGTTGCCTTGGACCTCGGCGATCCGCACCTTCTGGCCAGGCTCGATGGGAGGGCCGTCGCTGACGGCATCGATCGTGCGACCGTCGACCGTGATCACCCCGCTGGGCAGCATTTTGCTCTTGGCACGGCCGACGCGCCCGATGAGGGCTTTGAGGTGCCGGCGTTTCGGGCTATCCGGCAGGACGTCGTCGCTGTCGGGGGTGGTCAGAAGGACTCTGCGGCCGATGGGAGTGTGCGGCCAGTATTGCAGCGCGAGGATCACGATCATGGGCATCCCTACAATGGTGGTCCCCAACACCGCCAGTCCAGTCACCGGCCCGGCCATGAACCCAGTGATCACGGAGCCCACCAGCGAGCAAAAGGCCAGGAAGCCCAAGATGCCGCCCGAGGGGATGAACACTTCGAGAACGACCATCCCCAGCCCCAACAAGAGCAACAAGACCGCCCACGTCCAAAACTCCACGGGTCACCTCAACCATTTGTCAGCTCATCGATGGATCGGACCAGGATGCGGTTTCCCTGGACTTCCACGATTTCGATTTCGGTCTCGCGCGGAATCACCTCGCTCGATTCGGCGATCACGTCCAGCAACCGGTTGTCGATCATGGCCTTGCCGCTGGGGACAAGAGGGGTGGTAGTGATTCCTCGGCAGCCGACCAGTTCGTGGTCGTAATCGACCAGCGACTCTCGGCGGCTGATCGCCTCCATCTCGTCGTCGGAAGGCGGCGCCAGCATGACGCCCCCGAACATCGACGCCTGCGGCAACCAACGGTTCAAGAACACTGCCAGTACGAACGTTCCCACCATGACTCCCGCGATCATCAACAGCGAACGCTGGAAGGTGGCGAACTGGTATTCATTGCGAGGAAAGACGAACGTCTGGCTCGCCAGGATGAGCGATACGATGACCAGCAGTCCTCCGCCCAGGCCGAAGACGCCAAAGCCTGGCAGCACGAATACCTCCAGCAGCAGAAAACAGACGCCGGCGACGAAGAGCATAGCCTCCAGCCACCCGGCGGTTCCTCCCAGAAAACGACTCCAGAAGAACAGCAAGAAGCAGACAATCGCGACGAACCCGCCCAAGCCGATCCCGGGCATCTGCAATTCCGCGTAGAGGGCCACAAAACCGATAACCAGCAAAAACATCGCGAGTCCGGGGGAAGCCAACGCGGTGATGAGGAAATCGGCCCAGCCCGGAGCGAGAAGGTCCGGATCGTTTTCCAGGCCATAGATCTGCTTGAACTGCGAGAAGCTCTCCACCAAATGCTCAGCCAATCGGAAATCGATCGCCTCCGAGCCTTGGACCGAAAAGGGCTTGCCGGGGTTGGTAATCCGCTTTCCCTTGGTCCACGTTTGGTGGTCGTCCTGTTCTTGCAGTTCCTCTTCGGAAAAAAAACCGATTTCGCCCGCCGGATGCGTGCATCGGAAAACCTCCAATTCGGGATCGACCATGGCGGCGACAAGCGACCAGGATCGCGATGTCCGCGGAGCGATTTCTTCCCGGATCGTTTGGCGGACTCCGGCGAGTTGATCGGCGTCGAAATTGCCGTCCCCCGCACCGCCCAAGACCGACCCCGCTTCCATCACCACCTGATCGCAAGCCAGTGCAATCAATGCGGCGTCGGATCGTGCCTCGTTCGGGATGTAGGCCACCGAGCGGACTTGGCTGGGGTCGAGGTCTGCCAGAAACGTGGCCATGCGAACGCTGTCGATCGGGGAACCACCCGCGCTGTCGAGCCACAGGCAGATGAAGTTGATCTCGCGACGGCTGACGGCATCGCGAATCATCCGTTGGGCCTGATTGACCATTTCCGAACCGACCGGCCCCTTGATGTCGATCCGCACGGCCCGCCAGTCGCCGCTGAGCGACGGATCCTCCTGCAAGTCCTCCGGAGGCAGTCCGAGAGCCTTGGCCACCTCGATTCGGCTGTCGGCCAAATAGGTGACAAAGTCCAACTCCCGCGCTTCGCGTCCCGACAACACACCGGGCTGTCCGGCGGCGAACAACGGCTTTTCGTCGATCTTCACCGTGCGGCGTTTCCGCAGATCTTCGAGTCCCTCCCGCGTCGCATACTCCCGGCTGATCTCGGTCTCGACCTTCCAGATCTCTTGCGCGGGATCGAGCAGCCCGAGGGCCACTTCGGCGGGAATGGTCTTTCGGCGGCCGGCGATTTCCTTGTAGGCGGCATGCATCGGCGGCGTGATGCTGCGGCTATCCACGCCGGCGTTGCCGATCTCCGCATCCGGCGCCATGATGATCTCGTCGCAGGCCAGGGCCACCAGAACCGCATGACCTTGGATCGACTGAGGCAAGAAAGCCACCGTCGTCGCCTGGTTGAGCTGCTCGCCGGAGAGGAAATTGGCCACTTCGTAGGACGGACCGAACTGGCTGCCCCGCCCAAACTCATCCTGATTGGCTCGCACCTCGAACTCGAACACCAGCACGGGCCGCTTGCCTTCCGACTGGGCTTGTTCGAGGGCGCGGCGAACCGCACGAACGACGCCATCGGTGGATCTGCCGGTGATCGGAAGACTGAGGGGGATCAATCGGCCGGCCCGCTTCTCCGGCCCGGCGCCCGGCTCGTTCCGGGCAAGAGCCGGCTCGGATCCGCCCCACAGGGGGGCCAGCAAGGCAGCGTGGAGAATCAGTGCCAGTGAAGTCCCGGGCCGAACTCTCCTCGATCTCCCATCAGCATAAGCCATTACACCCACGTCCCGGCGTTCGTCAAAACCGCCATGAAGCGCATACCCCATTTGGTTTTCAGGGCAACCGAATTATAGCGCGTTGGCCAAGGAAACGTCAATTCACCGGCCTGAAGAGTATTCGCGACCAAAACGCCCGCATTGAGATGCCCGTGTGAAGCAGACGGGCTGGGGATCGCACTGAGAACGATCTTCCGAAGGGTGCCGCTGCGCGCAAACCGAGGTGGCTGGGCTGAGTGTCGTGGGATCCCGGGGCGTTGGGTACGGGGACGCCTCTCCGCTCAACGGGCAGCCACCGGTCGGTTTGCGAGCATGGTTCCGATTCAGCGCCGCCGAGCTTCCGCGGCCGCCGGCGCCTCTTCAACAACGTGCTTCCAGTCCAGGCCGGGAAGCCTGGCAACGAACGGATCTCCCTTGAGAAATCCAAACAGGTTTTTCTGATTGACCTGGATACCCTTGAACTCGTAAACCTTGCGCTGCTTGCCGCCCGGCTCCCAAATTTGCACGGCGGTTGGCTGCATGCCGCCGACGGAAAGGATCACGTCGGCGCTCTGGAAGTTGGCCGCGTCCTGCTGAAATCGAGGGTAAGCCTCCAACCAGACCTCCTTCCCGTTCTTGTCGGGGGGAGTAGTGATCCTCATGAAGTATCGCTGTTTGAGCTTTTCAGCATTTGCCCCGAAAAGGAACGGAAGCGGCCCGTCGGAGATTGCCTTGCCGTGCAACTCCGGCGGAAGTCGGTGCTCGACCAACTGCTTGCTCTGGAAGTTGTACTCGAAAATCGCTTTGCCATCGCAAATCCAATGCTCTGGCCGCGGACCTTCGACCCTGAACATACCCTTATCCGGGGCCGAGTACATCAGGTGCCCCTGATCGACGATGGGCTTCGTCGGATCGCCGAACGCCGCATCGTAGGTGAATCGATGGAAGTCGCTCTCGAAGGTCTTCACCTGGTTGCTGGCCTGTTCCCAAACCTTTAGTGCCCGATTCAGCTCGGCATTTTCATGGGGGGTTAGCTGAAAGCGGGCTGGGACTTGCTGCGGTGGGGCGGTTTGCTGAGAAGGGCGATTCTGCGTAGACGCATATGGCTGCGGGCTGGGTCTGCCCTGCGGGGCCGTTTGCGCCGAGACCCGCGCCGCCGAAATGAGCACGACGACACTGACAAGAATATTAGTCCGCTGCCACATAAAAACTCCCCCTTGGGTAGTAGTCGACTGTGCCGAGGGTGGGTCCGGGGGCGGCATGGCACGTCCAGCCGTACGAGGCCACCTTATAGCGCTGGAATTCTAGCACGAAGCCG
>Ga0123333_10003774_pt1 | contig 14555 bp, 9 predicted proteins | sample BioC12SIPDNA_3_FD_89957 | JGI IMG/M metagenome (GOLD analysis project Ga0123333, IMG submission 89957) | Anaerobic biogas reactor microbial communites from Washington, USA - Biogas_R2_B C12 SIP DNA | ecosystem: Engineered > Bioreactor > Anaerobic > Unclassified | place: Washington, USA... | reverse complement strand
GTGCTCATAGGCGTCGCCTTTGAGTTGTGGCGTTTCGATCCAGAACCGCGCAAACACCCGTTTGGGCCTGGGGCCGCTCCACAGAGGGCCATCGAACACCCCACCCTCGAAAATCTGCCCCACGTACGGCATGTCGCTATTGACGATCACATCCACGCTTGGCCCGCTCTCGGCGCCGGTCTGGTAACTGGCCACATAGGGCCCAAAACCCTGCTTGCCCATCCCTAGTGCTCCTTGTACAAGTAGCGGCTCGGGGTCTACTCGCCCCCAATAGCCATCGTTCCAGTTGCGCGGCAACGGTATCACTTCCAGGTGCAGGTGCGTCCCGTCGCCCTTGATGGCAACCACGTTCCCCGTATTGCCCATGTATCCGATTGTCTGTCCGGCGCGCACCTGCTCACCAACCCGGCAGGCAAAGCCTTGTAGGTGCCCATAGCGCGTCATCACCTCGCCGCCGGTCAGGTCGATGCGGTTGCCATAGCCCTGCGTATCCCAGCCGGCCACCGTAACCACGCCGTCGTGCGTCGCCAAGATCGGCGCGCCTGCCCCCTTTGCCAGGTCGAGGCCGGGGTGCTCGATAGAAAACCGGTGCGTGATATAGGCCCCTGGGCAGGGGTGCAACAGTCTCATACGGTCTCACCTCCTAGATCCAATAGCCCAGAATGCGGATATCGGTCGAGAATGTCGCGTTCAGGTCGCACCAGTAGTAAATGTCGCCGTTCGCATCGCAGTTGACGATGGCTGTGTGGGGGTATCCCAGATTTGCGGTGCGGTGGCGCTGCACCAGTTGCAGCGTCGCCAGGTCGCTCGTTGTGGACAGCAGGCACTGCCTGCCGGCGACCGTTGAGTAGGACAGCATGAACACGTTGACGGCCTTGACGCCGGCGGGAATGCCATACAGTTCACTGAGGTCCATCACGCCCCGGTTGGCGCTCGTTTTATCGTCTCCATCCCAGTCAGCGTTGGTCGCGGGTGTAGCCAGTGGCACATAGACATAGCCGATGTGGTCGGCGCCGTTGCGGCGCACCACCAGGTCGTCCGTAAGCAGCAGGCTATCGTCAATGCGCACCCCATAGGTGGTGTCGGCAGCGCCTTGCATGATGATGCCGGCGTTGTAGCTGTTGCTGGGCTCCAGCCTGATGCTGCTACCCGCTTTGCTGCTGTCAACGTTCTCGGCCTCGATCGTGAGGCTGCTACCCGTGTCGTGCCAGGCGCCGTTGAAAAATCGCTGTAGCCGTCGCGCTCTGAGCTGCAGGCCTGCGGCCCCCGCAATCGCGTACAGGACCCCGAGATCGGCATAGCCCGACCCGTTGCTCGCGCTCTGCCGCACGGCATCGCCGGCCCAGTCGCGGATAAAGAACCGCAGGGTGCGCTGCTTTTCCAGCAACGTCGCAGACTGTAGGCCCAGGCCGTCGTCGTCAACCTCTATCGCCCCCGCGCCAGCCCGGAGTGCAAAGCCCCCGGCCGGCTCATACCGCAGATAGTTGCCCGTGCCATAGTCTCCGATGCCCACCCCCATCGCGTCCTGGGCGCCGATGCCGTAGCGAGTGCGTAGGTTGCCCAGCACTAGGTTGTCCGCGCCGGTCGTCTGCCCGATCAGTGCTTGGTCATTCAGCAGCATGCCCGTCAGGTCGTCGTCCAGGTCGCCACTGCCGATCATAAAGTGCCCGCCCGACTCGATGGTGACGGCCGAGGCCAGCGCGTCGCCCAGCAGCCCCTGCGAGCCCTGGGCGCCCTGTGGGCCTTGTGCCCCCGTAGCCCCCGTCGAGCCCTGCGCACCTACCTGTCCCTGTGCACCCTGTGCCCCGGTCACGCCCTGCGCCCCCTTCTCGCCCTGGTCGCCTTGCGGTCCCGTCGGGCCTTGTGCGCCCACCTCGCCCTGAGGGCCTTGTGCGCCGGTCGGCCCCAGCTCACCCTGGTCACCTTGCACCCCGGTCGGCCCCTGCTCGCCGATCTGCCCCTGTGCACCCTGTGCGCCGGTCACGCCCTGGGCGCCCTTCGCGCCCTGGTCACCTTGCGGCCCGGTCGGGCCTTGCTGCCCGATCTGCCCCTGAGCGCCCTGTGCGCCGCTGGGGCCTTGCGCGCCCGCCGATCCTTGTGGGCCTTGAGGGCCGTCTGCCCCCGCCTCGCCGGTGCCCCCGGTGGCTCCCTGTGCCCCTTGATATCCCTGCGCCCCCGCCGCGCCCTGATCGCCCTGCGCGCCCGTCACGCCCTGGTCGCCCTGAGCGCCCACCGCGCCCTGGGGGCCGGTCTCGCCCTGCGCACCCCTCGCGCCCTGCTGCCCCTGCGCCCCGCTCTGGCCCTGCTCGCCCTGCGCACCGGTCGAGCCCTGCTGTCCCTGCGGCCCTATCTCGCCGCGCTCGCCTTGCGCGCCCGTCACCCCTTGGTCGCCCTGAGCGCCGCTCTCGCCCTGAGGACCCATCGCCCCCTGCGGACCGGCTGTGCCTTGCGCCCCCTGTTGCCCAGATACCCCCTGGTCGCCTTGAGCTCCTGTCGCGCCGGTCGAACCCTGGTGGCCCTGCACGCCCTGGTGCCCCTGATCTCCCTGCCAGCCGCGTGGCCCCTGGGCGCCAGTGAGCCCTTGGTCACCCTGCGAGCCCTGTGGCCCGCGGTCGCCCTGATAGCCGCGCAACCCCTGCACGCCCATCGGCCCCTGCATGCCCTGCCAGCCCTGCTGCCCCTGGTCGCCTTGATAGCCGCGCGGCCCCTGCAGGCCGGTCGGCCCTTGCACGCCCTGCCAGCCCTGCTGCCCTTGCGGGCCAGGCTCGCCCTGCGGCCCCTGCACGCCGGCCTCACCATTCAGCACCTCGGTCACAACGGCGATCATGCCGTTCAGGTCGGCCTGGTGACGGTTGTTGGCCCACCGTCTCGGCGGCAGCTCGGTCATCAGCACACCTCGCCCGGTATCCGTTCCATGCCCGGCTTGATCGCGATCAGGTGCGCCCGCACATATGGAACCCTGCCCGCGAGCAGCTCGCTCTCGAACGTCTCGAGCCAGCCCAACTGAAACTTGCCGTCGAACTCGGGGCGGATGTACTGGGCCAGGGCCTCGTGCGTGTAGTAGTGAAAGCTATTGTGATTCCAGTAGCTCTTGTGCGTCGGGTCCTGCCAGGCGCCCGGCCCGTCCGTGCTGGGCACTTCGATAAAGAACCAGCCGCCCGGCGCCAGCACCCGCCAGGCCTCATTCATGGTGTGAATCGGATCGGCCAGGTGCTCCACAACGTCGACCGCCCGCAGAATGCCCACCTCGCCGGCCCGCGCCGGCCAGCGCCGCTCCAGATCGACCGGCACTTGCCCGTGCAGGTCCCACACCTCATAGCCCTCCGCAGGGCGAAAACGCCCGCCCAGGTCGATCATCCGCAGGCCCGTGTCTTTGGCCCACCGTTCGGCCATCGCGGCAATGTGCCGCCGGTAGTTGCTCTGGGTGACGCGCTGCACGTCCGCATTCCACACTTGGCAGCTGTTCCCCCCATGGATGCGGTACAGGTACAGGCATTGGTCGATATGCCGCATCGCACGGGCGCCATAGCGCAGGTACGTCCTGCACACCAGATCGTGATCGTCACCCACCCAGAGCTGGGAGTCGTGCCCCTCTAGCTCCCTGTAGGCCGCTGCCCGCCAGGCGCGTACATGGTTGGGCGCCCAGTAGATCAGGCGCAGGGCGTGCGGCGTGGGCGGAAAGGCCACCATCTCGATCAACTCGTGGCCCGCCGCCGTGCGGTAGGGGCGGCTCTGCCAGCCATAGCGCTCCGAGTAGCTGCTGGGCGCCCAGGTGCCGTCCTCGAACTGGGCGCTGTTGCTGTACACGAACTGCACTGTGGGGTCCTCAAACGCCCGTGCGATGGTGTCCAGCGCCCATGGTGTCAGCAGGTCGTCGGCATCCAGCTCCACCAACACGTCGCCACGTGCGGCCTCAAAGCCCTGCCGCTTGAGCGCGCCGATGCTGGCCCGCCCGCCCTCCATCGGCCTGTCGTATTCCAGCACGCGCACGTTCGGCTCGTCGGCCCAGCGTGATAGGTCGGCGCCGCCGTTGGCCACCAGCACCCATTCCCAGTGCCGCACGCGCTCGCCTCTCTGGGCCAGCAGGCTCTGCCAGGCCTCTTGCACAAAGCGCTCGTGCGCCGGCCCCACCGGCGTAATGATGCTCGTCAGCCCTACGCCCGCGATCGCCCTCATCCTTCACCCCCCACTCCAATGCCCACGCCCAGCACTCGGATCGTGTAGGTCGTCGCCGCTCCGCCCGAGGAAGCCGCCCGCACGGTGAACCCGTTCGCGTCCATCGCCGCAAAGAACACCGAGTTGCGCCCGATGTCCTTGCCCGTGATGTCGCTGATCGGCCCCAGAAAGGCCCCTAGCAGCGTCTCGAACGGCGTGTCCCAGCTCGCACTGGCTGCCTTGTTGTCGTCACCGCTCGTCAGGGTGACGCTCACCGTCTTGACCTCGAACCGCAAAGGCCCCGCCTGGTCGTTGGTCCAGCCGCCCCGAAAGGCCAGCTTGTCCAGCGTCACAAAGCCGTCCTGCATCTGAGCGCGGCCGGCCTCGTCCGCCGACAGCGCCCCATCGGCCAGGCCGCCGGTCGGTATCTGCGGCCCCTGGCCCTCGGCGCCCGTGTGCATGTGGCTGCCTGGCGCCAGGCCGTCCAGCGTCACCCCGTCGGCCATGGTGAGACCGTCGCGGGTGATGGCCAGCAACACTTGGCCGTCGGGGCCTCGGAACCGAGCCACCAGGCCGCGCACCGTGTCGTGCTGCTGCACGTCGATCGCATAGTTGTCCGGGTCTTCCACCTGTGTGGCCCGGATGGACACGCCCTTGCCCACCACGCCCTCGAGGGCGTCCAAGATGTCGTTGATCAGCGCCGCCGGCAACGGCTCGCCTTTGACTGCTCTGGTGAAACTCGTCGGCATCGCCCCCTCCTACATCAGCACGTCCGGCCCGCCCACCAGGCTCTCACCCACGATAAAGGGCGTGCCCGTCGCGGGCCGCGTCTCGCTGGTCTCGAATGGCGTCATATACACCGTCAACAGCACCTCGCGGGGCTGCGCGCCCTCCTGCTCGGCCTCTTCCTCGCTAATCCCCGCCTGCACCAGCACACGCCGCGCCTGGCCAACGGTGTCCACCAGCTCCACGCTGCGGGCCGCCTGGCCCAGCGCCTTGAGTGTCTCGCGTATCTCCTCGGCGTTCCGCGAGCACTGCCCGCCGCCCCGCAACGGCAGCCGGTCGGCGCAGCGGATCACCACCGCGATCTGGTCCAACGACTCGGGCCGCTCGGCGCCATACAGCGTCACCCGCCTGATCCTGACCGGCTTGCTGGCCAGCGGAATCGTGTAGGTGAGGCGCAGCTCGATGGTGTGGCCCGCCTGGCCGTGCGCCGGCAGCGCCAACACGTGCCTCGGCGACACGTTCGCCCGCCCTACATGCGTCCACGGCCCCGCCTTGTCGAGCCGAAAGTCGACGTCGATGTAGCGTGCCAGGGTCAGCTCGTCCGCCTCGATGGCCACCGCCCGCCACAGCTTGGCCGTCGCCGGCGCATACATGTCGTGGGCCGGCAGGTAGACACTGCCGGTGAGGGCATACTCGCAGCTCGGGTCCTGCAGGGGGTTGGCCCCCTGACGCGGCAGCACCACATGCCCAACGTCGTGCCCGATGCCCAGGTACAGGCGTGGGTTGCTGAATAGCCCCGTCAGGTGCAGGCTGGCGCAACGTTGGCCCTTGATCCTCGCCAGCGTGTGCCACACCAGCGGCCCCACATAGGGCTGCTCGCCCTCGGCCGCCTCACGGGCGGCCAGCAGCCAACTGCCCGCCCCGTCGTAGATGGTCGCGTACAACCACTGATCGTCACCCGCCAGCGCCAGCACCCGGCCTCGGGCCGGGTTGTCCATGCCCGCGGTGGCGTGTGGCGTCGCCGATCCGATCGCATGCCCATACTCGCTGGCCGCGTAGGTGAGTAGGCCGCGCACGTGCGGCACATACCAGCGCCCGTGCCACTGGGCCATGCTCTGGCAGTTGGCCGCGTCCACCGCCGACTCGAGCTCGGGCGTCACCGCCACGCCCTCCCAGCCCGAGTCCACCACGTGCAGGCCGTTCTCTTTGCCGATGTACAAAAAGTCGCCCTGCGCTCGCATCGCTGTGATGGCCAAGGCCTGGTCGCCGATGGTGTACGTCGCCCCCCAGTTCTCTGACTGCGTTGGCTCCGCCCCCTCGCTCAGCGCCTGGATCGCCGCCTTGCTCGTGGCCGCCCACAGCGTGTTGCGCACCACCGCCCAATAGGTGACGCCCATGTTGTCGTTCGCCGCAGTCCAGGTGTCCTGCGCTGGCGTCGCCCCGGGCGTCAGCACCCAGAACGAGGCCCCCAGGCCGATGCTCACCAGCACCTGCCCGCCGAACGCCACCATGTCCACAACCTTGGTGTCCTCGCCCAGGTCGCAGCGCTGCGTCACCGCGCCGTCCAGGGTGGCCACCTCGAACACGTAGCGCCCCGCGCTAAAGAACAGCCGGCCGTCCACCTCGGCCCAGGCGTTCACGTCCGCGGTGGCGGTGGCCACCTTCGTCAGCGTCACCTGCGGCCCGGGGATCACCTGCCCGCGAAAGCGACAGTCGACGTTCTCGGCATAGCGGTAGCGCCCTGGCAGCCCCTGGTCGTCGTCACCGTAACCGCCGGCCAGGTCCGGCCACACTTCCATCGCCTCGACCAGGGGGTGCTGCGGGTTGGTGCGGCCAGCCAGCGGACTCTGCTGCACCAGGCTGGCGTAACGGGGCTTGACCTGCCAGGCGCGTTTGCTCAGGCTGCCCTGGCGACCGCGCTCGAGCATATAGCCCTGGCCATCGATCTCGATGTCATAGACCGGGTTGGGGCGCGCCATCGCTAGTCACCGCCGCGGTTGGCCATGCTCAGGCGCACGCGCACGCCCGGCCCATAGCGATACGAGTGGCGCTGTAGCCGCTGGCGTTCGTCGGCCAGCAGGCCCATATAGTGCTGCACGCTCTCGCCTGGCCCGCGCCGCATCAGCTCCTCATACACCCGCACGCGCACCGCCGACTCGACCCACTCGCGCGGGCAGTCGGTCTCCTCCTCGTCGCTGGCCAGGTCGTCGTACGGCTCCCAGCAGTCCAGCAGCATCGTGTCCTGCGTATTGGCATAGTAGGGGCGCACGGTCAGCACCAGCCCGCCCGCCTCACGTTCGACGCGGTGCCACTTGGCCGTGCGATACGCAAAGCCGCCAGCCTCACGCCCACGGCGGTAGCGCACCCGTAGCACCTGGCTGGGTTCGCTCACCTGCTCCAGCGGCGAGAGGTCGTAGCTCGTGGTCTGGCTGCCGGGGATGGTGAGCTCGTGGGTGACGACGCGCCCCAGGCGCTGCACCGTCTCCCTGATGATGCGGTTCAATGTCGTGGCTGGTAGCAGTCGGTGTATCTCAAAGCCGTCGCCTGCCGCCGGCTGGCCCCCTTCCGGTCGCCAGCTTGGAGTGGCCAACGTCACCGTGCCACTGGCGGGCTCCAGTTGGCCCAGGCGCACTTCGCTGCCAGCCAGGGCGCCGCTGGTCACGTATAGCCAGCTCCCCTGCAGGTCCTGCGGATGGCGTTGCAGGTCGGCCAGCTCCCATACCCTCGCCGTGGTCGGCGTGGCCAGGGTGAGCGTGCCCACCAGCAACTCGTCGAGGTCATAGCCCACCTGTTGCCGTATGGCCTGCCGGGTCGTGCCCATGGCTCACCTGCTTACACAAGAGGGGGCCGGCAGCGTAGCGCGCTCGGCCCCCCTCTACGTCTGCTGTGGATTGCTAAGCTCGTTCGATCTCGACCGTCACGCAGGCGCCAGCCAAGGTGGTCGATGCACCGCTGGCCAGCTTGAGCGCCAGTCGGTCACCGGCCGCCAGCACCAGGTGGGCCGCCGTGCCCGTCAACGCTGGGCTCTGCACCGTGTTGGCCGTGCCCGTCAGGTCGATCTTGGTCGCGCCCAGCAGGTCGTCGCCGGCGCCCGGCGCCTCTGTGCCCTGTAGACGCTCCACTGTGAGCGTGCCTGCCTGCCCCGCCGCCGTGGCATGTACCTCGCTGACCTTAGTCACCCTGCAGGCGAAGGGGGAGACGAAAATGATCTTGCCCGCATCGCCGTGGGCAAAGGCCATACTCGTGCTCATCTTGAGCTGATAGCGCCCCGGGTCGAGCATCAGGCAGGTTGCGCTGATCGCCTTGCCCACCACCTGCGTGGCGGTAGCGCTGGGGGTGTCGCTCGTGCCGCCGGCCGTGTCGCTCAAGTAGATGGCGCCACCCGCGGTGGCCCCCGTCGGCCCCTCGATCACCGCGCCACGGGCGACGCGCACGTGCGCGTCGCCGGCGTCGGCATCGTGCTGCGCCACCACCTCGGCGGGCACCCCGCCGTTGGCATCGGCCAGCACCCATCCGTTGTTGTAGCCCAGCAGGTCGCCCTTCTTGACCGCCGCGGCCACCACCACCTGAAACTGCCCCCAGCTCTCCAGCACGCTGCGGGCTGCAGTGTCTGCGTACGCCATATCGTCCCTCCACGAGGCTGCTGGCCTCACACTGGCCGGGGGAGATCGCGCTCCCCCGGCTTGCTACTCTAGGTCTCGGTTTCACCAGCATCGGCCGCATCGGCCGCACCGGCCAGCGTCCACTGGCCCACCGGATCGACCCCGTCGATGCGCACGCCGCACCACTTGGGGTAGATCGCCAGGCCACAGTCCCAGACCAGCCGCACCTTTTCGCCCACTTTGCGCTCGATCTTGTCAAAGTGGTCGGTGGTCATGCCGCCATTCTGGATGCCAAATACGCCGTCGCTAGTCCGCAGGTTCAGCACCCAGATAGAGCTGGCGGCGCCGGCCGCGCCGATGCCGTTGTACCGCTCGGTCGTCGAGTCATTGGTCTCTTTCTCCGACAGCACCGGCAGCGCCATCACGGGCAGCCCCTGGTACATGGTCACCAACTGGCCGAACTCGTCGCGATCGGTCGTGTAGCTGCCTTTCTCCTGGAGCAGCGCGTTAAAGTAGAGGTAGGTGTTCAGGCTCATGCAGATGACCTGCGCCTTGCCGCGCATCATCTGGATCGCCTGGTTCAGCCGCAGCAGGCTGCAGGCCCCCGGCGTCCCGCTCGACGCCAGGTGAATCTCCTGCATAAAGCCCCCGTTGGCGTGCGCGTGCAGCCCCGCGAGGCTCTGGCCCTGCCCGGTGCCATAGAACATCCCCTCTTCGTACACCTCGCCCATGCGCCGCGTCTCGTTGCGCGTGTTCATCTCCAGGATGGACTCCTGCGAAAAGCCCTTCTTGGCCAGCCGCGGAATCTCCACCTCGCCCACCAGCTCCAGGACGCTGTGCGCCAGGGTCTTGGGATGAATCTCGTTCGGCACGATCTCTTCGTTGATGCCGTAGAACCCGGCCACGCCGCGGTCCTCGGTGTAGGTCACGTTGGCCGTCAGGCCCGCGACCGTCACCCACTTGAGCTTGCGCATCAACTGGGTCTCCTCGATGAAGAAATCCATCACGCCCTTCAAAAAGTCGTTGGGCGCGGCTGCCTTCAGCTCTGCAAGTGAATAAGCCATATCTGTACCCTCCCAGGCGGCCTAGCCACCTAGCGTCTCTGCCTGATCTGCTGTAGGCCGGCCTGCAGGCGCTCACCGGGGGTGCGGTACTGCCGCGGCGGGGGCGTGCCGCCGTCCGGTTGCGGCAACGGCATCGACTCCCACTCGGCGCCCGCCTCGTTCCGGGCCGCCTGTCGGGCCTGCTCCAGCAGCGCCGGCAGTTCCTTGGTGCGAAACTCTCGCACTGCTCGTTCGGACACGGCGCGGTTGTAGGCCGCGTAAAAGTCGGCCGGGCTCTGCCACTGGCTCGAGGTGCTCACGACCTGCTGCTTGAGCTCGAGGTCGTCGATCGTCTCCAGCATCTCGCTGGCCATCTGCACCCGAGTGTCCTGGTGCACTTTGGCCTCCACGTGAGGCACGACCTCGGCCAGCACCTGCTCGCGCATGGCCTGCACTTGTATCTGCCGCCGCGCCTCTTGCCCCAAGAGCTCGTCGTCCAGCTCGAGCATCGCCCGCCTTCGCCGCTCCTGCGCCTCGCGCTCGGCCTCCAGCTCTTGCTGGTGTCGCGCGCGGTCACCGGCGCTCTGCTCGGCGCGCCGCCGGCGTTCCTCGGGCGATAGATCACCGCCCTTGTCTCGTGCGTCCTCGTCAGCCGCCTCGTCACCCGGCTTCCCAGCCACCGTATCCTCGGGCGCCGCCGGCTTCTGAGCCGCCACCGGCTTCTGAGCCGCCGAATCCTCGGTCGCCGCCTCACCCTGCGATTGCTCCTGTACCGGCGCTGTGGCCTCGGAAGTCATGCGGCCGCCGATCTGCGCAAAGCCCCGTGCGAGTTTCTGCGCCGTGGTCTCCGGGCTGGCCGTGCCCTCGCCCTGCGTCGCTACTTTGCCGATCTGCTGGCTCGCTGACTCCTGTGCCTGCGTGGCCTCGGAAGTCGCGCTGTTCGGGTCCATTCGCCGTGTCCTCCTGAGCAACAAAAAAAGCGCGGTGCCCAACGGCCTTGCGACCGTTGGACACCGCGGGTGACCCCACCGGGGGTGTCAGACTGACATAACTGTGAGTTGATTGCTTACATTATAGCATCATCGTGCGCCGTGTACAGCCCCTATCTGCTCCTGCGCTCGCGCCGCCGCACCTCTTTGTCCGGAATCGTTGGCGGCAGTCCCAGCACTTTGTCCACCCAGCGGATAAAGCCGATCGCCTGGCGGCGCAACTGCTGCAGCTCCTCGCACGACAGCCAGGCGACGCCCTGCTGCTGGGGCGTCGACGCATCCGGCGCCCGCATGCTCCAGTCCGGCCGCGCCGTCATCGCGCCCACCCGTACTTTTGAATCAGCGGGTGCTCCCACAGGTAACGCTCGCGTTCCGGGTTGCGCGCCCGGGCCTGCCGGCGCACCAGCTGCATCGCTTCCGCATTGCCCCCATGCTGCATGTAGGCGATCCAGGCCTGGGCCTCGGTGAGGCGCGGGTTCTCGCGCCTGATGCGGTCATGGGCGGCCTGCGCCTCGGCCACCAGCCCCTCTTGCTCTGCCGTCAGTGGCGCCGCGCTGGGGTCGAGGGCCACATAGCCCTGATAGTCCTCCCAGGCCTGCACCAGCTCGCGCATCTGGCTGGGCCGCCATCGGGCGTCCAACGTCTCACCTGTGATCTCGGCCGCCACTTCTTCCCGCGCATGCGCCTGCAGCCTGCTCTTGATGCCCCGCAGCGCCTCTTCGCGCTCGGCATCGCTCATGCGCTGGTAGGTGTCGGTGCGCACCATCTCGCGCTGCGCGGGGATGGCCAGCTCGGCCGTGCGCTCCATGATGCGCCCGCGTTGTGTCGCCGTCAGCCGATGCTCCTCACCGTCCAACGTCAACGTGCCCTCCGGGATCGTCACCCCGATGCCAAGACGCTTTACCTCGGCGTTGCGATAGTAGGCCCGCTGAATCTGCGGCACACGCGCCCGCACGTCTTCCCACTCGATGCGCTCTCGCTCGTTCGAGCGCATGCCCACAAACCGCTTGCTGAACGGGTTGGTGGCCCACTTCTCCCACGTCGTCGGCTCGCGCTGATACGCCGCGCCCGGCATCTCGGGCCGGTAACCCGCCGCCTGGGCCACCAGGTCCATCAGCCACAGCGCCTGCTCGCCCATGCCCGACGTGTTGGCCCGGATCAGATAATCCACCTGCCGCGGGCTGATGCCCTCGAGGCCCAGCGATTCGAGCGCCTGGTTGAAGGACGTCACCAGGCCCACCACCGCCGTGCTCGTGTCCGGGCCATACCGTTCCTCGGGCGGTCGCCCAGTCTGCTCATACTCGGGCACGATCTCCCGCCCCGTGAACAAGTTGCGGTTGGCCAGCACCTCGGCCATCGACCCGAACAGTGGCAGCGGGTTGGCCAGCGTCGCGTTCAGCTCCACCGGCGAGACCGCTTCAGCCATCGCCTTGGCAGCCCTGGCCAGGTTCTCCAGCGCCGTCCGGTCGTTGTATTGCCCGGCAATCCGCAGGATCGCTTCGGGCACGGCCGTGAACGCCGCGCCGATCGGCCCCTTGGGCACCCGGATGTAGATCGGCACCACCCGCGACGGCTCGTTCGGATACTCCGGGTCGGGCGGCAGCTCCACCTCGTCGACGATGACCAGCCAGTTGTGCAGATACTCATAGTCCGGGATGTCCTTGCTCGATTCATACCTCTTGTTGTAGTAGAACAGCAGCAGGCTCGTGGCCACAAAGGGGATGCTGGCCAGCAGCGCTCGCAGCGGGTCGCGTTTCAGCACCTGGGCCGTCTTGATGGCCGCCTGCTCCTGCGCGTTGGTGAACGGGACCACCCGGTTGATCATCTGCATCGCCGTGCCGGCCTTGGCAAAGTCGATCGTGATCTCCCTGGCCCGCAGCAGCATCTCGCGCTCCTTCAGCCCTTTGCGCTTGAGATGCAGATAGCCGCCCACCCGCGTGGCCGTCTCCACCACCTCGTTCAGGCTCAGAATCAGGTTTGGCCCCGCCCCGACCAGCAGCTTGGCATCCTGCCAAAAGCGCCGCATCACGTCCTGGGCCGTGTCGCGCTGGCCCGCCGCGCCGTGCCGCACCGCCTCACGGGCCAGGCCCGCCATGTGCCGCGCCAGCGCCCACGTCTTGGGCACGATCGCCCGCGCCTCTTGCCAGTTGCGCACGCTCACGCCCAGCGTCAGTTGCCGGTTGCGCCGGTCGATGTCGCGCAGATTGCGGAACGTGTCGCCGATGCCCGAGCCCAGCGCCCCGGCCTGCGCCGCCTCGTGCCAGGTCTGGTTATGGGTCAGCGCGGCCAGCCAGCCCTGCCAGTAGGCCTCGCCAAACGGCTGCAAGCCCTCGTTGTACCAGGCCGTCATCAGGTCGCGGATGGCGTTGGCCACCGTGAACGGCAGGTTCAGCTGCGTCGCGCCCAACCGTAGCACGTTGGCCAGCGGTGTGAACAGCGCCGTCAGCACGTTCGCCGGCTCCTTGTCCAACGCCTTGGCCACGTTGGCGTACAGCATCGACACCCAGGCCACCTGGCGCTCGCCATCCTCCCACCACACCACGCGCCCGCTGTCCGCCGTCGGCGTGTCGCCCCTGAACACCAACTGCTGGCCCATCGCCTCCTGCAGCTGCTCCAGGGCGCGGATCATCTCCCGAGCGGTCTCGTTGCGCGCAATGTCCACTTCGTTCTTGATCAGCATCGTCATCCAGCGCGCCAGCGGGCTCTCCAGCGGCTTGTCGCTGCCCGTCTCGGTCAGATACTTGATGAACGACTCATCCAGGTTGGCCACCTGGGCGCTGGTGAAACTGCCGAACACGTCCAGGTCTGCGGGCATCCCCTCGCGGAAGAACGGCAGATAGTGCGGGTGCTTGCTGATCAGCACCTGCACCGCCTCGTCACTGATGCGCCCGCCTTCGCGTGCCCGTCGCAGCAGCACCTGCTGGTTGATCTCCCACAGCCGGTGCGCCGCCAGCGCGATCTTGCGCATGCGCGGGTGCCCCATGCCCTCGTCCCCGCCGATCTCCTGTATCAATTGCGCCGCCGCACGCCTGGGGTCGCTGATCGCCGCCGGCAGCGTATAGTCCGGGTCGAGGCTGCGCAGATCGATCATGCGAAAGATGGCCATATAGCTTTCCAGGTCGGTCAGGTCTTCCGGCGTCAGGTCGCGCAGCACCGGCAGCACATACTGCTCGATCAGGCTCTCGCCCCGCATCGCCATGCCAGGCACCAGGCGGGCCATCTCGTACACCTCACTGCCCACCTGCTGGCCCAGCCATTCCAGCGGCGCCACCCGGTCGGTCCACGCCACCCTGAACCGCATCCACCAGTCATCTGGCGGCTCGCCCTTCTTGGGCCGCCCGTCGCTGATCGCGTCGGCCAGCCGGTCCAGGTCGTCCACCGGGCCGTCTTTGTAGCGCACCACGCTCTCGCCCGTATAGCGCGCCAGCTCAGCGCTGCGCAGCGGCGAGATGTCGTTGGTGTAGATGAACGCCACGTCCTCGGGCCACATGCTCTCGATCTGCTGGTCCGTATAGCCCCGCTGGGCCAGCGCATCCAGCATCGCCCGGTTGACGGTGATGTCCATGCCGGCATAGTGCACCTGCTTGCCAATGCTCCGCCGCCCCCGTCCCTTGAACTTGTCCCTGGGATAGTAGATCTGCCGCGTCGCCTCCAGCCCGCTCGGCGTCGCATCCGGCGGCAACTCGTCCATGGTCGGCGGCAGCTTGCCCGGCTGCTGCGTCCGTGGCGCGCGCATGCCGCTGCGCTCGCGGCCCCCCTCGACGCTTTGCCGTATGAACCGTGTGCGCAACGCCTGCGGGTCGAGGTCCATCGGCAGCTCGCCGTCCGTCTGCACCGATCGCAGGATGGTCTCCAGCTCGTCGGCCTTGAGCAGCTCCAGCAACTCGGGCCGGTAGCTCGCCTTGCCCAGCAACGCGCGTTCCTCGGCCGTGAGAGCGTCGCTCGGCTTGGGCTCGGTCGCCGCGGTCGCCGTCCTGTCTAGCAGCACCAGATAGCCTCCCTCTCCGTCGCTGGCCAGCAGCCGCGCCCCCACCCCCAGC
>Ga0123333_10003769_pt1 | contig 14566 bp, 8 predicted proteins | sample BioC12SIPDNA_3_FD_89957 | JGI IMG/M metagenome (GOLD analysis project Ga0123333, IMG submission 89957) | Anaerobic biogas reactor microbial communites from Washington, USA - Biogas_R2_B C12 SIP DNA | ecosystem: Engineered > Bioreactor > Anaerobic > Unclassified | place: Washington, USA... | reverse complement strand
GTCGGCTCGCCCAAGTAGGCGTAGACCCGCAGGATCTCGTTCTTCGGATCGAAGCCGAGGTCCACGTGGCCCATATCCAGCAACAGAAACTGCACTGGCACATCCTGTAACCAGCGATCCAAGGCCAGGGCATATCCGAAGAGGAGCCACCCTAATCGCTGACTCTCAACGTGCGGCTTCCGCGATTCCATCTCCCACGTAAGGGTTCCGATGCCGTGGATCCAGCGTTCGATCCGGCGGAACGTGGCATGGTGACAGTCTGACAGCTCCGATACGCAATCAGCGATATGGCCACAGATCGTATAGATCACGGCCTTCTCCGGGTCCTCGATCGATGCCAGCGCTTCGCGATACTCTTCACGGTAGTTGGGGTAGATCGCCGGGATCTGTGCCAGGGCGGAGATCTCAGCGTCCAGGGCTTTCCCTTTTTCGCCTTCGTCAAAGCAGGTACGCAACACCTCGCATGGATCGGGATTATGGCCTGCGAAGTACTCGAAAGGCAGCAATACACGCGACAGCATCAGCCGCTGCAGCGCGGTCAGATCGTCAATAGGGCCAAGCCAAGCATAGGTTCGGTCAATGAACCCTGCCGCGTAAGGGTAGATCGCGATCGCCTCGTCCTGCGGCACGCCATCGAGATAACCCCGTAGCACCGTCTCGATCGCAGCCATGCTCTCGTGCTGAAGGGGCTGTGTCGTGCGTTCGGGTCCGGAAGGCATCCAGCATCCCGCGTGAAGGGGTAGTTCGGGTAAGCTGCCGGTGCCGATAGCGTTCAGCACTTCGTCGATCGTCACCGGAACCCCGTTGTCACATCCCACCAGGCTGCCGATGTGCTGCCGGATTCGCCGGATTGGGTCGCTGAGTGGGCCGAGGTCGACCTGCATCGCGTTGATAGCCTGAATCTCATCATCCCACTGATCCTCACGCGCTCTGCCGAATCCCCAGAGCGAATACTGCCTCGTGACATTGCCCCCTGCGTCAACGGAATAGCGCAGGCCCAGCTCAGGCACGTCAGGCTGGCTCAGATCAGTCTCGCCCGTGTAGATCGCCTCGAACCCCGCAGGCACCTGCTCATAGGACACAAACGCACCAACCTCCGGTCGCTTGCCCATCTGCACCTCCTCTACCTAGACGCTGTGATGGATCAGCCGGGTATCCACGGCCTCCCGGATACCCCGTGGGGACGATGGCGTACCCTCGTGTACTCGTGCTGTATTGATACGCAACACCCCGTGCCTTACTGGAGACGCGACGCCGCGGCTTCGACTGCGTCAATGCCCCGGACATAATCATCGCGCGCCCGTGTCACCAGTGCCGCAGCCTGGGCGTACCAGTCCGGATCGACCTCTTGCGGTGCCTCCCAACCAATGAAGGGGGCACTCGCGTCCAAGGCGTCGGCTTCCTCAGCGAACGAGCCTGCCGCTCGCGCGAGCGGCTCGCGTGCTAGGGCAGATGTGACACAGTTCGCGAAGCAGGACCCCTCCTTCCCGAGTGGGTATAAGGGCCCGGATCTCTCAATCACCCAGGCCGATCGCGCGCAGCCAGTCCTCATCCCAGGGAATGCCCAGGCCGGGCACGTCCGGGCAGTGAACGTAGCCGTCGACGACCGGCACCGTATGCGCGAACCCCACCTGGAAACCTGCGGGCTGCCAGAACGGCCCGTCATCCATATACTCCAACCAGGGAGAGTCTCCAAACGCCGCGGCCAGATGGAGCCCGATCACAAAGCCCACGCCGCTCTTGCCGTGGTGATAGACCACCGCGGTTTCGGCGGCCTCAGCCAGAGCGCGGATCTTTAGCATATCTGTAGGCGTGCCGCCCGTGATCGGGTCGGGCTGGATGATGTCGTAGACGCCGGCGTTGAGAAGATGCCAGAAGGGCTGCAGGCCCTGCTTGCCCTCGCCCCCCGCAATTGGGATCGGGGACGCCTCGCGCAGTCGGCGTCCGTTATCCTCCAGGACGTAGGGAAGGGGCTCCTCCAGGTACGCCACACCCAGCTCGCCCAGAAGGCGCGCTGTCTCCTGCGCGCGCCGCAGATCCCAATGTACCCCGGGCGCGTTGGAGCCCGGACCCTTGCCCGCCTGATTAGCATCGACCATGATGTCCATCTGGTCTCCTACGGCCTCGCGACACGCCGCGATCAGGGCAATGTCACCATCGATCGTGTCGGCCGACAGCCGCAGCTTCACAGCGCGATACCCCTGCTCCAGGTAACGTCGACAGTCCTCAGCCCGCGCCTCAGGTGCGCGCCCGTGGTGCACGGTACTGGCATAGACGCGGACCCTATCTCGGGCGCCGCCCCATAGACGGTAGAGCGGCAGCCCCGCGATCTTGCCAACAATATCCCAGAGGGCAACGGCGATGAAATACCAGCGCCCCGTGGCGCGGATGCTGTGCAGGAACGCCGTATGCGCCTCCATATCCATCACCCGCTTCCTTACGAAGTAGGGCGCGACCAGGTCCCTGACCCTTTCGGCACGCGCCGGCAGCGCGGGCGTGTAGTCGCCGTCCATCGAGATGCCGAAGACCCCGGCATTGGTCTCCACCCGCACGACCAAGTAATCTCGCGTCGTAATCCGTTCTGCAGGATTCCACGGCGGCACAAGCCCCACGCTGAAGGGAACATCGCGCACCTCCACCGCCCTCACATCCCGGATGACCAATCTATCCAGATCGGTTGACATCACATCACACCTCCCTCTATGGGGTAGACCTTCCTCCGTCAGCGTCCGTCAGCCATCTTGTCGCCAGGAACGTGACCGGTCATGTTCATAGTAGCACAATTGTTCCATTCCCACAACAACCACCGGCCATTACGTGAGGAGCACGAGTGCGATAGTCGAAACTCGAACACAAGGTCAACCGGACCGGCTCGCTTGCCAGATCGTCCAGTTACCATTGACTGAGAGAACATGGCCCGGTGCGTCAAAGACCAACAGCCTCGTCGCGACCTTGTCAATGAAGAAGCGGTCGTGGCTCACCACGATCACGGCGCCCGGGAAGTGCGCCAGTGCCCGCTCCATCACCTGGGTGCTCGTCATGTCCAGATGGTTTGTGGGCTCATCAAGGACGATCAACGCGGCACCCGAGAGGAGCGCCTTGGCCAGCGCGACCCGCGCCCGCTGTCCGCCGGATAGCGTCCCGAGGCGCTGGGTCAGGTCCATCTCCGTGAACTGCATCATCGCCAGGAAGCGGTGCACCTGCCTCCGGGGTGCCAGATACGCCAGACCCGTCACATTCACCGCGTGGCTCACGGTGTCCTCCAGGTCCAGCTCATCAAAGATCTGGTTGTAATAGGCATACCCAACACCTTTGCCCCAGACGACGCGCCCCGCATCAGGCGATTCAGACTCCACGAGCGTCCTGAGCAGCGTGGTCTTCCCGCAGCCGTTAGGGCCTAGAACCGCCAGACGGTCTCCGCGATGAACCTCGAAGCTGAGTGCGTCGAAGAGCACCTGATCGCCGTAGGCCTTCGTCAATGCCTCCACTCGACAGATGTCCGTAGAGACATACAGCCGATCGTAGATATCGGTGATGATCTTGTCCACGGGCCGGGGGTCGGCGCGCTTCTTGATGTTGGCCAGTCGTCGTTTGAGCGCCCGGCTGGGATCCCTGGCTGCCTGCTGGCGGTCGGCAATCGCCTCCGCCTCGTATGCGAGTAGCTCTTCCTCGTGCTCGTACAGCCGCTCCAGCGACTTGATCCGCATCGGCTTTTCGCGCACGTACTGGGTGTAGCTGCCCTGATACTCGTGGAGGTGGTAGGCCTCGATCTCGACGATGCGGTTGGCGACACGGTCGAGAAAGTGCCGGTCGTGTGACACCACAATCAGCCCTCCTGGAAAGTCGTTGAGCCAGGCCTCCAACCACGCTAGACCTTCCACATCCAGGAAATTGGTAGGCTCGTCCATCAACAGCACATCCGGGGCTTCCAGCAGGATCTTGGCTAACGCCGCCCGGTTGCGCCACCCCCCCGACAGAGCGTCGATGGGGCAAGTGCGGTAAGAGGCGCCAAATCCAAGCCGCGTCAGAACCGTGTCGATCCGATTCTCATAGGTCCAGCCACCACGCCGCTCCAGTGCCTCGAGCACCTCGGCGTGCTGGAGGATCAGGCGTTCCATGGTCGGGCTGTCTGGGCTAGCCTCCATTGCGACTTCGACCTCGAGAAGTGCCTCTTCCAGGGTGTGGATATCAGCAAACACCCCATCTAGCACTTCCGTGACACTCGGCTCGCCGTCGAGCTGCGAGAACTGCGAGAAGTACCCGATCCGGACACCCTCATCAACGTCGACCACGCCACTGGTCGGGCCTTCGAGGCCCAGGATCAGTTTCAGCATCGTCGTCTTTCCGGCGCCATTCTTACCGATCAAGCCGACGCGGTCGCCGGCGCTCAGGCGGAAGTAGACATCGCGCAGCACCGGCGCGTCTCCGTAGGTCTTCGCAATGTAGTTCAGGCGGATCAAACTCATGGCGCGGTCCTTGGCTCTATGTGGAGGCTCTCAAGCTCATCATAGCACATCCCATCGAACGGCGTAGGGGGGAAAACGCGCGGAAGGTCTGAGATCGCTAGTTCGCTGTGCGAATGTCGACAGTCTCACCGTCTGAAGTGAGGCGCACGGTCCCGCGCAGCTGCGTCTCATAGAGGGGCACAGTCATCAGTCTGGCCTTCAGGAGCTCCAAATCGGTGTTCGGCCAGTATCCGATGACGGCGTACTCCGGCGTGACAGCCTGCAGCAGCGCAGCGCTTGATGACGCCCGGTGTCCGTAGCGTCCGAGCTGCAGGACCTGGCTCTGCAGGGCGGCGCCATAGCGCGCAACAAGCGCTTCCTCAGCTCTGGTCGTCGTGTCTCCCATCAATAACACGGAGATATCGCGATACTGGAGTTGCAGCACAACCGGGACACTCTGCCCCGCAGGCGGCGATAATGCTCGCAGTGACACGCCATCCCCGAAATCCCATACTGCGCCCTCGATGAGCTGGCTTACGATCCCGGGAGGGCGGTCGGCGAGTAGAACAGTCCAGCGACTATAGGATGGACCATCGCCAACCTCTGGACTCACGGCGATCGCATCCACCTCGTAACGTTCGAGCAAGGCACTCAGCCCGGTCACCCGCGCCTCATCTGGCGAGGTCAGCAGCACAAGGTCCAGTTGCCGATCCCAGAATGGCAGATGTCTTCCGATCTCGGCCAGCGTGCGCCGGGTATCCTCCCCGCCGTTCACGAGGATCTGGCGCCCGGAAGGCGTGCGCACGAACACAGCGTCGCCCACCCCCACGTCTAGAAAGGCAACGTGCAGCTTACCGTCAGGCGTCGCAGCGACCCAGGTGATCAACAAAACCAGGATAGCCACACCTGTCGCCGCCACCCAACGGTTGATCGCCCTCAACCGGTCCAGCAGACCTTGCCTTTCTGCAGCAGAGCGCCCGCACAGCCACGTCACGGTCAACAGCAGCACATAGTAGCCGGCAACGACGAGGGAAGTCAGTCGGCCAAGCTCGAGCGGTATCTGAGGGACACGCGCTGCCAGGTTCGCGATGGCGATAGAGTAGGACAGGAACACCCAGGCGACGTATGCGACCAATGTCCCCAAGGCCCGCCAGACGAGACCTGCTCCCAGCGCGAGCGCGCCGAAGGCCATCACAAAAGGCTGAGCCGGCAGGATGAACAGGTTGGCGACCGGCGCGATTGGCGAGATCGTGTGGAAGTGAGCTACCTGAACGGGGAGCGTTGTGAGCTGTACGGCGACAGTCACGATCAGCACGTCACTCAAGGCAGCGACGACGCGCTCGGCGCGCTCATGGGTGGTCAGTCTCTCGAGCTGCGCCTCCAACCAGGCCGAAAGGGGCCCGACGTAACACATCAGTCCCCACATCGCGGCAACACTGAGCTGGAAGCCGATGTCCCACAGGACGAACGGATTCCAGATGGAGAGCAGCAAGATCGTCGCCGCCAACGAGGTGGGACCATGGACTCTACGCCCCAAGCGCTCGCCGATGAACAACAGCGAAGCCATCACGCCAGCTCGGACGACAGCCGCCGAGGCGCCGACCAGTAGGACATAGATCCACACAACCGTCAGCGCCAGTACCGTCTCGCCGCGCCGTCGCAAGGCGCGACGTGCCAAGCGGGCAACCAAGCCCGCCGCGAGCGTCAGGTTGAAGCCGGAAACCGCGACGATGTGGCTGGTTCCGGAGGCCTCAAAGGCATCCACGACGTCAGGGGGCATGTCCCGCTCGATCCCCAACAGAATACCCGCCAACAACGATCCTTCGGGTTCGGGGAGGAGTGACTGAATCACGCCGTAGGCGTGCTCTTTGAAACGGATGAGCACGGCAAGGAATGGGTTGGCCTGGTTTGTGGCTGTGACGTCAATCGCCACCGGGGTCAGGGTGGCGTACACACCTTGACGGGCCAGATATTCGCGATAGGAGAAATCGCCGTATGCCGCCGGCGCCTTCAGATCGCCAAGGGCCACGATCCGGTCGCCGTAATCGATATCCGCATGGGCTGGGACATAGACTAGCAGAAGGCCTTCTGCATGCCACGGATCGCCATCTCCAAGGGCTAGCGACTCGACACGGACTCGCAGGCGCGCTCGGTCGAGGCTCCGGTCCGGTTCGGCCATCACCACGCCCTCCACCGTGACCTGTCGCTGCCCCAAGTGGGCCGCCACGTGAGCAGGCGTAATGCGTGGCTGCGCGGCGATGAGGCGCGCCGCGCCCAGTGATGCGCCCAGCAACATAATAGCCGCCTGTCGAGCATCGCGACGGTCGCCCCAGCCGATGAGCAGCACCAAGGCGAGTGGCAGCGACAACGCAAACCAGACAGGAGACGCTCCAGCCCCCTGGGCAAGGCAGATACCCGCCGCCCACGCCAGGGTAAACAACATGAGCGGCGTCATGTGGCGTTCAGTTTCCGCGCCGGTGGACGGACGGATGCGAGGTAGACGGGGCAGTCAAGCTGGTCGTGCGCCTGTGTGACGCCAGCGCCAGGATGCCCCAGGGCGATGCGGAGATCAGCCGGCGAGGGCCTCGCTGAGCGATCGGATATCGTAGAACGGGCCATCGTCGGGGGTCACCGTGTCAATGCGAAGCGAGGCAAGCGGATAGGTCACGCCGCCGGACTCGATGTATCCTTGCTGCCGGTCCAGGAATCCATAATACGTGCCAATCTCGTGGTCGAACTGGGCAGAAACCTCTGCAGCCAGGGCTTTGGCCCGCTCCTGGAGGGTGATGACGATAAAGTCGTCCCGTCCGCCATACCCCAGAAAGTCCTCCTCGATGTCGTCCTGGGCTAGCTCCTCGGCCAGAATCCGGGCGGTTCCACGAAGGAGCTCATCTCCAGCCACGAAGCCATACACTTCGCGGAACGGCTTCAGGTGCCGGACGCGAACGTGCATCAACGCCCAATTGGCCTGAGGTGCACGAAGGAGCCGCGACATCTCGTCCTGTAAACGGCGTCCTGCGGGCATGCCGGTAACCGGGTCCGTGTGGTTGTCCAGGTTCGCGCGGTTGATGGCGTTCCGCACACGGAGCATCACAAGGTCGGGATCAATCGGCAAGGTGAGAAAGTCATTGGCCCCGGCATCCAATCCCTGGAGCCGCTCGTTGCGGTTTTCCTCGTCTGCAATCATCATCAGGAAGATATGCTTGGTGCGGTTGGTCTTGCGGAGGCGCCTGACTATCTCCAGACCCGGCATATCCGGCAAGGTCGTGCTCACCAGAATCACCTGAGGAATCGAGCGTATGGCCTCACGAGTACCGCTGACGCCGGTATCGGCCTCAGCAACCTGCAGACCCTCCTCTTCCAGCCGCCGTTTGATCAGCGCGCGGGTTCCCTCGTGGTCTTCGATGACAAGTACTCGACCTTCCACGCTCAAGTCCTCCCAGACCGGAATCCCGATCCTCGTGCAGTGGGTACTGTGCCCGCATTATAGGAATGAACCAGCCGACGTCAAACTCCACAGCCCCCCGAACGCCTGGAGTAACGAACCTGCAACATTCCGTTAACAGGGATTCACCCTTCCTGTGCTAGCATAAGAATGACAAGGTGGCCAGCGGTCGGCCTTCGTTCTACTACCCATTTGGCAACCACCAATGGATCTGCGAGGCCGGTGTGTTCAGTATCGGACTGCACATTGCCGGCACACCAGACGTGTTCCACAGCCCGGGAACGGAGCCCAGCCAATGCTATTCACAGCGTACACAGCCCTCCGTCCTTACGAAAGGAAAAGGTCTTACATGCCCGAGCGGACCATGCAAGACATTGCTCAGGCCGAGCAGATGGGAGACACGATCGTGGTCACGTTGCACGAGCGCATGGATGTCTTCAACGCGCCCCTACTGATGAAGGAATTCAACCGGCTTCTCGAAGGGGGCGCTGTTCATTTCATTGTCGACCTGTCGGCAGTGCGCATCGTCGATGCCGATGGCGACTATCCCCTCCTGCACCTGCTCAAATGCGCACAAGGTGCGGGCGGCAATGTGACTCTAGTGTGCCCGCCGGGAAACCCGATACGCGTCTTCTACGAGATGATGCGGCTCGATACCCTGTTCGAGATGGCGGAATCTCTCGACGCGGCTCGGGCGCGTATGCGGCGGGCGGAAACATAGCAGCAGCATCCCGGCACGACCGTTCGTGCCAACAATTCACGCCAACCTTCTCGACCTGCAATGACCAGGGCCCCACACGATCGTGTGGGGCTTCGGTGTACAATTGGGGCGAAACACTCGGGAGGGATCAATCGATGGGTACTGACGACGCGCTAGAGGAGCTGCTCCGTGAGGTTCAGCCGTTGCAGGACCGCCTCGTCGGCCTGCGCCGCCGGTTCGCTATGCAGCCGGAGCTGTCGGGAGAAGAGGCCCAGACCGCCGCAACGATTGCCGCGGAGTTGCGCGCTATGGACATCCAGCCGACCGTCCGGGTGGGCGGGCATGGGGTGGTCGGGGTGCTCGAGGGCGCCCAGTCCGGGCCGACCATCGTGTACCGCGCAGACATGGACGCCCTGCCCATTCAGGATTCACTGAACAGGTCCTACCAATCGATGACATTGGGCGTCAAGCACGCCTGCGGGCACGACGTTCATATGGCCGTGGCCTTGGGCGTCGCCGACATCCTGTCAAGGGCATGCGCGCGGCTCCACGGTCGGGTCGTGTTTCTCTTTCAGCCGGCGGAGGAGTCACTGGATGGCGCGCGGGCCGTGTTGGCAGAGGGTCTGCTGCAACAATGGCCTCTTGCGGCGGTGTTAGCGCTCCACGCCTTTCCGATCCCGGTGGGCACGATTGGCGTCGTATCCGGTCTGTGCCTGGCAGGGATGGATGAGTTTCGCGTGCGGTTCTGTGCGCCCGAAGAGATGCTGGATGACCTGGTCACAAAGGCCACACTGGCGCTCGAAGCGTTGAGCACAGCGAATCAGCCCAAGTCAGCAGACGATGTTGGCGCCGTAATCAACCAGATGTTGTCGGGCGCGCCTTTGGCGCGCACAGTATCTCTGAGCTGTTGGCCCCATCCCGAAGGACACGTCCCTCCCTATCACCTGCTGGGCCTAGTCAGCATCGCTGACTTCAGCCAACGGGCTGCCGTCCACGCACAGATCAGAGAGGTGCTGAACCAGATCGTAGCCGGGGCCGAGGCGACCTACGACTTGGCCTTCACGTTCACCAATCCGCCGCTGCACAACGATCCCGACCTGATCAATGAAGTGACCCCGGTGCTTGAACGCGTGCTGGGCACATCCAGCATCCTGAGGTTCGGCGCGCCTTACCCCTTCTCCCACGAGGATCTCGCGCTCTACACGTCGGAGGCACCAACAGCGCTGCTATGGCTGGGGACCGCGAACGCGGAGCGCGGGATCGCCAGCCTGCTTCACACACCGGACTACGACATTGACGAGGCGGCTCTGACCATCGGGGCACGGGCGATGACTGCAATCCTGTGGCATTTTCTCAGAACGTGATTGCCCACTACGCCTCGAACGCCTCCGAGGCACCCGGACGCGCTGCCAGAGCGTCACGCAGCCTCGTCCGCAGGCCAGCCCGCTCAGCCTCAGGTATGAAAGCCGCCTCTACTGACTGCCGCAGCATACGGTAGACCAGTGAAACCGCCAAACCCATTTCCTTGACCGCCACCAGGATTTCGTCACTCAACGTCGTGGCGCTCACGCTCGGGTCGTCAGTGTTCAGCGTCACTCCGAGCTGCAGACGCAAGAGATCGACCAGGGGATGCTGGCGAAAGGCAGGCACCGCCCCGGTATGCACATTACTGGTCGGGCACACTTCCAACGTTGTGCCGCGCTCGCGGAGCATCTCGACAACCCTGGGGTCCTCTATCGCCCGAATCCCGTGGCCGATGCGCTGCGGGCGCAAGCTCACAAGCGCAGCGCGGATGCTGTCTGCGCCCCGTGCCTCTCCCGCATGCGCCGTGACGTGGAGCCCCGCTCGACGGGCCCGTGCGAATGGCTCAGCAAAGTCCTCAGGGGGGTAGTCCACTTCATTGCCGGCGAGGTCGATCCCCCGAACATAGGACCCCCAATGGGCGATGGCCAGATCGACGATTTCGTGAGCGACGCTGAGGGGCTCCTCCCGTGGCACCTGAAGGATCAGGCACGTGCGCATACCCGTCTCCTGCTGACCCGCTTCCGCCGCCGCTACGACCCAGGCTACGACGTCGCCGAGTTTGAACTGCTGCACGCGAGCCAGCGCCAAAGGGTTGAACCGCAATTCGAGGTAAACGACGTTGTCGTCCACGGCGTCCGCGATGGCCTCACGGACAATGCGCTGCACCGCCTCTCGCGAGGTGTAGAAGCGCCGCAGGATCTGGAACTTGTCGAGGAACCCCTGAAACCCCGGAGGATCGTCTGTCACCTGGACGTAGGGCCGCAGTGATTCAACGTCGGCACCGGGTAGGGCGATCCCGTGGGCTTCGGCAAGCTCAACCATGGTCGAGAGCCGCAACGATCCCTCGAGATGTCTGTGCAGATCAATCTTGGGCAGGTCGTGAGCCCAGACCCACAGCGGATCGGCTGTAGGAGGATGCGACTCTGCGACCCCGGCGCCCCCGGAATGTCTTTTCACGCGACCGTGCGCGCCTGCCATCCCCGCGGCGCCTCGTCGACCCATTGCCACCGGTTCCCCAACACCGACTCAGACGCCACCAAGGCGAGCCGAGGGAAGCGTCGGGACGTGGGGGGCCTGTCTTGGTAGAAGCACGTGGAACGCACTCCCCCGACTCAACTCGCTCTCGGCCCAGACCTTGCCGTTGTGAGCGGCCACCACCCGATTGACGACGGCGAGACCCAGACCCAGCCCGCCGAAGCGACGTGTCGTGGACCCATCAACTTGGTAGAAAGTGTCGAAGATGGACGACAGCCGCGCTTTGGGAATGCCGATGCCTTCGTCCTGAAAGACCAGGTGGACGTAGACGTCCTCCGCAGCTGCACGAACCGTAATCCGCCCGCCATCGGGGCTGAACTTCACTGAGTTGTCCAGGATATTGTAGCAGACCTGCCGGATCTTCTCGGGTTCACCGTAGAGGTACAGGCCCTCGGGGACGGGCTCCAAGGCCAACGCCACCTTGCTCCCAGCAGTACGCTGTTGAAAGACCTCGACCATCTCACTCAACAGGGGCCCCACCGGGATCGGGCGGAAATCCAGCGAGAGGCTGGTGATCGGGCTCAGTGAGACAATCTGATCCACGATTCGCACAACATCATCGACCCTACGCAGGACGGTACCCAGCGTGGCACGCTGTTCAGCCAGCAGACTGCCCATCTCATCCATCAACATGAGTTCGAGATATCCCTTGATGAGAGTCAGCGGAGTACGCAACTCGTGTGAGATGTTCTGAAGCATCTGATCCTTGAGCTCCGAGAACTCCTGGAGTCGCTGATAGGCAGACTCGAGCCGCTGCCGTGTATCGCCCCCTTCCGCCGAGTGCTCGTGACCGATCATAACCGCGAGTTGCTGGGCCACAATCATCAGAGCCAGCACGTCCGTATGAGCAAAGACCATCGGCTCAACGCTGTAGAGATCGAGCACGCCGATGCGCCGGTTGCGGAACGTAATCGGCAGCGCCGCCTGCGACCGCACATCGTTCGGTGCCCAAGGTGGCAGCTCAAAACGAGCATCAACTCGCACATCGTCCGTGATCTGCGGAGACTGCGTCCTACTCGCCAGCTGGGCAAGCCCATCGGGAACCGGGGTACCGGGCTGGACGGGGAGACCACCGCGCTGTACGCGCAGGGCCAGCGGCTGATCGGCATAGAAGGCAATCAGAGCCAGCCGGTAGCTTTCCTCGATCATCTTGAGCGCTCTGACAAACACCTGCCCGCTGGGTCTCTCCTGCGTGGCCATCTCGCTGATCTCGCGAATCAGCGCCAGGTGACGTTCGGCGGCAGCGGCCGTCTGCGCCGGCGTAGAATCCGGCGACGGCCAGCCTGTAGCCTCGGCATACGGCACAGAATCCGGCTGCGCTTTGTCGGCCTCTCTGGGCATGAAGTTCATCCGTCAAGGAAGCTTGATGCAGAATGACCGCGATAGATCACTCCCCAGCCTCCATCGCGGCCAGCACGGTCCTCGCTGAGTGCACCGGTTGCCAGCTACGGTGCTCGGTGATAGTCCTATGGAGACCTACCGGGCACCCGCGGCAGCACGCTGATCGGCGCGCCAGTGGCAGTCCTTGTACTTCTTCCCACTCCCGCACCAACACGGGTCATTGCGTCCCGGCTTGCGGGCTGCTCTATGGGGCTCCGGCGCAGACTCGGCTGCACTTCCCCCGCTTGCACGGAAGGACAACTGCCGCTGTCGCGCCGGCTCCGGTTGAACGCGCCGCTGTCCCCCCGCCGCCGCAGTTTGGGGAACCAGGAACAGCGACCGGACGACCTCGGACTGGACGGAAGCCAACATCTCCTGGTACATCTCATAGGCTTCCTTCTGGTACGCCACCAGGGGATTCTGCTGTCCGACAGCGCGCAGGCCAATCCCTTCCCGCAGCATGTCCAGGCTCGTCAGGTGGCGGACCCAGTGGTCGTCAATCTGCCGCACCATCAGCCGGCGGTCGCGGAAAAGCCGGTGGGCCTCGACCACTGCATCACAGACCTGTCCCTCAAGCGCCTCATCCAGACGCCGGATCGGCTGGTCGTGCCAAGGCTCAAGCGCTTCAATGCCGATCGTCCGCTCCAACACGTCGCGTATCTGGGCAAAGAAGGGGTCTCTGCTCTCCAGGAGCGCACTGACTGGCAGCTCGTCCTGGCGCATCGACCGGTAGAGATCCTCACCCATGCGCCGGTTCAGCTCCCAGTAGGCCTGGTCGGCCCAGCCACATGCTTGAGAGATCAGCGCCTCCGCATCGAGCGCCTGAAGGTCTGACACCCCGAAGCCACGGGGCAGAGGCACAAAGCGACGCAACTCGGCCAGCAGAGCCTCAGTGTCCGCGTCAGAGAGAGCTTCCGATTCCGACCTGTCACGAGCTCCGGCCTCGTGGGCATTGACCACGCGCCGAACCTCGGTCTCAAACATCGCCATGAGGTCATCGTGCAGATCATCACGGCTTAGGACTTTTCTCCGTTCCGCGTAGATCACCTCACGCTGCTTGTTCACCACATTGTCGTACTCCAGGACGTGCTTGCGGATGTCGAAGTTGTAGCCCTCGACACGTTCCTGGACAGACTCGATGACCTTGCCGAGCATGCTCGATTCGAGCGCCGCCTCCTCGAACCCAGCGCGATCCATCCACGGTTGGAGGCGTTCGCCGCCGAAGCGGCGCATGAGCTCATCTTCGAGCGAGATGTAGAACCGGCTGGAGCCGGGATCGCCCTGGCGGCCCGCGCGACCGCGCAGCTGGTTATCAATGCGGCGAGCCTCGTGACGCTCGGTGCCGATCACGTGAAGCCCGCCCAGGGCATAGACACGCTCACGGTCCTTGCGGCATTGGACGACCTTGTCACGCAGCGCCTCGGCCCAACGCTCAGGATAGACGCCCGTGGGATCTTGCCCCTCCCGCGCGAGCTTGAGCGCGTTCTCCCAATCATTGGAGTGAATCGTCGTGAGATCGACACCTTCGCGGCGCAACTCATCACGGGCCATGCCCTCGGCATTGCCGCCCAGAAGAATGTCCACGCCTCGGCCCGCCATGTTGGTGGCGATTGTGACCGCGCTGGGCTGCCCGGCCTGAGCGATGATCAACGCTTCCCGCTCGTGGTATTTGGCGTTCAGCACGGCATGCTGCACGTGGCGGCGGGTGAGTTGTTTTGATAGACGCTCGGACGTCTCGATCGCGGTCGTGCCCACCAACACAGGCCGCCCAGCGGTGTAGGCCTCCTGAATCTCGTCGATGACGGCCGTGAACTTGGCCTGCTCGGTCTTGTAGATTTGGTCGGGTAGATCCAACCGCTGGTAGTAACGTTCGTCGCCCTTTGGACCATCGTAGACCGTCACCCTATAGTGGTTCTGGTCACCGAGAACGCCGGCGAAGGCGACGCCCGATTCCTCGGGCTGGATCTGCTTCCGCTCAAGGTTCCCAAACTCCGCCTGGTATTCCACATTTGTCGGCAGAACCAGGACATCAAGATC
>Ga0123333_10003765_pt1 | contig 14574 bp, 6 predicted proteins | sample BioC12SIPDNA_3_FD_89957 | JGI IMG/M metagenome (GOLD analysis project Ga0123333, IMG submission 89957) | Anaerobic biogas reactor microbial communites from Washington, USA - Biogas_R2_B C12 SIP DNA | ecosystem: Engineered > Bioreactor > Anaerobic > Unclassified | place: Washington, USA... | reverse complement strand
GCTTTGCGGTGGTAGGATCTCAGCAGTCCGCCCAGACGCTCAATGCAGATGATCTCGCCATGGCTTCCTTCGTGCTGCGGCTCGATGATCCGATTGAGGCCCTGGTGAATCCTCTCGTGATGATAGTACTTGAGATACTCGGCCAGAACGTACCGCAGTTGCTCTTCGGAGAAGAGGATCAGGTGATCGAGACACTCCTCTTTGACGGATCGCACGAAACATTCCGCGTGCGCGTTCAAATTGGGACTGGGTGGGGGTAGTCTCACCGGATCCACCCCGGCGGTTTTGAGAATGCTCGCGAACTTCTCCGTATAGAGTGGATCTCCTGCTGCTCCTGCAGGACTCGGACCTGCTCCTTGAGGTAGTCGATGGCCTTCCAGAGTTCCTTGTCCACGCAGTATGCCAAGTATGTCACCAACGTTAGCCATAGCTTCTGTTTCATAGTCCCGAGAGGGCAACGGGCCGATGGGCGGCAGGCAAGCGCTTTCGTCAGACCAACGCGCAAGTCAAGCCGACAAAGATGCTTGGGCTCGGGTAATATTTGCACCATACGCGTATTGCGAACAACTCCGGGGCACCTGCCGGCCGGGCGTGAGTACGGGACCTCTCCGTCCGTGAGAAGGGGCCGCACGGTCCCGGCTGGCCTGGCAGGCAGGCTCGGTCCGGCGAGACCTTGGTTCTACAACGCGTATGTCGAAGAAACGATGACCTCGCGAGAAAGCACCGCTTCAATATCCAGCGATGACTTCCTGTCGGTCGTTGAGATTCCCCGGCAGGACAATCCACTCTCGATCGGCATCAAAATAACGGTAAGGCTGACCGTTGACGGTAACCTCCTTGATCCTGTTACCCTGCGGATGTCTAAGACGCAGGAATATACGCTCGGGAGGATTGCGCCGAGGAGGATCAACGATTGCTCTGATACGTCCCTCGGCTGACGCCGACTCCATCCGGACCGACAGAACGCCGAACTTCGAAGGGGCATTTGTGATGCTGATCTTGTTCCCGTGCGACAACCAATATCGGGGTATGGCCTGTCCGAGGTATAGCCCTGAGTCCACTTCGTTGACAAACATAAGCCGCAGCCAGTAGGTGGACTGGGCCTCATCCGAAGACTTGAAGTGATCGCCTCTGGGGTAACCCAGCTCGGGAAGGGAGTGTTCGTTACACATGCGGATTTCCGGATAGAAGGCCGAGGCGAAGCCGTTGAAATAGGCGCGGACGAAGTGCTTGATATCATCTCGGCACAGATACGGCAGGGGACCATCCAGCAGGTTGGCCTGCATGGAGAACCCGCCGCGAGAGAACCAGAAATCATCGAATGCGGGTATCGCATAGCCGTACCGTTCGGATACGTAGAGGTTGTCTTCGTAGTCCTTCAGTATCCATTCCGTCTCCGGAGCATCCGGCGAAAGCAATCCGTATGCCGGGAGGAACAGGGCCCCCTCAAGCGTTTCGCGCAGCCAGCCGTGAGCCCGGCCTCGCTCATACACTCGCGAGGGAATCTTCGGCACATACGTCGCATCTCGCAGCCGGACGACCGGACAGCGTATTCGTGATTCGGTGATCCCGCTCATGAAATCATCGGAGTAGGCCTGCGCCTCCTTCTGAAGTCGCGCGCCTTCAGGATGTCCCGAGTCGGCGAGGGCGTCGGCCAGGGCCTGAAAACCCCAGACTGTGGCGCTGTTGGTCGCTATCCAGTACCAATAGTCGGTGACGTCTTCCAGGGAGCCGCTGGGGAGCCAGCCGTATTCCAGCGGTTTCGTGCCGTCCTCGGAGATCGTCATGGTGGCCTGGCGCTCCTTGACGACCCAGTCACAGGCCTGGACGAGTTTGGGGGCTGCCTGCTCCATCCACGCACGATCTCGCGTCAGCCACCAGTGCTGGGCCATGTTCCACATCACGTAGCCATGACTCTTGTTATACCCTCCGGTCTCGTGACCGCCGGCGCCGTAGAACTGGCCCTCGCGGCTGCGGAAGTTGCCAGGCATTGACACCGTGCCCTGGTAATGCAGAAACGCGTCCAGATTGTGCTGCGCTTGCTCGTGCAGGCCGCGGCGGTCCAGGTCGCTTATCATCATGACCGATTCGTTGGGATAGACGCCGTAGTAGAACGTGCCCACGTGAGCGTGCAGAAGATCGGAATCGAGCTCCTTGAAACAATTGACGAGCAGATGCCTCAGATGGGCCTTGTAGAAATCATTGATCCAGGGTTCCGGTGTCTCGATTTGCGTGGCGCGGGCCGTCAGTTCCCGCCAGAAACTGCAGATGCGTCGGGCGTCGGACTCGAAGTCACGTTGCTGAAGAGTCTCAATCTCCTCTGCATCCGTCAGTGTGACCGAGGGGATGCAGAAATGCAGTGTCATCACTTCTCCAGGTTGGAGGTTCGCCGTCCACGCCGTGGCGTTTCCTTCTGCGCTAAAGATGCCCCGTTCTCCACCGGTGACGAGAAACCGCAGGCGGGGGCCCTGATCCGTCTGGGCGAGCGCCTGGCCGTGCCGGACGGTCAACCTGCCCTCGCCAGGAGCATGCGATGCCAAGCGTAATCTCACCGGCGCCGGGTCGCTCGATGATGTGTTGACCATTCGGACCTGCATCAAGAGAACGGTGGGATCGTCAAGGTCGATGTCGTTCAGGTCGGCATCCAAGGTGTCCATGAGAGTGTTTTGCTCGTAGTAGACGGATCCATCCTGCCACCAAGTGTGAAGCAGAGGCAGATACCCCTCCTCCAGCCTTCGTCCGCCACGCCGTGTCTCATCGGGCATGCCAAATGAGATACTGAGCATGTCCCCACGCCATTGCTTGCGGTCACTGTCTCGCGCGCTTCGCTGCAGGGCAAACCATCGGCTGACGGCTGTCACATCGATGTCGCCGTTGGGATGTTGCCTCATGGTATTACGATCTCCCGGCAGCCCATGGACAAACCAGAGTGGCCGCTTGAGTGGCATATCCGCCCAGGCTTGTGACAACGTCTGTTCCGGAGCGTCCGCCACACGGTCATAAACGGTCCGCCCGCGAAAGCCGGTGCGCAGCGCCTCGCGATAGCCGGCCAAGGTGACGGTGTCTTGCGCCTGCGTCACCAGTATACCGAGATCATCCACGAGAATCCGATCGCCACGGGCGATCTCGTCAGCGGCAAATGAGAAAGGACGGTGGCTGGAGCGAACAGTGACGATCGTTCGGTCATAACGATCATCAGCGGGATCTCTGGCCACGAGGAGGTCGGCCTCGATCGTGGCATTGGCGTCTGCCGGCAGGGACCATTTAAAGTCCGGAGTGATCTTGACTGGCTCATCGGCTACCGGACGCACATTGAGGAGACGCCCGTTATACACCTCAAGACTGCCGGTTTCCGGGCCAGTCGTCTTTGCCGCGGGGGAGACCGGTTTGCCGAAATGGATGCGGACGCTCAAGAGGTGGTATGCGGACTCGGTGATCACCTGCCAATTTCGGATCTTCGGTACCGATCGGTCAAAGACCAAGCGAACCCAGAGGGTCTTGCGGTAGGCAACGCCGGAACCCTGCACGCCGGCGATTTCTTCTGACGTGATTGGCAGAAAGGTAAACGTCCAGACTCCATTGTCTGCTCGAACGGATGTTTCGCCATCTATCCACTGACCATTTGTCCAATCATCCATCGCATCCCATCCGACTCCTCCTGCCCCGCGCTCTGCTTGAACTGGATCCGCCTTTCCGTCCCAGGTCCTGTGCCAATACTGCACCTTTACCTGAGAGGGGTCGGGCAGGTTCCGGGGCTCCTCGAACTGGACAATCAACTGTCTGATCTTTCGTGGCTCAGCCCAGCGGATGCCGTGCCATCCCGCGTTGGTGTTCGAGACTCGAAAGCCGAATGGGGCGATATCGCAGACCTCGTAGGAAACCTCCCCTGGAGTCCCCTGGTCTGCCCAGAGCGAACAACAGGTGAGGAGGACGTATGCCGCGACTGTGGTCCTTGTGCTTTCCGCGAATCTTGCTGTGGTCATGGGCGTGTCTCCATTAGTGGCAGCGACAGGATACTCACGAACTGACACCATACTACCGGGGCAATTGCGGAGCAGCAAGAGTCCGTCGAGCGGCCCACTGCCAACAACTGCTGTCTCGCGTATCCCCCTGTCCCTGCTGAAAACTCCCGTAAGGTACAGATACTCATCCGGGCCTAACGTTAGCGTTTTCAGAGGGTTGGCGTCAGATTCCTGGTCACAACACAGGCGGCAGGGGGACGCCATTGTCGGCAATTCCGCCACGAAATTGGCTGAGATTGACGGCTCCTGAAGTGGATATTGCATCGAGCGCAGACCAGCACCATTGCAACCGTGCACCACCCCAGTGTCACGCGGCCTTGCGATGGCAGGATTTCAGCAATCCACCGAGTCGCTCGATACAGATGATCTCGCCGTGGTTTCCTTCATGCTGTGGTTCAATGATTTGATTGATGCCTTGGTGGATCCTCTCATGATGATAGTGTTCAAGAGTCTTCGTCCGGCAGCTTCGCAACTCGGGACTCCGTTTCGACTCAGAGTGAGATCATACTTGCACCATACGACATTTTGACCGCGAACCCGTCCACTGAACCCCCTTCTCCACGGCACGTTCATCAAGAGCCTTGACTGTCCGGATGATTCGGCGGAAGATATCGTGTAGCGATATGTGCGATGAACAGGAGGCTGGAGTCATGAAGACCTACGGCGTTGCGGTGTTTGGGATCGGCTGGGTCGCGAGGGAACACATCAAGGCCTACGGGAAGAACCCTCATATGAAGGTCACGGCTTTGGCCTCGCGGCGCAGGCTATCGGCCCAGGCGGCCAAGGACGATCTGGCTCTGGACTGCCATGTGGTAAACAACTTCGACGAGCTCCTTAGCCGGGAGGATATCGATGTGATTGATATCTGCTCTCCGAACGTGCTGCACGCCGAGGAGGCGGTGGCCACCGCTGAGGCTGGCAAGCACGTGGTCATCGAGAAGCCTATCGCGATGAATCTCGGCGAACTCCAGGCAATCCGCAACGCCACAGGAAAGGCAAAGGTCAAATCACAGGTCGGCTTCGTCCTACGTTGGAACCCACCCGTCCAGTCCATCCGCAACATGATCGACAAGGGCGGCTTGGGCAATCTCTACTGCACGGAGGTCGATTACTACCACGAGATCGGCCCATGGTGGAGCGGATGGAACTGGGGGGCTGCTACCCGAAAGGGAGGCCCCAGTGCCAGCCTCGTGGCCGGTTGTCATGCCGTGGACTTGCTTTGGGAGGAAAGAACGCGATGTCAATGAGGCAAAAACGAATTCTCGCATGTCTGGCGTTGTTGTTCGTTCCGGTGATTCCCACCGACGCGGAGGTTCTTCTCGAAACGGCGAAGATGTCGATCCGGATCGATGACACAGGTTCGATCCGAAGTCTGCTGGACCGCGGTAGTGGCGCCGACTACGTGGTGCCGCGACAGCCGGCGCCGCTGCTGAGCCTTCGTGTGGCCGGGCGGTTGCAGGCTCCCGAAGCCATGCACCATGACCAGGGCACGCTGACCCTGCAGTATTCACAGGGCCACATCGCGGTGGTGAAGACTGTGACCAAGACAATCCACATCGCATTCGAACTCGTGTCCATCGACGCGCGGGAGCCGGTGGAGCTGGTTGTCTGGGGACCTTACCCGACGCGAATCAAGGAGATCATCGGGGAGACGGTGGGGGTCGTGCGCAGCGACCGCTTTGCATTGGGAATCCAGGCGTTGAACGCCAAAACGCTGGGCGGATATCCGACAGCAGAGAATGACGTGATGGCCGGACGGGGTGACGCGGCCCAGCCGACCGAGTTCGGCAGCGTGCTCCAAGCCTTTACACGCGATCGGAGTCAGGACCGGATCATCCCCAACTGGGGCCATGAGAGCTACTTCGTGCCGGCCTATGAGGATGGCGGCGTGGTCGGCAGCAGAATCGCTCTTTTCGGATGTCCTGCCGACGAGGCGCTGAAGACCATCGGCGCCATCGAGGCGGCCGAAGGGCTGCCTCATCCTCTGATCGACGGGGTCTGGGGGAAGATCGCTCCGGGGGCGACGGCCTCGTATTTGATCGTCGACTTTGGCGAGGACACGATTGAGGAGGCGATTGCCCTCACCCGGCGGGCGGGTCTCCAGTACCTCTACCACGGGGGGCCGTTCTCCACCTGGGGCCATTTTCAACTTAACCCCGGTCAGTTCCCCCATGGCTGGGCGGGCCTGAGGGATTGCGTGGAAAAGGCGAAGGTCCAGGGCGTCTGTCTGGGAGTGCATACGCTATCCAACTTCATTACCACCAACGATCCCTATGTCACGCCGGTGCCGGACGAGCGTCTGGCGAAGGTTGGCTGCAGTGTCCTGACGGAGGATATCGATGCCCACCAGACGGAAATCCCCGTTGCGGACCCGAAGTGGTTCAACCAAATGGAGAACAACACCCTCAAGACGGTGCAGATCGGCCAGGAACTGGTTCGTTACACCTCCGTGTCCGAGGGGGTGCCCTGGCGGTTGCTCGGCTGCCGGCGGGGAGCCTATCAGACTCAGGCGGTGGCCCATGTCCGGGGCACCAAGATCGGCAAGCTCATGGACCACGCGTACAAGGTCTTCCTGACGAACGCCGAGCTGTCTCAGGAAGTGGCCCGACGGCTGGCCGACCTGTTCAATGAGACCGGGCTCATGCAGATCTCCTTCGATGGTCTGGAGGGCAACTGGTCCACCGGCATGGGGCAGTATGGACGCACGCTCTTTGCCACCACTTGGTACGATCATCTGCGAGACGATCTGCGGGGCCGGGTCATCAACGATGCCAGCAATCCAGGGCATTACTTCTGGCACATCTACACCCGCATGAACTGGGGCGAGCCCTGGTACGCGGGTTTCCGCGAGAGCCAGACGGAGTATCGTCTTCAGAACCAGGACTATTTCCGCCGCAACCTCATGCCCGCCATGCTGGGCTGGTTCAACATGACGGTGCAGACCAGCCTTGAGGACGCCGAGTGGCTCCTGGCGCGGGCGGCGGGCTTCGACGCCGGCTTCGCCCTGAACACCAGCCTGCGGGTCGTCAAGGACAATGGGCAAAGCGAGAGAATCTTGCAGGCGATCAAGGCCTGGGAAACCGCGCGGATGAGCGGCGCCTTCTCCGAATCTCAGAAACGCCGGTTGCAGGACATTCGCCAGGAGTTCCATCTGGAGGCCACGGGCGACCATTCCTGGAATCTATACCCGGTTTGTTCCGTCAAGCACGCGCTGGCCCAGCAGGTGCAGCCCGGCCAGCCGAGCGAAGCCAACTGGGAATTGGATAATCCGCATGCGATGCAACCCCTGCAGTTCGTCATTCAGGTGTCCGGCGATGCCCCCGTCGGGGATGTAACCATCGAGATCGACGATGCGGGGGAGGTTCTTCTTCCCACGACGCTCCAGCCCGGCAACCTGCTGAGATTCTCCGGCGGAGCACAGGGCATCATCTATGACAAGAACTGGAGCCCATTGGAGACAGTGCCCCTGAAGGTATCTGCTCTGACGATAGGTTCCGGGCGGCATCAGGTTCGTCTGGGCTGTCGCTTCCAGAGCGCCAACGAGCCGGGGGTGAAGGTTGAATTCCGCATGGTTGGAGATCCGGAGGGCCTGCGCGGGATGGGGAACGTACCCTAATCGGAGCGATCCCTGTCCCCGGCGGCTCATCAACCGAAAGAGAAGGAGCGGTACTGTGAACAGATCATCGGTTCTCTCACAGCGGGCATTCGTTGGCGTTGTGGTCCTGATTGTCATCGCGGCGGCAAGCCACACCTCGGCCGGGGCCCCAGAGCGGTCCCGACCATTGCAGCGGGTCTACAGCCATCTGATCGATCCCCCCGCGCACCCCGACTATGGTCGGCGCGCGGTCAAACCGCCAACCTGGGAATCTTTCAAGAACCGCACTCAGTTCACCTGCCTGCGCGGCTTTGCCATGGAGGACGACCGCATCGTCGGCTATCGAGAGGAGATCGAGAAGTACACGCGCACGCACGAACTCGGCGATGTCATCTGGCCGTCCTATCCGATCTTGTTTGCGAAGAATCTGGACGATCTGGCCGAGGAGATCAAGCGGCGGGACCTGTACCTTTTCGATATCTGGGGCTATGTGCCGGGGTCCGGGCCGGGCGGCTACTGGCAGCAGTTCACGCCGTCGGCAGAGTCGCTCAGAATGCTGGAAGCTACGTTGGGCGAACGCTGGTTGGGAACGGACATCGGCGAGCAGGACGGCAGGTACATCGGTGGCTACGCGAATCAGATGACGCCCGCCTCGGGCAGCCGGTTCGACCAGTACCTCAACTTCCAGCGTTTCTTTGAGCGGATGGGCGACGACCTGGGGCACCGCCACGCCACGCTGGTCTCGCTGAACTTCGGACACTATCTGCTCAAGGAGGGCACGTTCACGCTGATCGGCGCCGAGACGGCTCAGGCCCTGCCCAACAACCAGGTTTACTACGCCTTCATCCGCGGCGCGGGCAAGCAGTACGGCGTGCCTTGGTTTGGCAATGCCTCGGTCTACAATCGCTGGGGGTACAAGACCTATGGTTCCTCCGGCAGCGATCATGGTCCGAGCAAAGGAACGAGTCTGAGCCTGATGAAGCGTCTGCTCTACAGCCATGTCCTATATAACAGCGTTGCGGTCGGTTTCGAGAGCGGGTGGTTCGAGGGGGAAGCGCTCTCCCCCATCGGCCGCATTCAGCAGGCCGGACAGCGTTGGATACGGCAGCACGGTCAGCCCGGGGTCATGTACACGCCGGTGGCCCTTCTGCTGGACTTCCACGCCGGATGGTCCTTCCCCCGCCACCTCTACTCGAGCGACATCTTTCGCGTGTGGGGGAATCTACCCTACGGTCCCGGCGACCATCTGACCGACGCGATCCTCGATCTTCTTTACCCCGGCTACGCCGATTCTTCTTATTTCCACGACGAGACGGGTTTCATCACCGCGACCCCTTATGGTGACATAGCCGATTGTCTCTTGAGCGATGCGCCCGGTTGGCTGCTTTCGCGCTATGCCTTGGTCGTGGTGGCCGGCGAGCTTGCGGGAGGATGGGAGATCCGGGATAAGCTCCAGGATTATGTCGAGGGCGGGGGGCATCTTGTCATCACGACGGGCAATCTGGCGAGACTCCCCGGCGGGGTCGCGGGACAGACAGAAGCGGCTGTGCCGGCCGTGACGAAACATGGCAAGGGCTGCATCACTGTCCTGGCCACCGGCTTCGGAGTGGACCCCTGCAAAGATCCGAACCGGCCGCTGCGGAGCGAGGTGGATCGTGCTTTGCCGCGTCCGTATGTGCTGCAGCCGGAGGCCCGGCGGACCCTGGACGCGATCCTCCGGCAGCAGACTCTCTTCGATGTGGGGAATCCCGATTTGAGCGTCACCACCTGTCGTCAAGGACCGGGCTCCTATACTCTCGGTATCGCCAACAACACGTGGGTAGCCCTGCCTTTCAAGATCACCTCTCACTGTGGACCAGTCCAATCGCTGGACGAGATTCCTTTGGATGACTCCGAAATCGGGGCCGCTGGTTATCTTCCGGAGCAAGTGGCGGGCGCGTCGCTGGGTCATAACACGGACCGCACGATTCGGGGAGGCGACATCCGCATCTTCGCCGTGCGGGTGAAGGAGTCGAATGTCGAAGCCATTGCGCACGTGCCCCCTCCACGGCGGCCGCATGGGCGAATCCTCCCCCTTCGTGATTGCCGGTCGGTGAAGGAGCAGATCCTGGCTCGACCGACCTTCTTCGAGCACTTCGACGGCGCGGTCCTGGACTGGCGTTATGTGCATGATCGAGAGAGAACGGCCCTACAGCGAGAGGCGGACTGGATCAAACGTCAGGGATTGCGTGTGCTCGTGGACGTCAGTTCCGGGCTGAATCTCTACCCCACACTCCGCCTGGTGGACAATATTGAGGCCGATTATGAACAGAGCATGGCGGCCCTGGCCGACGTTATGGCGAAAATGCACGTTCTTGGGGCACACGACTTGATTCTGTCGCTGCATCGGCACCCCGAGAACAACTTCACCAACGAGCAGACGCAGGCAGGCTTCGAGGAGACGCTCCGTACGTTGGCCGCGGAGGCCGGCAAGCTCGGCATCACGCTGCACCTGCGAATGACCCTCGGCAAGCCGCCTTGGACCTTGGGAGACGCGGACGCCCTGATCGAGAGAGTCGGAGCCGACAATCTGCGCCTGGCTGCCAGTACGGCGCTGTTGTTGCACGCGGAGAAGTCTGCTGGCGCGGTTCGAATCCTCAAGGCCCGACTTGGGCTTTGGCTGCTCGGCGCGCCGCAGGTGGATTTGGTCGGGAAGCTATGGGACATCCATGCCCCGCTGCATCGCTCAGAGCAGCTTCCCAGACTAGCCGAGTGTCTCGCCCTGGTTCCCGAGGCACCAGTGGTGCTGGATGCGGTCCTCGCGAATCAGGATGAGGAGTATCTGGAGGCAGTTGCGCTGGAGCGGTTGGGCTCTGGGAAAATCCGGAAGACACAGGATGCTTCGGCGCCCCGTCCTTCTGCCGCAATCGCATCACCGATGGAGAAGGCCGAGGCTCTGGTCAAGGGACTATCCGGCCCGCAGGCCGAGCGGATTCGTGAGGCACGATTGGCGTCGTGGTGGCGGGACGCCAAGTTCGGTTTGTTCCTGCATTGGGGCCCCGCGAGCCTCAGCGGTGCGGAGATCAGTTGGGGCATGAAGGATCGCATTGAAGGAGGCTCGGAGCACCAGAAGGTCGAGCGCGACGTCTACATGAAGCTGTATCGCCAGTTCAATCCGACACAACTCGACGCGGATGCGTGGATGGGTCTGGCGAAAGAGGCTGGAATGAAATATGTGGTCTTTGTGACGAAGCACCACGACGGTTTCTCGATGTGGCCGACCGGACAGGTGCGTTTTTCGGAGAACGCAGATTTTTCAATACACTACAGCATCGCGGATACCCCGTATAAACGAGACATCTGTCGCATGATCGCCGACGCGGCTCACCGTCATGGCCTGAAGCTGGGTTGGTACTATTCGACGCGCGACTGGACACATCCGCAGTATCTTCAAGGCGACAACCACCTCTACAACCAGTACTACGAGGCGCAGGTGCGCGAGCTGCTGGCGGACTATGGCCGGGTGGATATGATGTGGTTCGACCATTGTTTCGGCGATTGGAGTCAGTACACCATCGTGGATCTGTTCAAGGAGATGTATCGTCTGCAGCCCGATCTCCTCGTGAACGATCGCGCCGCGCGGGGGCTGAAGGACATACCCGCCGGTGGCACCGCGCAACTGGTGAGAGGCGATTACGACACGCCCGAGCAACGGATTGGCACTTTCCAGCGCGGGCGGGCCTGGGAATCCTGTGTGACCATGACCCACTGCCCCGACGGCGGCGGCTGGTCGTACCGGCCCGACGGCCGGATTCGCACGTTGCCCGAGTGCATTCGGATGCTGGTCAGCACGGTCACCGGTGACGGTAATCTCCTTCTCAACATTGGCCCCATGCCCACCGGTGCATTCCAACCCCAGGAGATTGCCAACCTCAAGGGCATGGGGCAGTGGCTGCGCACGTTCGGCGAGAGCATCTATGGCACGCGGGGTGGTCCCTATCGCAACGGCGAATGGGGCGGCAGTTGCTATCGGGATCGCACGCTCTATCTGCACGTCTTTCAATGGGCCGGCGATACGCTGCGGTTGCCGCCTTTGAAGGCCAGAGTGTTGCACGCCGATGAGCTGGCCGGCGGGCCGGTTGACGTGGAGCAAAGCAATGCCGGACTGACTCTGGTCTTGACGGCCGATCGCCGGGACGCGACCGATACGGTGATCAAACTGGAGTTGGATGCGCCGGTCGAGAACGAGTTCATTGAAGGCAAGCCGCTGGATGTCTCTCGCCCGTTGCGCTGACCTTGCGTTCGCCGTTTGAGTGCAAGTCTTTCATTGAGAGACCTGGCACGTCCTTCGGTACTCGGTATGAACCAAAAGGGCCGCTTCCGGGGGTGTTTCGGGCCTCCATCTTCTCACCATCTCAGTCCAGGCTCATCTCCTCTCTTCGATCCTCTGCAAAGGTCCACCTGTCGCCGGGACGGGTATGCACCTGTACGATGCCCCGTGCGTCCGGCGTCAGTGGCCGCAGCGGGATCTCTGGAGAGCCGCGCGCGGCGATCTTCCGCCAGGGACTGACGAGCCGCAGCGGTCCTCCTACCGTGGACTCCACCTCGACCGAATCGATGCAGCCCGTGATACAACTCGACGAGACCAGGAACCCGCCCTGGGTACGAAGATGCCGGAAGCGGGCTTCTTTTTGCCTGGGCCACGCCGGAAATACGCGGATCACCTCGTCGACGCTCTGGAGCAGGAGTTCGGACAGAACCATGGTTGCGGCGAACTGTTCCGTGTAGTGGCCGAAGCTGTTGAAATGGGCGCCGCGGCGATTCAACGTCAGGGTGCCGTTAGGTCGCAACCGGGCTGCCACTTCTTCCCGCATCCAATCGAGCGTTCCCGCCATGTCCAGCCGGGCCCGGGCGACGCCCAGCATTACCATGGAGTTGTTGCCGTTCCATTGGATTGCTCCCAGGGTACGAGTGAACAGTTCACGCTCATCGGCTGAGGACTGCCAGGTGATGAGATCACCCGGAAAGACCGGCGTTGTGGGTACCACGATGTTGTAATCGATCGGCGGCGCACCCTCCACGTCCACCACGACAGGCTCCTCTGCCTGGGTACACGGATAATCAGGCAGCAGGTCCAGCGCCGCCCGGAAGCGCGTCACGAGATCGGGGTCGCGTCCCAAAGTCATCGCTCCCTCAATGGCCGCTCGGAGGGTATAGCGGGCCATCGCGATGTCGAATGTGCAGTTGCGGTTGCGCTCGAAGTTCGCAGTCCAGCCCCAGTGTTCCGGTGAGACGGAGGGCGCCAACACGACCCGACCGTCCCGACGCTCGCACTGGTCGATGAAGTTGGCGTAGAAGACGGCGACGTCCCGAACGGCCGGGTACGTCGTCTGCTCCAGAAACTGACGATCCGGCTCGTATTTGTAGTGCCACCATAAAGGCTGGACAGTGAACCCCGCCACTCCCAGGGTGAGGCCCCATACGTGGTGGATGTACTGCCGCCCGACCGGGCTGTTGACCTTCGACGGATCGGGCGGCTCATAGGCGAACAGGACGTGCGGATAGAACGCACCATCCATGTCGAAGATCTCTTTCGCCAGCCAGCGGGCCCGCGCGAAGTAGCTCCGGATCAAGCGGCCATAGGGCTCGGCCAGTTCCGGATGGTTGGCCGCGTAGCAATGCCAGAATGTCTGTTGAATGTTGTAGTTGGTGTGGTAATCGCCGTGCCAGGCGGGACTGCCTGTTGTCAAGCTGGCAAATAGTCCGGGAGCCACCACACCCGGCTTGCTGACACACCGCAGGAAATACAACCCGCGATACCACGTCCGCTCCATCAACTTGTCGTCCACCTCTACGCCGCTGGCCGCCCAGAAGCTGTCCCAGATGGCCTCATGGTCATGGATCAAAGAGGCGCGAGGCCCTTCTGCCACCGCCTGGGCCTCCTTCACCGCCGCCGCTACCACGTCCTTCGATTCTGGGGACGTCACGATGGCCACCGCCTTGTGCTGTCCGGCATCGGCCAGGGCTACGGCAAACTCCATGCCCGGCCAGTCCAGATCCCCCGGGATTGTCTGATGCAGCCACTGGACCCCATTGGTTTCTCCAGCCTCGGCCTCCGGCGTGTCGGCCGTCCGGAAGGGCTCCAGATGGGCGGCGACCTCCGCCTCGATCAGGAATGCGTTTCGCTGCGCCAGGCCACGAATCACGGCCCGTGATGGCCCGCCGGCCACCCCGTCGATTTGCGCCGCTGCCACCAACAATCCAGATGCGCCTCCAACCCGCCCGTTTCACAGCCAGCGCCGACATTCCCCGTCGAAAACAGAAAAACCCGTTGTGGTTCGCAAGCTGCATCGTTGGCCGGGCGACTGGCATAGGTGACCGCCCGTTGCCTCTGTCTCCAATCCACTCATTCGCCCCGGGGAAGACCCCCGAAAAAGTACCGGACACCCCTTAATTGCCCCGCTGACGGCCGCACGCGCACGCAGCAGCAACAGGACCTTGCCAACGAATACGTCGTCATCCTCGATACATCCACTCTCGTTCCTGGACGCCACCACATGGATCTGGCGATCATCGCCGCGGACGGCACCAGGTGCTCGCAGGAAAGGCGACTCGTCGAAGCCGTTGCCGGGCCATTGGCCCCTTAGCCGCAGGTAATGGCGGGGCGGGGCAACGCGCGCCTGTCGAACGGCCGTGGAGCCGCCGTGTAGCTGCTCGCTTGTTGCGAATGACCCGCCCCCGGATTATGTACCAGTTGTGAGTAGAGGGTGGTCAACTATTTCTGTCCTGTTTGGCGGAGGCGCAGGCCCCGCCGAAGCCGGAGCCGCAGCCAAACAGGCGGCGGCGAACGCCGCCGGCGTCTGGCAGCCCAAGGAACTGTGCGGGCGGAAGAGCCCGTGCCCATCTGGATAATCATGTACAACAAAATCCATGTCTTCATGTTCTCAATGTTCTCTCCACGCGAAGCGTAGCACTTTG
>Ga0123333_10003762_pt1 | contig 14596 bp, 12 predicted proteins | sample BioC12SIPDNA_3_FD_89957 | JGI IMG/M metagenome (GOLD analysis project Ga0123333, IMG submission 89957) | Anaerobic biogas reactor microbial communites from Washington, USA - Biogas_R2_B C12 SIP DNA | ecosystem: Engineered > Bioreactor > Anaerobic > Unclassified | place: Washington, USA... | reverse complement strand
CCCCCTTCATGCGCGCGATCACGTCCTCGGGCACGTCCATGCCGGCGACGTTTGTCGCCATGTACTGGGCCATGCCCGCGCTCTTGAGCGGGGTGATCCCGGCCAGGATGAAGGTCTTCTCGTGCAGGCCGCGGTCGCGCACCCCCTTCATGAACTCCTTGAACTTGTCCAGGTTGAAAATGCACTGGGTCTGGATGAACTGCGCCCCGGCGGCCACTTTCTTGGCCAGGCGGGGGACCTGTATCTTGAAGGGGTCGGCGAAGGGGTTGGCCGCGGCGCCGACAAACATCTCCGGCGGGCCGTCGATATCCTTGCCTCCGGCGAACCGGGCCTTGTCGCGCATCTCGGCGGCGATCTTCACCAGCTGGATCGAATCCAGGTCGAAGACGTTCTTCGACTGGGGGTGGTCGCCGAAGACCTGGTGGTCGCCCGTGAGGCAGAGGAGGTTCGAGATGCCGAGCGACGCCGCTCCCAAAATGTCGCTCTGCGCGGCGATGCGGTTGCGGTCGCGGCAGACCATCTGCATGACGGCGTCGATCCCCTCCTCCTGGAGGATCGTGCAGGCGGCGAGGCTGCACATGCGCACGACGCTGGTCTGGTTGTCGGTCACGTTGCAGGCGTCGACCGAGCCCTTCAGGATTTTCGCCTTCTCCCGCACGACCTCGGGCCTGGCGCCGCGCGGAGGCCCGGCTTCGGCCGTCACCGCAAACTTCCCCGCTTTAAGAACACGTTCCAGATTCGACTTTGTCTGACTCATTCCCTATTCCTCTCTCGACACTGAAGGCTAAGAAACCGAACGTTTGCACCCGCCCGCGGCGCCGCCCGGAAGGCCGACGGCGCCGGCGGCCGTCACACCATGTCCGGCCGGATGTACTTGCGCGGCCCGCCGTCGCGGGCCTTCGACCAGTCGGCCGGCTCGATGATCTTCTCGTACTGGTCCAGGCACCCCGTCGCTTCGAGCCGGTCGATGATCATCTGCCAGCCGCACGGGATGTCGGGGTTGACCTCGCACTTGCCGTCGCGCGACCCGCCGCAGGGGCCGTTGAGCAGGCTCTTCGAGCAGCGGGTGACCGGGCAGATGCCGCCCGTGAGCGGCAGCTTGCAGTCGCCGCAGCCCTGGCAGCGTTCGCTCCACTGCCCCTTCTGGTCCACGCCGCCCATGAAGAGGGTGTCGACGGCCGGGTAGACCCGGATGCCGGTCTGGACGTGCTCGGCGACGAGCTGCACGCCGACGCCGCAGGCCATCGAGAGGATGACGTCGTGGTCCTTGACGCGCCCGAGCATCTCCTCCTGGAGGAACTCCGGGTCGCACTGGCGCTCGAGCGTCATCCTGGTGATGGAGACTTCCTGGCCCTTGCGCTTGCGCGCCAGTTCGATCATGCCCGCGAGCAGGTCGACCTCCTTCTGCCCCCCCGCGCTGCAGATGGTCACGCAGCCGTGGCAGCCCAGCAGCAGGATGCGCGTATGCCCCTCGAGGTACCCCATGATGTCTTCAATCGGTTTCTGTTCGGCCACAATCATAGTTCTTACTCCTCCACATTCGGAATGGTCAGGCTGCCGTCGAGCAGGATGAGCACTTTGGCGTCTTTGCCCTTCTCCTCGAACGCCCGGTCCAGGGCGTCCTGCAGGGAGGAAAACGGGCGGATGAAGATCGATTCGAGCAGCTTGGGGTCCAGGTCGGTGACGGCCCAGGTCTGGGCGTACAGGCCCACCTCGGCCATCTTGGCCGCCTTGTGGTACCCCACCACGAATTTCTTCTCGATGCGCTCCAGGGCGTCCCTGGGCGAGTCGGCGCTGCTGAGCAGCCGGACGAAGGAATCTTCCCCGACCCCCATGCGGCACTTGGCCACCAGCAGCAGGATCCCCCCCTCGTTGAGGGCGTACTTGGCGTTGTCGATCCCCTTCTGCGCCTGGTAGAGGTCGATGTCGGACGGGAACTTCACCACGGACACGACGATGTCGGCCTTCCGGGGTATTTTGGCGACGAACACCTCCTCGGCCTTCTCGACGGCCGCCTCCATGGACTGGTAGATGTCGCCGGCGGTCGCCGCGTAGATCCGGTGGTTCTTGTCGAGCACCGTGCTGATGGTGAAGATCTCCTTTTTCACCTTCGAGAGCGCGTCGACCATGTCCTCGTGCACGGGGTTGCCCTCGAGCCGCAGCGCGCGGGCCTCGGGCTTGAGCGCGAGCTTGTGGTTCTGCTCGATCGTCTCGAACGAGGCGATGCCGGGCAGGAAGGACTTGCGCCCGCCGGTGTAGCCGGCGAAGTAGTGCGGCTCGACCGAGCTGATGATCACGATCTTGTGCGCGTCGACCCCGATCCGGTTGACCTTCATCTCCGTGCCGTTCTTCGAGGTGCCCAGGTGGACCATCTCGTCGTTTTTCGAGTCGTGCGAGTGGATGCGGTCCCGGTACTTCGTGTAGTACTTCTCGGTGAAGATCTGCAGGTACTCCTCCTCGGTCGGGGCCCGGTGGATGCCCGTGGCCACGATGAAGCGGATGTTGTGCCCCGCGATGTCCTCCTCGATGATGTCGAGCACCCTCGCGGTCGGCGTCGGGCGCGTGGGGTCGTTGACGATGAACAGGACGTCCCGGGCCCCCTCGAGGAAATCCTTCAGGGTCGGGGACCCGATCGGGTTGGCCAGGGCGTGGCGGATGATCTCGGTCTCGTTGCCGATCTCCACCTCGTTGGGCTCGATGATGCCGAGGACCGACCGCTCGTCGATCTCCGCCTCGAGTTTGGAATCTTTGCCGTAAGGAACCGATAGTCTCATCGCGCACTCCCGGCCATCTCGGGCTCCGGGGCCAGCGGGCCCATCGCCCGGATGTCCTCCATGAATTTCTTGGTCGCTTCGGTGAACTTGGCCTCGTTCCCCTGCGGAACCTCGACCACCTGCAGCCGCTTCGGGTCGATGTCGATCCGCTCCATGATCTTCGCCAGGTTCTTCATGCGCTCCTGGACCCGGGGGCTCCCGCCGTGCTCGCACTCGTCCTCGGGGCAGCAGCAGATCAGGACGCCCCAGGCGCCGCGCTCGAGGGTCTCGAGCACGGTGTGGGACTTCAGCCGGCCGCTGCAGGCCGTGACCAGGATCTCGTACTCGCGGCTGATGACGAAATCGTCGGACTCGGCGTGGCGCAGCCCCGGGTGGCTCGAATAGCCGCAGGAGAAGACGATGGCCTTGGCCTCGGGGTTGTCCGGATCCTTCAGAAACGCGTCGACCTTGTCGAGAAGCTCGTTGGGATTGGTGCCGAACCCGCGCTGGATGGTGATGCCCTTCTCAGGGCAGATGTCCAGGCAACTGCCGCAGCTCTGGCACTTGAGCAGGTCCGTGACCACCTTGCCGTCGACGAAGCTGCGGGCCTCGTGCTTGCACATGCGGACGCAGTTGAGGCACCGGGCGCAGATCTCGTGGTCGGTGATCGAGGTCGTCCCGACCACATCGAAGCCGTTCTCGATGAAGAACGCACGGGCGTCGTTGTAGACGTCCTGGATGGGAACGCCGGAGGAGCAGGCCTTTTCGCAGCGGTTGCAGTGGAAGCACTCGAACATCTTGTTGGCCAGGTAGTCGGAAGGCTCGATCTCCCCGCTCAGCATGCCGTAGAGCAGGATCAGCTTGCCGCGGGGGCTGTCGGCCTCCCAGCCGGTCTCCTTGTAGATGGGGCATTGGTCGTAGCAGTATCCGCAGCGGATACACTTGTTGAGGGCGCTTCTCCATTTTTCCAGTTTGGTGAGGTCAGTCATGGCGTACCTGTTCTTATGATGATTGATAACGTAAGGTGGTTTCCCCGACCCAGTCGTCGGGCCCGTCCATCAGCTTGCCGGGGTTGAGGATGTTGTTGGGGTCGAACGCCCTCTTGATCGCGCGCATCAGCTCGAGGCTGGCGGCCTTCTCCTTCTTGAAGGCCCCGGCCTTGGACATCCCGATGCCGTGCTCGGCCGAGGTCGTGCCCCCGACGGAGCGCACGAAGTCGTAGATCTCCGAGACGGCGGCGCGCGCGTGCTCCCAGGAAATCTCCTTGTCGGTTTCCATCAGGATCTTCGTGTGCATGCATCCGGCGCCGCAGTGGCCGTAGGCCGTCATCACCAGGCCGTGCCGGTCGGCGATCTCGTGGATCTTGTCGGCGCATTCGGCCATCTTGGAGAAGGGGACGGCCATGTCGTCGGCCAGCGACGTCGAGGCGAGGCTCTCGTCGTACTTCGAAAGCGACGGGAAGAGCTTGGCCCGCCCGGCCCAGATCCGGGCCCGCTCGTTGGCCTCGTAACTGCTCTCCATGTCGAAGCCCTTGTGCTTGCGGCAGATGTCCTCGATCTTGCCGATCTCCACGTCGATCATCTCCTTGGCCATGCCGTCGGCCTCGTAGAGCAGGATGGCTTCGACCTCGGGCAGGCCGAGATTGTTGGCCTTGTTGACGGCCACGATCGCGACCTTGTCGATCAGCTCGAGCATCGAGGGCTGGCAGCCGCCCCCCATGATGCCGGCGATGGCGTCGCCGGCCTCGGACAGCTTGTTGAACTTGGCGCTGCCCAGGCAGCGGAGCTTCGGGATGGGTACGAAGCGGAGGCAGGCCTCGACGATCACGGCCAGGGTCCCCTCCGACCCGACCATCAGCCTCTCGAGCGCGTAGCCCGAAGCGGCCACGCGGGTGGTGGAACCGAACGACAGCAGCTCGCCGCTGGCCAGGACCACCTTGACGGCCAGGACCGCGTCCCGGGCGGCGCCGTACTTGACCGAGCGGCCGCCGGAGGCGTTGTTGGCGATCTCGCCGCCGATGGTGGCGACGACGCTCGAGGCGGGCGTCGGGGGGTAGAACACGCCGTGGGGCTTCAGGGCCTTGTTGAGGTCATCGTCGACGACGCCGGGCTCGACCCGGCAGTAGCCGTCCTGGAGGTTGATCTCGAGAATGCGGTTCATCGCCTTCATGTCGAGCACGATGCCGCCCTTGACCGGGACGACCTGCCCGCACATGCCCGACCCGGACCCCCGCGGGATGACCGGGATCCGCTCGTTGTTGGCGTAGCGCATGATCTCCTGGACCTGGCCGGCGTTGCGCGGCCGGACGACGACGTCGGGCAGCGCCTCGTGCACCGAGCTGTCCGACCCGTAGACGTACAGATCGGCCGGGTTGTCCAGAACGTTGTCGTCGCCGACGATTTCCTTCAGTTTACCGATAGTCGCAGCATTCATAGCCCCATCCTCGCAAAGGTAGTCACCGCATTCCTGCCGATGACGAAAGGTATAGGATTAAAAAAACTCAATCAAGAGGAGTAATGCAGAACACACGTATTACCACTCCACAGGGGTCCAAAGGACCCCTGATACATTTAAATTAGCATAGGGGTGGTGAAAAATCGATTGAAAATTTATCCCCGGTGAAGGCCGGCCCGGCCGCCGGGTACGGCGCCCGCCGGGTACGGCGCCGCCCCGCTGATGCAAATGTATCACCCGACCCCTGAAACCGGCACCATGGTGCGGCCGGCGGCTCCACCGAAGACCCCCTGAGGGCATCGGACCGGCGCGTGACGGCACCCAACGACGCCCCCGGAGGACACTCCTGGGCGGGAGCGCCAAAACGGGACAACCGGGCGCGGCGTTTTCCGCATGAGGCGGCATACAGCTGCCGGCAGGGCGCGGGGAAAAGCCCGGATACGCCGTTCGGCCGTTTTTTCTACTGTTCCCTCCCCCGCTTTCCGATAGAATCATAGGGCAGCGGCGCCCGCGGCCCGGATCCAGTGTAACCGTCCGGGGCGCACCCATGGCGACGCGCCCGATGTCTGGTACCATAGACCCTGTCCCGGAGTGATCATGGATTCTTTCCCCTGGTACGCGCTGCGTGTTCGACCGCGTTATGAAAAGACGGTCGCCTCCACCCTGCTGTCGAAGGGCTACGAGGGGTTTCTCCCCCTATACCGCAACAGGAGCCGCTGGTCGGACCGCATCAAGGAGGTCCTGCTGCCGCTGTTCCCCGGATACCTGTTCTGCCGGTTCGACCCCAACCGCCGGCTGCCGGTCCTGGTCACCCCCGGCGTCATCGAGGTGGTGGGCGTCGCCCGGGCCCCCTACCCGGTCGACGATGCGGAAATGGCCGCGCTGCAGTCGATCGTCGTATCCAACCTGCAGGCGGAGCCGCGGTCGTACCTCAACATCGGCGCCCGCGTCCGGATCGAACTGGGCCCGCTCTCGGGTGTCGAAGGCATCCTGACCGGGAAGAAGGGGAACCGGAAGCTGGTCGTGTCGGTCAGCCTCCTGCAGCGGTCCGTCGCCGTGGAGGTCGACGAAGCCTGGGTGATCCCCGCCGCTTCCAGGATTCCAGCAGCGGCGGGAAACCGCCGCCTGTCCGCCATCGCCCTGCAGGCGTAGCCGCCGCCAGGGATTTTTTCGGGAAAGAGCCCGTGCCCCACTGGATCGACCCACTGACCGACCCCCGCTGGGCGGAACTCACCGACCGCCACCCGGACGCGTCCGTCTTCCACACCGCGGCGTGGCTGCGGGCGCTCTGTGCGACCTACGGCTTCACGGCGGGAGCGGTCACGACCTCCCCGCCGGGCGGCCGGCTCGAAAACGGCATCCCGTTCTGCCGCATACGCAGCCGCCTGACGGGCAGCCGCCTCTGCTCCCTCCCCTTCTCGGACCACTGCCAGCCCCTGGCCGATTCCGGCGATCTGGACGCCCTGCTCGGGGCGCTCTCGGGGGACCGGCGCGACCGGGGCTGCAGATACCTGGAGCTGCGGCCCCTCAGGCCCGTCAAGGATCCCGGTTTCGCCCCGTCGCAGGCCTTCTGGTGGCACACGCTCGATCTGCGCCCCCCGAAAGAGGAGCTGTTCCGGAACCTGCACCCGGACTGCGTCCGGCGGAAGATCCGCCGGGCCGGCCGGGAGGGGCTCACGACCGGGGCCGGGTCTTCGGACGATCTGCTCGACGATTTTTTCACCCTGCAGCTGCACACCCGGCGCAAGCACGGGCTGCCGCCGCAGCCCAGGGAGTGGTTCCGCAATCTTTTGAAGGAGATGCGCGGCGGCGCCGTCATCCGCGTGGCGCGCCGCGGCCGGCGCCCCGTGGCCGCGATCCTGACGCTGCGGCACCGCAAGACCGAGACCTACAAATACGGGTGCTCCGAGGCCGAGGACAACAGCCTCGGCGGGATGCAGCTGCTTCTGTGGCAGGCGATCGAGGAAGCCCGCGACGCCGGCATGCTCCGGATGGACCTCGGAAGGTGCGACACGGACAACGCGGGGCTCGCCGCCTTCAAGGAACGCTGGGGGGCCTCCAGGCGAGACATCGCCTATTTTCGGGAACCCGCCGTGAAACAGTCCCCGGGGAAGGTCTCCGGGGCCGCATCGAAAGTGTTCTCCCATCTCCCCTATCCCCTGCTCGAGGCGGCCGGGAGGATCCTGTACCGCCATTTCGCCTGATGGCCGGGAGGCCCGCAAACTGTCCAGTATCCGGACAGTGGGGAAAAGGCCCGCAAGACACCCATTATCCCTATATATTTAAGCTATTTGCAGGATTTTCACCGCGGTCTTCCGGCTGCAGGATGTTCCATTGGCGAACACTTGACGGGAACCGCGGCGTGGGGTGCGGCGCCCCATGGAATAGTACAACCTCAATGATTACAGAGTCTTCCGTGAATTCCAGACCGGGATCGAACATCTGGCATGCCAATTGCATTTATGACGGGCGTAGACTGGAACGATCTCGGAGGAACGAACATGCGAAACAAGAGACTATCATTTGTACTTATGAGCCTGGCCCTGACGCTGCTGCTCGGGGCTACAATCTCACTGGCGGAAACGATCGACCCGAACCCGCCCGACGAACTTCTTCAGGGCAACCCCACCTGTACCGATCTCGAATGCCTGTGGGAAGTCGAATTCAAGGTGGATCCGCCCACAAGCGGAACCTATCCGGTTGCCGGCTTCGGCTCCATCACTGTGGATTTTTATGATGGCGACGAGAATTTGATGTACGTTGACTGGTCGTCCGATTTCGGCATCAATGCCGTCATCGTCAAAGGCAGCAACTATGCGAACGTGTACCACTACGATCCGGCCGCTTTTGCCGACACCTACCTGCATGCTCCCGTGAATCCTTCGGGAGGGTATGCCAACATCAGCCACCTCATGTTCTGCGGCACGCCCGGAACCAGCGTTCCCGAACCGTCCCTGGTGCTGCTGCTCGGCCTCGGGCTCGGCGCCGTTTCCCTTACGTCCCGGTTCTCGAAAAAGAGCTAAGGATCTAGTAAGACTGTAGTACCACCGAAAGCCGCAGGCCCCCTCTCTGCCTGCGGCTTTGTTTTTGCCGCGGCCCGTCACTGCGGCATTTCCCCGCGCCACAAATCCCTTGCAATTTTCGCCCGTGTAAGACAAAAATAATACGTTTCCGTAAACTATTTTCCCCTATCGGCCGATCAGGCATCCAGGAGCGATCCGGCAGATTGCACCGGCCCCTGCAGAGGGTCCCGGGACGGTCGGCACCACCCCGGCTACCCGCAGAGCGAATTACAAATGTAATACATTCGCTGTCGGAACCGCCTCCGGGTATGGTAGAATTTCAGACGTCATTTCAGGCAACCTAGCCTGTGACTGAAACGGCGGTAGCATGCCGGCGGCCCGGAAACGGGCCGGGACACGCAGCAGGCTTCACACCCCCACAATTTCAACCAACTAAGCACATTACAGCCAATCAGCCATGGAAAAACGACGTTCCCGCATCATCAGCTTCCGGTTGTCTCCGGAAGAGTACGAATCCCTGAAAAGCCACTCGGAGTCCCAGGGCTCCCGGAGCATTTCCGAGTTCACCCGCTCGGTGGCCTGCCGGTCGGCATCTTCCGCTAACGGCGCCGACGCGGAAAAACTCGACGCCATGATTGAAAACCTCAACAGCGCCATCGAAAAGCTCGGCCGCCACGTGCACCGGCTCAGCCGGATCCTCGACGCGCCGGCGAAATCCCTGCAGCTCGGAAACAAAAGACATTAATCCTATTCATCCGCGAGAATGCCCATGAAACCGACCGCCATCCTGTGTCTCCTGCTGCTGGCCGCAGCCCCGCTCCCGCTCGCAGCCCAGACCGCAGCCCCCGGCAGAGCGGCAGCGCCGCTCTACACGATCCAGCCGAACGACTTTCTCGAGATCTTCGTCTACAAGGAGCCGGAGCTGACCCGCAAGGTCCTGGTGCGGCCCGACGGGCGGATATCGTTTCCGCTGGTGCAGGACCTGCAGGCCGCCGGCATCAATCCCGGGGAGCTGAAGGCCAGCATCGAGAAGGAGCTCGAGCATTTTCTCAACGCGCCGAGCGTCACGGTCATCGTCGAGGCCATCCAGAGCTACCGGATCTTCGTCGTGGGCAAGGTGATGAACCCGGGGCCCTTCATGGTGGAAAAACCCGTCACGGTCCTGCAGGCGCTGGCCTTCGCCGGCGGTTTCCAGGAGTTCGCCAACGAATCGGGGATGACCATCGTCCGGACCCAGGGCCCGAGAAGCACCGTGCTCGACTTCAACTACAAGGACGTCGTCCGCGGGAAGAATTCGGAGCAGAACATCTTCCTGGAATCGGGCGACGTCGTCGTCGTGCCGTAAGGCACAGAGCCGCGACACGCGGCTTTTCACCCGCCCAACAGCCCGCGGCTGTTGCCCTAGCCCCCGCCGGGGGCACGAGGACCGCATGAACCAACGACCGCATCCCCCGTCGGAGCCGCCCCGCAGCCGCTCCGGAGCGCTTCTGTACCGGTTCCTTTTCTGCGCGGCGTGCCTGCTGATTGCCGCGCCGTCGGCACGGGCCGAACGCCGGTACGCGGCAAGCGCCCAGCTCGATCTCAACGGCGGGGCCACGAACTCCATTTCGGGCTCCCACCAGGGCGGATCCTACACCGGGCAGGAACTGTCGGGCTACTACTCGGCGTCCCCGTCGGTAGACCTGGCGACCGAAGGGCAGAACTTCAACCTGGGCGCCGGCTACGGCTTCACCTGGAGCCACTACGAGCAGGACGATCCGGTCGACACCCAATCCCACACGGTCCGGTTCCGGCTTATGTCGAACCTTTCCCGGAACCTGCGGCTGACCCTGACGAACCGGTTCAACTCGACCCCGGACTACATCACCTACGAACTTTCCCGGAACCTCATCATCGGCGACGACGGCTTCGGCTACGCCTACACCCCGGTGCCGTCGAGGCAGTCGTTCCAGAACGACCACGCCCGGCTCGGACTGGACTGGGACCTCGGCCCGGAATCCTCCCTATCCCTCTCGGTGGGCGGGGGGTATCGCGATTACGGGGAGGACCCGGGCGGATCCCCGGAAGTTCTCTACGACCAGGTCCGCTACGAGGGGAGCCTGGGGTATCACCGCCGCAGGAGCGCCCGCACCGGCTGGATTGCCCGGTACGCCGTTTCGCGCAACCAGTACGAATCCTACGGCACCTCGCTGGCGCACAGCGCCCTGGGCGGGATTTCCTACCAGTGGCGCCCGACGGTGGAGATCGCCTTCGAAGCCGGCCCGACCCGCGTGGCCAGCTCCCGCTCGGGGAAGGGCTACTGGGGCTATACCGGGAACTTCCGTATGACGAAATCGATGGAACGGACCCAGGCGTCGCTCTTCGCGTCGCACCGCTCCGGGGACAGCAGCGGCGTCGGCTACGTTTCCGACACCGAACGCGGCGGCATCGGCTTCTCCTTCCAACCGCTCAGACGGCTCAACGTCGCCTTCAACTCCTCCGCCTACCGGTCCAGGCAGAGGCACGATTCCCCCCTGACCGTCTGGGGCGTGGACGGGGGCGCGCAGATCTCCTGGCTGCTGAGCCGCTATCTGCGCCTCGGCGGCGGCGCCAGCTACCGGAGGATCGAGGGACACCAGGCCCTGGACCGGGAATACAAGCAGTTTTACGGATCGATCAACCTTCTGGCTCCTGACTTCTGGAACATACAACGATGAAAAAATCGAGATTCGCAGGATTGAAAGACTACCTGGCCCTGATCGTCCGCCGCAAATGGTGGATTCTCGGCACGTTCATCATTTTCGCCGGGCTTGCCGCGCTGTTCGCCAAGATCCTTCCCGTCACCTACCTATCGGAATCGACCATCCAGATCCAGCAGCGGGACATCCCCTCGGACTTCGTCAAGGACCTGATCGCCGGCAACACCGACCAGCGCCTGAGCATCATCGAACAGACCATCCTCAGCCGGACCAACCTGCTGAAGGTCCTCAGCGAGTTCGAGCGGGAGCTGGGCGGATACCGCGGGATGAACGACCAGGCCAAGGTGGCGAGACTGGCTAAAAGGATCCGCATCCGGTTCCCCACCGAAAGAGTCCGCGGCACCTACCTGCCCGTCACGAGCATCCGGATATCCTACCGGGACCGGAACCCGGAGCTGGCGCAGAAGATCACCAGCCGGCTGACGGCCCTGTTCATCGAACAGGACAACCTCGCCCGGGAAGAGCAGGTCTACGGCACCACGCAGTTTCTTTCCGCCGAGCTCGAGAAGGTCGCCCTGCAGCTGAGGGAATCCGAGTCCAGGCTCCAGGCGATCAAGGGCCGGTACCGCTACGAGCTCCCCACGGAACGCGACACCAACCTCCGGACCCTGGACCGGCTGCAGACCCAGAAAAACTCCAACATCGAGGCCCTGGACCGGTACATGTCCCTCAAGCTCAACCTGGAACAGCAGCTTTCGGAAATCCCCCCGGAAATCCCCAGGGAACAGGCCATGCGGGCCTCCGCTCCGGCCGCGGACCCCGCCCTGGAGGCCTACAGGAAGAAGGAGCAGGAATACAGGGAACTCGTCGCCCGGGCCAAGGACACGCACCCGGAAGTGCGCCGCGTCAAGGCCGAACTCGATGAACTCCGCAAAGCCCTCCCCGAAGAGGCGCTTCTGGCTGTGCCCGACGGCCAGGCCGGCGCGGAGCAGGAGACGGATCCCGCCATGGCCCCCAACCCCGCCTACCAGAACCTGGCCACCCAGCTGCGGCAGGTCAACACCGAAATAGAGATCCGGGAGAGGGAGAAGACCTGGATCGAAAACGAGATAGCCCTCTACAACCGCCGCGTCGCGAACACGCCCAGGGTGGAGCAGGAGATCGCCGAAGCCGTGCGCCTCAACGACGACCTCATGAAGGAACACGACAGCCTCAAGGCGAAGCTGTCGCAGGCCCGCCTGTCCGAAAGCGCCGAAAGCCGGCAGAAGGGGGCCCAGTTCAGGGTTCTGGACCCGGCCAACTACCCGTTTGAACCGACTCCGCCGACCCCCCCCGTCATTTTTCTCGCCGGGCTGGCGATCAGCCTCCTGCTGGGAGTGGCCGTCGCCTTCGTGGTGGACATGGCCAGCCCCAGGGTGATCACGCAGGCGGAGCTCGAAAGGGTCCTCCCGACCAGGGTGCTGGCCGAGATCCCGCGCATCACCTCGCCTTCGGACATCCGGAAGCGCCGCAGGATGGGCGCCGTCTACGCCGCATCGGGCGTGGCGCTGGCCGGCCTCTACGGCGGGTGCCTCTACCTTCTCTACCTGAAACAGAGCCGGCTGCTTCAGATCCTCGATCCCGTGATTCAGAAAATCCAGGGATAGGCGCGCACCATGGGAAACCCGAACCCGATTCTGGATGAAATCTACCGGCTGTCGAAAAGCCGCCGGAACGGAACGCTCGTTCTCGCCGGCGACACCGGCATCATCGAGCTTCATTTCAGGGACGGGGAGATCGGCGCGGCATCGAGCGACATCCCCCGGCTGCAGATCGGCCGGTTTCTGTCCCAAAACGGATTCGTCAAGGGATCGAGCATCAGCGACCTTCTCAGGGAAGCGCGGAAGAAGGCCTTCCAGCTCGGCGAGGCGGCGGTCAAGCGGCGCCTCCTGGAAAACACCGAGCTCGCGGAACTCCTGCGGGACCAGATCCTCGAGCTCACGACGCACGCGTTGACAAGCGGCTTCGAGGTCCAGGACTTCAAAGCCACCATTCCGCAACTGTATCGTCCGGTCGGCGTTTCATCCCAGGAGCTGATCCTCGAGCTGGCCAGAAGAAGCGTACACCCGTTCGACCCCGATCCCCGGCAGCGGATCTTTCTGAACAACGGGCACGGTTTTGCCGATGTGTCCTGGAGCCCCCAGGAGCTTTCGGTCATCAGTGGACTCAAAACCCCAAGGACCATTCAGGAACTGACCGTCTTCACCGGGCTCGAATACCCGCGCCTGACAAAGATACTGTCCGTTCTCCACAACCTGCATATGATAACGACCATAGAAAACGAACCCACAGGCCCCAAACCCGCGGCGATGCCGGCCGAAGCGCTGCAGCAACAGATCGAGGCCGAGGCCCGGGAGGAGTTCAGGGACCCGTCCCTGGAATCCGTCGTGCCGGAGATTCCCCAGAAATCCCTCGGCGACAAGCTCGACGTGGTGCACAACCCGTCCTCGTTCATCAGCGAGCAGTTCAAATCGCTGAAGGTGCGCCTGCACGAATGTTCCGCGGAACGGCCGACCAGGGTGATCACGGTCTCGAGCCCCTACACCAGCGACGGCAAATCGCTGGTGTGCTCCAACCTCGGCCTCTGTTTCGCCAAGGACCCGAACCGGCGCGTCCTGCTCATCGACTGCGACCTGAGGAATCCGACCATCCACCGGCAGTTCGGCGTCTCGATCGGCCCGGGGCTCGTCGGCTACCTTTCGGACAAGTACCTGCAGCCCCACTGCTACATGAGGCGGATCGGCCGGCTCTTCATCATGACCGCCGGGGAGGTGTCGACCGACCCCATCGAACTGCTGTCCCAGGACAGGATGCGGCACCTGCTGGAAAGGCTGAAGGGGGACTTCGACACCATCCTGATCGACACGCCCCCGCTCGGACTGGTTTCGGACGCAAAAATCCTGACCGAACTCTCCGACGGCCTGATCATGGTCGTTCGGAGCAACCGGACCACCTACACCGACATCGAACGCTCCTTCCGGCTGATCGACCAGAGCAAGCTCCTCGGCCTGGTGCTCAACGACGTCCGGGCGCTTATGTTCAACACCCACTACGATTACCGCTACTACCACTACAGCAGCCGCAGCGTCTATCCCTACGGGCCCAAAATGAAGAAAAACGCCGGCAAACGGTAGTGCCTCGAAGAAAAATATGAACCTTTTCCCCTCCGCTGCATCCTTTAAAGGCACAGAGGGAACGGGCGCCGAGGGTGACAATTCATGACATTCCGAGCCTATTCGTGACGATTGGTGACTTGTAAATCGCCCCCCCATGCCTCAAAATAAGGTTATGCTTACCCTATGCCGAATGCGCCCGGATGGGAATCGCCGGATCCGATATGATATCGGATAACCGTACCGTACAGGCCTGATCGCGCCGATTCCCCTGCGGCGCCATAACCGAGTTTGCAGCATCCAGTCCTTTCAGATTTTCAGGGTTTTTATATGCGTTATCTGGACCAGTCACTCTTTACGAATCTCCTCAGCCTCGAACGGAAGCGGTGCGAGCGCACGGGGAATTCCTTCGGCCTGGCGCTGCTCGACGTGTCCCGGCTGCCCGTCGTGCTCCCCCTGTGCGAGACCCTGACGGCCCAGATGCGCGAAACCGACCTGTGCGGCTGGTACCGCCAGGAGATGGTCATCGGCATCAT
>Ga0123333_10003760_pt1 | contig 14597 bp, 7 predicted proteins | sample BioC12SIPDNA_3_FD_89957 | JGI IMG/M metagenome (GOLD analysis project Ga0123333, IMG submission 89957) | Anaerobic biogas reactor microbial communites from Washington, USA - Biogas_R2_B C12 SIP DNA | ecosystem: Engineered > Bioreactor > Anaerobic > Unclassified | place: Washington, USA... | reverse complement strand
CTCTGAACGCGACGTGGGAAAAGCCTTTACGGATATCTTCATGCAAGCAAAAGGACGCATTATCGTCGCAACATTCTCATCGAACGTCTTTCGTCTCCAACAAGTCATCTCTATGGCGGAGCAACACAACAGGAAAGTCATTATCCTCGGCAGGAGCATGCAAAATGTGTTCGATGCCGCGAACAGTCTCGACTACCTGACGTTCGAGGAGTCGACGATCGTCGATAGCCGCAGCATTGATAGCTTTCCGCCCGAAGAACTCGTTATCCTCGCCACGGGAAGTCAGGGAGAACCGATGTCGGCACTTACAAGACTCGCATTTTCCGAGCATTGGAGCACGGAAATTATCCCCGGCGACACAGTCATCTTTTCTTCGAGCATGATTCCCGGTAACGAAGAAGCGATCTACCGCGTTGTCAACGAACTCTTCATGAAAGGCGCCAATGTCATTTACGAGTCGCTTTCGGAAGTCCACGCCTCGGGACACGCGTGTCGCGATGAATTGAGGCAGATCATCACGTTGACGCGTCCTCGCTTTTTCATCCCGGCACACGGCGAATACAGGATGCTGTATCGGCATGCAGAACTCGCCCACGACATGGGTATTCCCGCAGACAACATTGCCCTCCTCGCCAATGGAGACATCCTCGAATTCACGAAGAACGGCATGAATTTCGCTGGTTACACGGAGGGTGCAGGCATCCTGATCGACGGTTCCGGTATGGGAGACGTCGACGAGTACGTTCTGCGAGACCGCTTGAGACTGGCGGATGACGGCGTTGTGTCCGTGATGATCGCCATCGACCAAGTGGCGAACCGTCTGTATGGCGATCCTGTCATCTTGACCCGAGGCTTCATCTATGAAAGTGAAACAAATCGTATCGTCGAGCTTTGCAAGGAAACGATCGTCGACATGGCGGATGAGTTTTGGAAGAAGAAAAAGCCTCTAGCCCATTCGATGACATCTGACTATGTGCGCGACCGAATCCAAAAAACTCTGTACGAATACTCGCGCCGACGCCCTGTCGTCATGGTTTCACTGATGTCGATCTAATTGTGACCGCGCGAGACGCTGACGACGCTATCGATCGCTTTTACGCGTCCGACGAGCCGATCGTACTGCTCTTGGTTCTCGATTTCCACGGTGAGAAGCAGATTGGCGCTGATATCCCGCGCCGAGGATATTTGCGCCGACTGAACGGAGACCTGTTCTTCCGCGATCGCGGAAGAAATCTCAGCGAGAAGATTGGCGCGGTCGCGAGCGATGATACGGAGATTGACAGGATAGCGGCGGTGTTGCGTATCCGCTTCCGTCGTCCACAGGACATCGATGAGGCGTGAAGCTCGTTCAGCATCCTCCGGTGAACGGTCGAACGACTCGACAATGCGCCTTATATTCGGACAGTCGACACGATGTACCGCAACGCCCATCCCGCGCGTCACATAACCGATAATTTCATCACCGGGAACGGGATTGCAGCATTTGGACATTTTGAGAAGCGCATTTTCAAGTCCTTTAACTTTGACGGGAATTTCGGGAGTTGTTTTTTTCTTCTTTTTCTTCGTGACAGGCTTTTGGCCGGTTTTATCGAATATCAATGCCTCACTGACGAGCATATTACTCGGATTGTGAATGACCTGACCCGTCTTTGAGAGACGATACCCGAGTCGGACACGCTCTTCTTCCGGTAACGTCGCAATGTGTGCGTCGCGGAGGCGCGGCACAACGCGTCCGGCGGGAAGTCCCCCGTACCCGACGCGCGCGAGCAGATCGTCGAGTGTGCGGAGGGAGTAGCGCTTCAGAATGGGAGCGATATATTCTTTTTTCAGCAAGTCTTGCGTATGGAAACCCGTCTTATGGATTTCACGTTCGAGCACCTCACGGCCACGCACAATGTTTTCATCTCTTCGTTCGCGCTTGAACCACGATGAAATCTTGCTCTTCGCCGTTCCGCTCTTGACAATGGTGAGCCAATCGCGCGAAGGTCCCCTCACCTTATCGGATGTCAGTATCTCGACGATGTCGCCATTCGCCAAATTATAAGTGAGCGGGACCATGCGGCCGTTAACTTTGGCGCCGTACATGGAGTTTCCGATGTCGCTGTGAATGTGATAGGCAAAATCAACCGGCACGGCACCTTGCGGCAACCCGATCACTTCGCCCATAGGCGTGAAAACAAAGACTTCATCGGCAGACAAACCATCACGCAAGGCATCCATGTATTCGCCGGCATCGCTCATGTCGCTCTGCCATTCGAGTAATTGGCGCAACCACGACAACCGTATTTCAAAATGGTCCTGCTTTTTATCGCCCGCCCCCTCTTTGTAACGCCAGTGCGCGGCGATACCGTACTCCGCCGTTCGATGCATCTCCTCGCTTCTGATTTGCACTTCAAAAGGAATACCGCGCCCCCCAATCACGGTCGTGTGGAGTGACTGGTATCCGTTCGTCTTAGGTACGGCAATATAGTCCTTGAACCTTCCCGGAATAGGTTTGTAGAGCTCATGGACGAGTCCGAGCACAGCATAACAGTCACCGACGGTCGGGACGATGATTCTCGTCGCAAACAGGTCGTATATCTCGTCGAGTTGTTTGACCTGCTCCTTCATTTTGCGGTAGATACTGTAAAAATGTTTGGGACGCCCCTCGATGTCGGCGCTAATCCCCATCTCCGCGACTCTGATCGTCAAGTCCGTCACGATTTCCTGCAAATACGTCTCGCGATCGGAACGGCGTTGCGAAAGCATCCCGACGAGTTCGTAATACGCATCGGGATCTAAATAACGTAAACTGAGGTCCTCAAGCTCCCACTTAATTCTATGAATCCCCAAGCGAGCAGCGAGCGGTGCATAGATATCGAGCGTTTCGCGCGCCGAAGCGATTTGCGATTCGGGTGCTTTATGTTCCATGGTACGCATGTTGTGGAGTCGATCCGCAAGCTTGATGAGAACGACGCGAATGTCTTTTGCCATCGCAAGAAACATCTTTCGAAAATTTTGCGCCTGTAATTCTTCTCTCGACGAGTATGAGATACGCGACAATTTTGTTACTCCGTCGACGAGCGCCGCGACCTCAGAACCCATCTCAGACTCGATTTCCTTAAGCGTTAGATCCGTATCCTCAACCGTGTCGTGAAGCAATGACGCCGCTAACGTATGCTCGTCAACCAACCCCAATTCGAGCAGAATCTTCATCGCTTCGACGGGGTGAATGATATAAGGTTCCCCCGTTGCCCTGAACTGCTCGGCATGTGCCTGTTTCGCAAGTTCGTACGCTTTCGTCAACAAAGATGCGTCCCGTCGGTGTGCCGATTTTTTCCACAGCTCAACGAGTTGATGCATCTTCTCATCAACCAGACAAGTCATCTCATGCTGAGTTTTCGTGTTATCCAATTCCTGCGTCACGTTACCAGCACTCCTTGCGCGTCGAGCTTGACCCAAAGCGGCGCCTCCGTCAATACCAATTTCTCCTCGCCTATCTCTAAAAGGCGGAAAATAAAGCCTCCACCCTCGTCCGCAATAAGTTCACCCAGACCAACCTCCGCAAAGATGGCAAGAATAAACAGCACGGCGAGAGCGCCGGCGTCTACATTATAGCGATGAGTGAGTAGCCACGCCAACCGCGAGGGCGAAAAAGCGATCGGAATGCACTCTCTGCCCGCAATGGAAGAAACAAGTTGCCAAAGTGCGACAACATCTTCTCGATTGATCGACATCAAGCCGTGCCGATTGAACGCCTCCGTCAGGTGCGGATCGGGCAATTGTCGGAGAAACTCCGGAAAAGCGTGTTGCAGACGATTATCCAATTCGGAACTGTAAGAGGGTCGCAAATCAGTGCATCGCAGCTGAATGGAACGACGATCGCGCCAGAAATTGAATTCCGGCGTCCCGATCAAATCGATTTCGTCTCCGACTGAGTAAAACGGTTCATCATCGCCTCTGTTAAACAGGATCGTATCGAAAGCGCTCTTCACGTCATCCTGCGACCGAACTTTCAAACGCAGATGTTTTCCGTCACCGACGCGGGTAATTTCCTCGATCATCATGGAAGGAATGATGAATAAAGGTTGTTCAAAGCCGTATCCTGTCGGTTCAAGCACATTAAAACTCTCAACGAGTTTCGCGTCGATTGCATGCCCCTCAAGCGTGGTATCGGCGAGTATGGGTACGTGACGTTTTTTTATCGGAATCGACTCGATGTAATGAACCATTGCTTCGCGAAACTGATCGAAATTCTCTGCCTTCAACGAGAGTCCCGCAGCTCCTTCATGGCCTCCGAATGTCTCAAGAAAAGTCCCCGCATATGTGATGCCCTCGATCAAATTGATACGGCCGAATGTGCGTGCGGAACCGGTCAGCATCCCGTCCTCTTCCGTGAGCGTAATGGCGGGCACGCGTAACCGCTCCGCCAAACGCGCACTGACGATACCAAGCACACCGCCGTGCCAACCTTTTCCTCGCGCGATGGCGATCGACAGAGGCTCATCACCCTGTCTTTTCATGACATCGTGAAAAGCATCTTGGAAGACTTCTTGCTCGACCTGTCGACGTTCCTCGTTCAGTTCGTGCAACTTTAGGGCGAGAAAGACGACGCGCTCCGGATCATCCTCGAGCAGCAAATCCAACGCAAGGCGCACATCGCCCACGCGACCCGCCGCATTTAGTCTCGGCCCGATGGAAAAAGCGAAATCGCGCGACATGAGCGTCCCGCCCCTTCTACTGCTGCTTGTGTATTTATACAAGGCTTTCAACCCTTCAGGCGCGTGCTCATCGAACGCTTCCAAGCCTGCCCGCACTATCGCGCGATTGACTCCAATGAGCGGCACGACATCGGCAACCGTTCCGACGGAAGCGATCACCGTCAACGCGGGACGAATCGTAGATATCTCTCCCAAAAAACGATCCAAGGCGAGAGTCATGAGATAGGCGACACCTGCGCCGCTCAGCTCTTTGAAGGGATACGATTCGTCGGGTATGGAAGGATTGATGATAGGCACTTCGCCACGCGCGAATAGTTCATCCGGGAGGTGATGATCCGTCACGATGACTTTTATGCCGTGTTGGCGCAAGAACTTGATCGCGTCCGGTGATGACGTTCCCGTGTCCACCGTAATGACTAGATGGGGGTTGTGCAGGATGATCTCCTCGGCCAATGCGACGGACAGGCCAAAACCGTCATCGAAACGATCGGGAATGAGTATTTCCGCTTCACACTCTCTCGATTTAAACCAGCGTGCGAGTAATGCTGAAGAAGTCAGTCCGTCCGCATCGTAGTCACCGAATATCAGGATACGCGGCGACTCCATCCTAAGCACGCCGTCGACGATGACACACGCTTTTTCCATATCGAGAAACAGAAAAGGATCGGGAATGTCATCGAGCGAGACATGAAGAAATGCATCGCGTTCGATCGGTGTATCAAGCCCGCGTGACGTTAAAACGCTCGACAGCACGTCCTGCTGTTCCTCTGGATGCGCATCGTACGCAACCGCCCAATCGGCAGGTGATAACCATTTAAGTATATGATGTCGCGCCGAATCACGCATTTCGGCCTCTCCCTCTGTCATGCATATCGTTGACTGCTCTCTGTCGGGAATGAAAGTGATAAGATTTCCTTCATCTAAAAAAGGTTCGTTGCCTACAACGAACCTTTTTCAGTGTCGTTCTTGAAATATTAGCGTTTGCGCTTTCTGGCGGCTTCAGCTTTTTTCTTGCGTCGAACACTCGGTTTTTCGTAATGCTCACGCTTACGTACTTCAGCGAGCACGCCTGAACGCGCGGTGGAACGCTTAAAACGTCTCAGCGCACTGTCCAGGGATTCATTCTCTTTTACGCGAATCTCCGTCAATCTAATCCCTCCCCTCACAGTGTTCTCTGAGCAACCCGGTAGGATTCACAGTCGCTATGTAGTATACAACGAATATCTGCAAGCCGTCAAACAAAAAGGATATGAACCGTTGCTTCAGCTGCGAATAAACACTACATCTCTTTATCGGCAGAACTCGTCGGAGACTTGCTTATATTGATGGTAGAATATGAATATGCGTTTTTATTTCTATCGGAGGTACCATCACTTTCATGCGGTCATACTATCGTAGAATCTTTCCTAAATTTTCTTTGGCAAAATCCGCACGACGCGAAGTACCTGCGCGAAGAAAGCCGATTCATCTCTCGGCGCTGTTGCTCCTCCTTGTGCTGACAACCGTTTTCTTCTCTTTGCCTTGTTCAACAATCCATGCCTATGAAAAAAAACCTGCAACCTACATCAAGAACGCGACGGCGCATCTCAAAATCAACAGTGACGGGACGATCAACGTAATGGAGCAGATTCGCTTCCATTCCGATCGAACGTTAAAATCGCTTACGCTTGTCCTCTTGTCTCCGCTCAAGGGGGAATCAATCCTGCAATCTTTGGAAATTGCTCAAGTAATTCACGGCGAGGAAGAAAAGTTCATCCAAGTCCCTGAGGGCGACGAACGCCGGCCACAGCCGTTTTCCTACAGGATAGAACGCTTGAAGGACCGCCTGCGCATAAGGCTTAGCATGACTGCTTTCACTGGCGAATACGTTTTCAGACTCAATTATGATTGGACGCGCGGAGTCGTCGAAAAGGATAATCACGCGTTTATTTCGGGGCCGCTTTGCGCCGCTCCGAGCGGGATGAGAGTGGAGACGTTGCTCTGGAATATCACATTCCCCGATGAATGCTCCGTCGACTTCACGGAGATCGTGCCGATCGGCTACCACACAATGACAGAGAACAGAACAGGTAGCAACACGGTCTCGTTCATCGACAATCGGCCTTTCATCAAAACGGATGACATGGGAATTGTGATCAGCGCACCCAAGCGCTATTTTTCGCTGATTCTCCCCACGGGCGATGAGGTCTCGCTGAAGGAATCATTTGCGAAAGCTCGTGCGCTCTCGACTCGAATCACATTCATTGAATCACTTAGAGATTCGGTCATGCGCATTATCATGATCCTTACTGTTACCGGACTACTTGTCTACCTCATTTTTCAGGGTTCGCAACTGATCTGGAATTGTCGAAGAAAGCCCGATTTTGCCGTTTGGCCCGTGTATGCACGACCTGCTCAAGTCGCCTTGTTGGCGAGCACAAGCCCGCGTGAGCCCGACATCTTACTTGCAACGGTTCTAAGTCTCGTCGCGCGGCGCGAGATATCGTGGACCGATGAAGTCTTTATCTGGAACAATCCAAATCGCAATGACTTCTCTCAATTTACGACTTACGAGACACTCCTTTTGCAATGGCTCTTCGCTGCAAAACCCGAATACGATCACGTATTATCCCCAGGACGTTTGCGCATCGTCGCGCGTCATGGTGATTTCCGTCAGCTGGCACAACGATTCAAAAAACACGTCGAAACCGATTTTGAAAAAAGCAGACTCGTTGAACCTCGCCTGACAAAAGTATTCCGGTACTCGTATTTCGTTCTCGCCTTTCTTTTTCTTATACCCACGGTCGGATTCTTCCTTTACACGAAATCCGCTCTTTCTTTCATCACACTCATCGTCTCAATACTTTTCGTGCTCAGCGGCTTTACGTTCCGTTTTTTGACGTTTACGGGGGCGCGACGCGCACATGATACACAGTGTTTCAAACGTGCATTGAAAACACCCGAGCTCCTCGTCCAGTCTGCCGCCGAGCATTTCACGGATGTCGAAATGATGATCGGAACGCTCCCCGTCGCCGTCGCGCTGAACAGAGCGTCCGTATATTTGGAAAGCATAAAGGATTTGGATTCTCCCTTATTTGAACGGGCTGCGTACGCGCTCCTTCACGTCTTTCGCGGTTTACCCGTTCCTGCGGATCTCGATGCGGAAGGCGAGGCGCGCGAACCTTACGAAAAGACTTTGCTTAAACGTGCGCTCAGTGAGATGGAGCGAGGCATCGCATCTTGGCGAGAGCTGTTCCGCTCCTGTTTCCTGTAACGAATCTTCTACACTGTTCGCCTTTGCGATGTGGAGGTTGTAGCGATGTAAATGTGGAAATTATCGTTCTTTAAAAGGTAATTTTTGCTTGGTAAACAATTATTGCAAAAACATAAAATGTATACAAAATGTACATTCTTCGCTAAGGATATTGAACTCTACTCGGAAACAAGCGTGCGGCTATGCATCAAGAACCGCCGATGCGATACAAAAACACTGGATCGCTTCGCCGCGTCCAAATGCCGTCAATTCCTCACCGGATGTCACCGTGATAGCGACGTGATCGATCGAAAGACCCGTTAAATTCGCGATGCGCCCGCGCATCGGGTCGATGTAGTGCGCCAAATACGGTCTTTGTGCTTCGACAGAAAACGATAGATGCTTAAGCCGCATACCGCGGAGCTCTTGGAGAGCTCTCTCAACATAAGCTGAACTGTCCGTGATGCCGCGCTTGGCCATCTCATCGGCGACGGCACCGAGAATACGCACGCCGGTGAGTCCCGAAATCGCGTTCGTCAGCGCATGGAGTACGACGTCGGCATCGCTGTTCCCCTCAAGGGAGGGACATCCCGGGATCGACAGGCCTCCAAGCATGAGTACTCTACCGCTCATCGCAGATTTATCCTCCGACATGAAACGGTGGCTGTCCTGTCCTATTGCTGAAATCGATATCACGAATGGCACCCCTTCCATTCAACATTAACCGCACTTACGGCGACTCATGCGAACTCGACACGCTCGCCTTGATCACATGATAACCTTTGCCGCGATTGATCGTCTCCACATGTTCAAAAATCCGCGCCAACTCACGTGAGGCGGATGCGGCGCCTTGCTTAACGCGAATGACAATATAGAGTCGTCCCTCCGGTTCACTTAAGCGCTCCCTCGCCTCGGAAAAAAGGCGGTACACCGTTTTTTTTCCCGCCCTAATCGGCGGATTCAACACGATGACATCATAGAACGTCGCTCCTTGCGTCGGCATCCCGTCGGCTTGGAAAAACTTGATATTCTCAATGCGATTCAGGCGAGCATTGTTATTTGCGAGCGCAACGGCGCGCTCATTAATGTCGGTGCCCGCCACCGAAAAAGAAGAACGGAGTTTCGCCAACACGATCGCCATCACACCGATCCCCGTTCCGAGATCGAGTATGCGGAGCGTTCCGTTCTCCTCGCGTTCCAAAACAGTCGAAAGGAGAAGGTCGGTGCCGTCATCGAGTTTCTTTCTTGAAAAAACACCGCTATCCGTCATGAAACGAAACGGCACATCTTCAAAAAACACATCGAACAAACGCGGCGCATGAGAGACATCGGGTTTTTGATCAAAATAATGTGTCATCAGTCTACAAGATAAATGCGCTTCGCCCACGGTGTCAACTCAAGCGCCTTGATAAGTGGCAACCCGAGACCGTAGACGACAAGCGCCTGAGACAAAAATATCGAGCCCATCGTTCCGATAATGAGCCAAATGTCAGGAGTGTTCTCGCTGATCAGAAATGGAATGTAAAAACCGACTACGAGCGCATTGAGTACGACCGGCGGTAAAAGGGCGAATAATGTCAAAGGAAAGATTCTCTTTCTCGCAAGTACTCTATTCCGTTTCACCGATTTGCTCTCAACCACCCCCGAAGCGTTCTCCTCACGAAGCCGGCGAGCGAGCGCCTGTCGCAGAGGATTTCCCCGAGCCCATGTGAGGTATGCGGCGACGAGCGTCGTAGCGCTCCCGGCGATGATATCGACGATACCGAGCGGAGACGGATTTAAAAGGTTCGATAGAAGACAGCCCATAAACACACCTAAAATCGCGGATGGAAAAAGCGCAGGAAGCGCTGTCAAAACCTCCGCCAACCGAAGCTGAACCGCCTGAAAACTCATAAATGACGTTGCAACCGTAAGGGCGAGATAGAGAGCAGCGATCAAGGCGCTCTGAATTAAAGCGGATAGCGCGTGAAAAGAGCGGGCTTTCACTGAAGAAAAAACCCGCCCCTGTCTGCCATTGCCTTTCACTTGACGGTCCACTACAAAACCTTATGGAACACGAACCGCGAAGGTCATATCGTGTCCGTTGATGTCCCAGCTTTGAGGTTCGAGTCCTTCAGGCAGCTCGGCCGCGGCGTCAAAAAAGATGACTTGCTGCGCTAGAACTTCATCCATGATGCTATCGATGTGGCGGTCAATGACGTCTGCCAAATCGTCGCGCTTTACGTACAGGTCAATTCTGTCCGTCACCAAGAAGTCGCTCGAGCGGCGCATCGTCTGAATTTTGCTGACCATTTCGCGCACGAGTCCCTCCTCGATCAACTGCTCGGAGAGGACGGTATTCAGCGCAATCGTCACGGAGCCCGCGCTCTCGACGGCAAAGCCTGTGGCAGGCACTTCTTCGATAAGAAGATCCTCAAGCGTCAAATCATATACGGTTCCGTCGACTTCGAGTTCAATTTTTCCGTCGCGCTCAAGAAGATCCATTGTCTCTCTGCCCGGCAGTGCCTCGATCAGCACACGCCCCTTAGGAAGATTCGCGCCCATAAGGCGCCCCAGCGTGCGCAGTTGAGGTTTAAAAGAGTAATCGACGAGGCGTCTATTGTTCTCTTCACGGACCATCTTTTTGATATTCAGCTCGTCGAGCACGAGTGCCGTCAGCTCGTTCGACAGAGGCTCTCCTCCGACAACGATCATCTCTTCTAAAGGTTGACGAATCTTAAGCTGAGACACATTTCTGGCTGCTCTCCCGAGTGAGACGATTTCAAGGACACGCTCCATGTCATTCTCGAGCTTTCGATTAATTTTTGTCTCATCCACCGACGGGAAATCGCACAGATGGACACTCTCACGCGCCCCGTCAAGGTGGCCGACGACGAGATTGCGGTAAACCATCTCCGCCATGAACGGCGTAAACGGCGCAATCAGATGAGCCATCGTCACGAGAACATCGTGAAGCACAATATAAGCAGTGATCTTGTCGGCATCAAGCCCCGCACCCCAGAATCTTTCACGCGAACGGCGGACATACCAGTTCGACAAATCATCTGTAAAAGCCTCGAGAGCTCTCGCTGCCGTCGTAATATCGTACATTTCCAACTTTGTATCGACTTCGCGGATCAGTGAATGAAGTCTACTCTCAATCCAGCGGTCGATAACCGCCTTATGATCGTCGACGGGAAAATCGCTGTACGTTTGTCGCTCGAAACCGTCGATGTTGGCATAAAGCACGAAAAAAGCATAAGTATTCCAGAACGTCCCCATAAACCGACGCTTCATCTCGTTGACGGCCGCCGTGGAAAAGCGCACCGACACCCATGGGTGGCTGTCCGCATAAAACATCCAGCGGACGGCGTCCGCCCCTTCACGCGCCAAGACCTCGTTGGGATCGACAACATTGCCGAGGTGTTTCGACATTTTGATGCCATCCTTGTCGAGAACGTGTCCCATCACGATGCAATTATCGTAGGCAGGCGTGTCAAAAAGGCACGTGGCGATCGCATGCAAACTGTAAAACCACCCGCGCGTCTGGTCGATCGCCTCGGAGATAAAGTCGGCAGGCATACGCTCCTCGAAAATTTCTTGGTTCTCAAAAGGATAATGATACTGAGCAAAGGGCATCGCACCGGAATCATACCAACAGTCGATAACTTCGGGAACACGTGTCATCATGCCATCGCACTCAGGACAACGGATGTGCACCCTGTCGATCATCGGCTTATGAAGCTCAATCTCTTCGGGACAGTCGGGCGACATCGATTTCAATTCATCAATGGAACCGACCATGTGCAGGTGATGACATGAACCACACTCCCAAACGGGCAACGGCGTTCCCCAGTATCGCTCGCGCGAAAGACACCAGTCGACGACATTCTCAAGGTAATTACCGAACCTTCCGGGACCGATGTGAGCGGGTAGCCAGTTGATTTGATCGTTGTTGGCAAGCAGGTTATCGCGCATCTTCGTCATCTCGATAAACCAAGCATGACGCGCGTAATAGATGAGCGCCGTTTTGCATCGCCAACAGAACGGGTATGTGTGTTCCATCTCGGCTTCAGCAATCAGTAGTCCTTCACGTTTCAGAATCTCGACGAGTTTGTCGTCCGCATCCTTGACGAAGAGACCTGCGACATCGGTGGCTTCCTTCGTCATCGTTCCGTCCTCTGCGACAAGCTGGACGTGCGGCAAGTCCTCACGGCGCCCGATTCTCGCGTCGTCCTCACCGAAAGCCGGCGCGATGTGTACGATCCCCGTCCCGTCCGTCAACGTGACGTACGGATCGGCGACGACAAAGAACGCGCGTTTGCCGGATTGCTCCACCGTCTCTACGGCGTATGGGTAGAGCGGCTCGTACGAACGACCGACGAGTTCGCGACCGAGATAGCGCTCAACAACGCGCGCATCTTCACCAAAGACTTGTTTATACAGGGCTTCCGCGATGAAATAGCGCGGACTTCCAGGTGAACCGTCAACATCGTAATCGACCTCGCAGAGAACGTAACGTTCATCGGCATTGACGCAGAGTGCGACGTTCGAAGGGAGCGTCCACGGGGTCGTCGTCCAGACGGCAAAATACGTATTCGGCTCCTCCGTATTGCGGAAGCGTACGTAAACGGTCCGCTCCGTGATGTCACGATAACCTTGCGCCACTTCGTGACTTGAAAGCGATGTCCCGCAACGCGGGCAATATGGCACGACCTTGTGCCCTTGGTAGATCAGTCCTTGATCCCAAATCTGGCGAAGCGACCACCAGACCGATTCAATGTAGTCGTTCTCGTAGGTGATGTACGGGTTCTCCATATCGGCCCAGAAGCCGACGCGCTCCGACATCTCTTCCCACTCGGTCTTGTATTTCCAGACAGACTCCTTACACTCATGAATAAATTCTTCGATACCAAACTCTTCAATTTGTTCCTTCCCGTCGAGACCGAGACGCTTTTCCACTTCGAGCTCGACCGGTAAACCGTGTGTATCCCACCCGGCCTTCCGAGGAACGTGGTATCCTTTCATCGTCCTGTAACGAGGGATCAAGTCTTTAATCGCACGCGTTAAGACGTGCCCGGCATGCGGCATACCGTTCGCCGTCGGAGGGCCGTCAAAAAAAGAAAAAATAGGAGCGTTTTCCCGAATCTCTACCGATTTCTCGAAAATATTGTTATCTTTCCAAAACGATAGAACCTCCAATTCACGAGGGACAAAATCGAGACTGCTGTCGACCTTTTCGTACATGATGTTTTGCTCCTTCTCTAAATCATACAAGGGCGTCCGTAAGCCGCAAAATCAATATTAAGTGGTGACACCTCAAAATCTACATCTTTGTAATTATAGGTTTACGCGTCATTCAATGTCAATTGAACGCACGTGGGACACAGGAAGGCCCGACCTCGGAGCTCGACCCCGGAGCCCGATCTCGGAGCTCGACCCCGGTGTACAGTTTTTCAATTAGTATCGAATTTCTGGACTTTACGCTCTCGGTTTCCTAAATAGAAGAGGCCGTCTCATTCCCACTAGGATTTAGCGGTTTTGAGACAGCCTCCTGAAGTTAATATATAAAAATGTGTTGAGCTTAAACCTTAAAACGTATGATCTCTTGATCCCTCTCCCGATTGAGCGGCATCTCCCTCAAGAATGTTCATGAACTCTTCTCCGGTAATCGTTTCCTTCTCGAGTAAGTACTCCGCTAAATCGTCCATCTTTTCCCTGTTCCCCATCAGAACGGTCGTTGCCCGTCTGTGTGCCTCAGCAATGATGTCTCGAATCTCTTCGTCAACCAAACGTGCGGTCTCAGGTGAACACGTCGATTGACCGGCATGACCTAAGTAAGTATTTCCGCCTGTTTCAAGTGCCATCATTCCGAAATTCTCAGACATGCCATAACGCGTCACCATATTTCTGGCAATGTCCGTGGCTTTCTCAATATCGTTCGCGGCACCGGTTGTCGCCATATTGAATACGACTTCTTCCGCCGCCCGTCCGCCGCACAGAACTTCCAATCGCTGGAAGGCATCCTCTTTGCTGATCAGGCTCTTCTCATTTTCTTCGACTTGCATCGTATAACCTAAGGCGCCGGAAGTTCTGGGAACGATCGTGATCTTCTGCACCGGTGCGGAACCTGATTGTTTTGCCGCAACGAGAGCGTGACCGATTTCGTGGTATGCGACGATCCGTTTTTCCTTTTCCGAGAGAATGGCGTTTTTCCTTTCAGGACCGGCGATAATGGTCTCAACTGATTCAGTTAGGTCTGTCGTCGTTACGACATTTCTTGCCATTCGAACTGCACGCAATGCCGCTTCATTGACAATATTGGCAAGCTGAGCTCCCGATGCCCCAGCAGTCATGCGAGCAACAAGATTGACGTCAAGGTCGTCTTCTTTCTGAACCCTCTTCAAGTGAACTTCCAGAATCGCTTCTCTACCCCTCAAGTCCGGTAATTCCAATCGAACTTGACGGTCGAAGCGACCGGGACGTAGCAACGCGGGATCGAGCACTTCCGGTCTGTTCGTCGCCGCTAGGATGATAACGCCTTTGTTGCTTTCGAAGCCGTCCATCTCCGTCAAAAGCTGGTTTAGTGTCTGTTCGCGTTCATCATGCCCGGTGACAAATTGGGAGTCGCGCCTCTTGCCGATCGTGTCTATCTCATCGATAAAGACGATACAGGGTGCCTGCTT
>Ga0123333_10003743_pt1 | contig 14636 bp, 9 predicted proteins | sample BioC12SIPDNA_3_FD_89957 | JGI IMG/M metagenome (GOLD analysis project Ga0123333, IMG submission 89957) | Anaerobic biogas reactor microbial communites from Washington, USA - Biogas_R2_B C12 SIP DNA | ecosystem: Engineered > Bioreactor > Anaerobic > Unclassified | place: Washington, USA... | reverse complement strand
GACGGGTAACTGAAACGGATCGCAATCTGCGATTCGTTCCGCCGCTCCCCGATCGTAACCGCCCCCGGGCGGGTGAGCAATCATCCGCCCGGGGAGCCGGACGATGGATGCCCAATCAGATGGAGAACCCAAGATGGCGTTCATAAGGCGGTACCTCATTCCCAGGCTCATCCAGTACTTCCTGGTCATCTTCGTCGGCATTACGGCCGTGTTCTTCATCCCTCGGCTCTCGCCCTCCGATCCGGTGCAGCGCACGATCGCACAGCTCAGGTCCATGGGATCGTACCTGGATCCCGCCTCTGTAGACAGGATGGTCGCAGACCTGACCGAGATGTATGGTCTCGGAGGATCGATGCTCCAGCAGTATGGCGCGTTCTGGGCGCGCTTGTTTCGCGGCGACTTCGGGGTGTCTTTCTTTCAGTTTCCCACGCCGGTGCTCCAATTGATCAAAACTGCGCTACCCTGGACCGCAGCCATGCTGATCACGACGACATTGATTTCCTGGGTCGTGGGAAACATCGTCGGTGGGTTGGCGGGCTATTACTCCCGGACGCGCTGGTCCAAGATCCTCGATGCCTTTGCGATGGTGATCCGACCACTGCCTTATTACATCTTCTCCTTTGCACTCCTGGTTTTACTCGCCTACGTGGTTCGATGGTTTCCCGTCTCGGGCGGCGTCTCCCTCGGCCGGACGCCTTCCCTTATCTGGGCCTACATTCGGGCTGTCCTCAGGCATGCGTTCCTGCCGGCCTTCTCGCTCACCGTCCTGGGCGGAGCTGTCTGGTTCCAGACGATGAAGCTTATCGTGCAGAACGTCAATGCCGAAGACTTCGTGCAGTACGCCAAGCTGGGTGGCATCAGGGAGAACCGGATCGTGCCGCGGTACGTGATCCGGAACGCGATGCTGCCCCAGGTGACGAGCCTGGCGCTGGCGTTGGGACAGATCTTCAGCGGCGCCCTGATCACAGAGATCGTCTTTTCGTACCCAGGGCTGGGAACGTTGCTTTACAACGCGATCACTACCGGGGACTATAACCTGATCATGGGCATTACGCTTCTTTCGATCGTGGCCATCACTACCGCCATCCTGATCATCGACCTGCTCTATCCGCTCCTGGACCCGCGAGTCAGGTACACCTAAGGAGCTCAGACATCGTGAAAGCAATCAGAGATCTCTTCCGGGATTACAGGTTTGTGCTGAGCTTTTTGGTGCTATGTGCGCTGCTCATCCTGGCCCTCGCGTCGACGTTCGCGCCCGACGATCCGACTCTATGGGGGACGGCGCCCAGGGACCTGAAGCCATCGCGCACCTACCCCCTGGGAACCAACTCCAAGGGGCAGGACATCTTCTGGCAGGCGACCTTTGCGGTGCGCAACTCGCTCATCATTTCGGTGATCGCAGGTGTGGTGTCGCGCATCATCGCGGTCCTGATCGGCATGATCGCAGGCTATAAGGGCGGGATCACCGACCGGGTTCTGATGTTCTTCTGCGACAGCCTGCTGGTCATACCGCTTTTTCTAATCATCGTGATGCTGGCGATGCTGGTGCGCGACAAGATGAACCTGGTGAACCTGGGTTTCCTGCTGGCGTTCTTCGGGTGGGCCTGGGATGCGCGCGTCATCCGGTCGCAGATTTTGAGCCTGCGCGAGCGGGAGTTCACCCAGACGGCCGTGCTTTCTGGCACAGACACGCTGCGTCTTGTGCTGAAGGAGTACCTGCCGTTCGCGACGCCGCTGGTGTTCTCGACCCTTATCAATAACATGGCCTGGGCGATCGGAATGGAAATCACCCTGGCGATTCTCGGCCTCGTGAACATGGACATCCCGACTTTGGGCACGATGCTGCAATGGGCGATCACCTACCAGGCGATGCTGCTCGGTTACTGGTCGTGGCTGTTGACTCCCATCGTCCTGGCGGTTTTTCTCTTCGTCGCCCTGTACTGGCTCTCGACCAGCATCAGCGAGTACCTGGATCCGCGAACGCGCATCCAGCGCGTGGGAGCATAAGAAAGGCGCCATGGATACGATACTCAGGACGCAAGATCTCAAAGCCTTCTACGTGCTCGACATGCACGGGACACAAAAGGTCGTCAAAGCGGTCAACGGCGTCGACCTGGACATCCGTGAGAACGAGGTTTATGGAATTGCCGGCGAGAGCGGCTGCGGCAAGACGACCCTGCTGAAGGCGCTCTATGGCGCCATAGAGCCGCCCTTGCGGCTGATGGGCGGGTCGGTCCTGTATCGCCAGCAGGACGGCGAGCTGGATGTGTACTCCCTCAGCATGGAGGAGAAGCGAAAGCTGCGCTGGGAGTTCATCTCCTATGTGCCGCAGGGCGCGATGAGCGTTTTCAATCCCGTGCTCAAGCTCAAGGAGACCTACCGCGATTTCGTCTCCAGCCATGTGAGCATCAAGACCAGAGACCAGGCCCTCGAGATCGCCAAGGAACACATCGTGGAGCTGGGGCTGCCGCTAGATATCCTGGATGCCTATCCCCACCAGCTGTCCGGCGGCATGAGACAGCGGGTCACGATCGCGCTGGCCGCGCTTCTCAAGCCCAGCGTCATCATCGCGGATGAGCCCACGACCGCGCTGGATGTCGTCGTGCAAAGGGGCGTCGTGCAGCTTCTGAAAGCCATCCAGGCCCGACTGGCCAACACTATCATCCTGGTGACGCATGACATGGGCGTTCAGGCCAACCTGGCCGACCGGGTGGGCATCATGTACGCGGGTAAGATCGTCGAAGAGGCGCCCACGAAAAAGGTGTTCGGCGAGCCCGTGCATCCGTACACGCGCTACCTGATCGAGTCACTGCCGAGGTTTGGGGACAAGGCAACCCGCGAGAGCGTGCCAGGCAGCCCGCCTTCTCTGGCCAACCTGCCCAGCGGGTGCCCCTTCCATCCGAGATGCCCTGTCGCAATCGACATCTGCACGGCTGAGATGCCGCCGTTCTTTGCCATGGCCCCCGACCATCGAGTCGCCTGCTGGTTGGCGAGAGAAGGCGGCAGCGATGCAGCCGGCGGCAGCGATGCAGCCGGAGGCCGCGGTGCGGCCGGGAGCTGAGGATGGAAAAACTCATTGAGATCGACGGTCTCACCAAGGTTTTTACCCTGGGAAGCATCTTCTCCAGGATCAGGATCACGGCGGTCGACAACGTCTCGTTCTACATCAAGCCGGCCGAGATCTTTGCCCTGGCGGGCGAGAGTGGCTGCGGAAAGAGCACGACGGCCAAGATCATCCTGGGCTTCGAGGAGGCAACCTCAGGCGCGGTCATCCATAAAGGCAAGGTCGAGCAGGGAATGAGCCGGAGGGTGTGGCTCACGGAGGGCATCCAGGCAATCTTTCAGGACCCCTTCAAGACATTCAATCCCTTGCGGACGGTCGACAGCTATTTCTTCGAGACGGTCGACAATTACGGGATGGCGAAGACGCGGGATGCGGCCGTCAAACTGGTCGATGAGAAGTTGGCTGCGGTGGGCCTCTCCTACGAGGAGTTTGCCGGGAGATACCCCAGTGAGTTTTCCGGCGGACAACTGCAGCGGATCTCCATTGCCAGGGCCTTGCTCACCGACCCGGACCTCCTGATCGCAGACGAGCCGGTCTCGATGGTGGATGCCTCTCTGCGCATGTCGATCGTCAACCTCTTCAAGGAACTCAAGGAAAAGCTCGGCGTGAGCGTGCTGTACATCACGCACGACCTGGCAACCGCCTACTACGTGAGCGATCGCATCGCGATCATGTTCCGGGGGAACATCGTGGAAATGGGGCCGGTGGAACGGGTGCTGGTCGATCCAAAACACCCCTACACGCGGCTGCTCAGGGAATCGATCCCCGAACCGGATCCCCAGAAGCGATGGGAAGGCGCGGTCAAGCTCTCAGATGCGGACCAGGAGGAGTATCTCAAGCAGGGCTGCCGTTTTGCCGGCAGGTGTCCCCTGGTCATGGACATCTGCCGCCGGGTAGTGCCCGCGGAGATATGGATCGACGACGTGCTGGTCAAGTGTCACAAGTACACGGAAGAAACAAGCGTGCCGGTGCCAGCATATCCGGACGCCGGTCAGGAGGAGGGCTGAGCCATGGATCTCGATTCCACTGCCAGGGGTCGTGACATCGGGAAATCTGTCAAGGAGCGGGCGGAGGACCTAATCTCCAGGATGACGCTGGAGGAGAAGGTTTCGCAGATGGTCCACGATGCGCCCGCGATCGAGCGGCTCGGCATCCCTGCTTACGGTTGGTGGAACGAGTGCCTGCACGGCGTCGCGCGCGCGGGCATCGCCACGGTCTTCCCGCAAGCCATCGGCCTCGCAGCCACGTGGGATGTCGGCCTGATGGCAGAGGTGGCAGAAGCCATCTCGGACGAGGCGCGCGCGAAGCATCACGAGTTCCTGCGCCGCGGGGTGCGCCAGCTCTACACGGGCCTCACCATGTGGTCGCCCAACGTCAATATCTTCCGCGATCCGCGCTGGGGTCGCGGGCAGGAGACCTACGGCGAGGATCCCTACCTGGCCGCGGCCATGGGGGTGACGTTCGTCAAGGGACTGCAGGGCGATGATACGGAGGTCTTCAAGACGGTTGCCACGCCGAAGCACTTTGCGGCGCACAGCGGACCCGAGAGCGACCGGCATCACTTTGACGCGGTCGTGAGCGAGCGGGATCTGCGGGAGACTTACCTGCCCGCGTTCGAGGCGTGCGTGAAAGAAGGCAAGGCAGCGTCGGTGATGGGCGCGTACAACCGCGTCAACGGCGAGGCGTGCTGCGCCAGCCCCACGCTGCTGCAGAAGATCCTGCGCGACGAATGGGGCTTCGAGGGCTACGTCGCCTCCGACTGCTGGGCGATCAACGACATTTTCGAGGGGCACGGCCTGGTCGACACGCCCGCGGAGGCGTCGGCCCTGGCGGTGAAGACCGGGTGCGACCTGGAGTGCGGATGTGCTTACCCCGCGCTGCTGGAAGCGGTCGAGCGAGGGCTGATCGACGAGGCTGACATCGATCGGGCGGTGACGCGCTTGTTTGCCGCGCGCTTCCGCCTGGGCATGTTCGATCCGCCCGGGCAAACGCGGTACGGGCAGATCCCCTTTGAGGTCAACGACTCGCCCGCGCACCGCGAGCTGGCGCTGCGGGCTGCGCAGAAATCGATCGTGCTGCTCAAGAATGAGCCCGCGGATGGGTGGAACGCGCAGCGTCCGCTGCTGCCCCTCCCCAAGGACCTCAAGTCCATCGCGGTCATCGGGCCGGACGCGGACGACCTGGCCGTGCTGCTGGGCAACTACTGTGGGACGCCGTCGGCCGCAGTCACTCCGCTGGAGGGCATCCGCCACAAGATGGCGTCGGGCGCAGCCGTTTATTACGCGCGGGGCTGCGAGCTTGCGCCCGGCGTGCCGCCGCTGCAGGTCGTCCCATCGGCCTGCCTGCGCCCAACCCGCGGGCACACCGGCCATGGGCTGGCCGGGACTTACTTCCGCAACCACCGTTTCACCGATGTGGCCTTCGGCCGCGTCGATCCCGTCGTGGACTTCACGTGGCACGATGCCTCGCCGTTGGGGGGGTATGGCACCGAGCCCTTCGCCGCGACCTGGACGGGCGTGCTCATCCCGCCCATTTCGGGGACGTATCACCTGGGTGCTCGGGCTTCGAGCGGCTTCAGCCTGTGGCTGGACGGCCGCGAGCTCCTGGATTTCGCAACGCATGACCACGAGACGTTCACCCGGACGGCTCCGGTCGAGCTCCATGCCGGGCGGCTGTACGACGTGCGGCTCGACTACATCAACGCGGGCCGCGATCCGAAGGTGCAACTCCTGTGGGCCATTGCGGGCCAGGACCACGCAGCCGCCGCGCTGGAGGCCGCCCAAAAAGCCGAGGTCGTGGTGATGGTGATGGGATTGTCGCCCAGCCTGGAGGGCGAGGAGATGCCTGTTCACGTGGAAGGGTTCGCGGGCGGCGACCGCACGAAGATCGACCTGCCCGCGACACAGGAGGCGCTGCTCCGGCAGATCCACGCGACGGGCAAGCCCGTGGTCCTGGTGCTGATGGGAGGCAGTGCGCTCGCCGTTAACTGGGCCCAGGCACACGTGCCCGCCATCCTCCATGCGTGGTATCCCGGGGAGGAGGGGGGAACGGCCATTGCGGATGTGCTGTTCGGCGACGCAAACCCCGGGGGCCGGCTGCCGGTTACCTTCTACAGGTCGGTCGAGCAGCTGCCGTCCTTCGACGACTACGACATGGCCGGCCGCACCTACCGCTACATGACGGAGGAGCCGCTCTACCCGTTCGGCTTCGGTAAGAGCTACACGGCCTTCGAGTACAGCGATCTGCAGGTCAGCCCGTCCCGGATGGGATCCGGCGGAGCGGTGCAGGTTGCTGTGGATGTCCTGAACGCGGGCGAGGTGGCCGGCGACGAGGTCGTTCAGCTTTACATAAGTTACAAGGATTCCGCAGTCAGCCGGCCGGTCAAGGAGCTCAAGGGCTTCGAGCGGATCACCCTCGCGGCCGGCGAGCGGCGTGTCGTGACCTTCACCCTTTCTGCGTCGCAGCTGCGTTACTGGGGTGTCGACGGGTGGGTGCTGGAGCCGGGGATGGTGGAGGTGCAGGTGGGCAGCTCCTCGCGCGATATTCGGGTGGCCGGGGAGGTGGAGGTCGGATAGCGCGGCGCCGTTAGGTGCCGGGCACTTTCGAAAGTGCCCGGCACCTGGATCACGTCAGGCCAAAGACAAATGCGCCGGGGAACCACTCCGGAGCCATTGCCATCAGACCCGTTCAAGGAACGTACACCATGACCCATCCAACAGATGATCGTCCCATCGAGTTGAAGATCGCGTACATCGGCGGTGGAAGTCGCGAGTGGGCGCGGAAGCTGATGATCGACCTGGCGCTCTGCCCGGACCTGGGAGGGCAGGTGGCGCTCTACGATATCGACCTGGCTTCTGCCCTGCTCAACGAGGCGCTGGGAAACTGGCTTCAGGAGCAGCCCGGCGTGTTGTCGTCGTGGCGCTATGCCGCGGTCGAACGGCTGGATGACGCGTTGCAGGGCGCGGACTTCGTGGTGCTCTCGATCCAGCCGGGTGCGCTGGAGTGCATGGGCGAGGAGATCGCGATCGCGGAGAGACATGGGATGTTCTTTCCGGTGGGCGATACCGTAGGTGCGCCGGGGCTGGTGCGCGGGCTGCGCGCAGCCACGATCTACGCGGGATTTGCCCAGGCCATCGAGGCGATCTGCCCCCGCGCCTGGGTGATCAACTACACCAACCCGATGACGATCTGCACGCGCACGCTCACCCGCGTTGCACCGCGGCTCAAGGTCTTCGGCTGCTGCCACGAGGTGTTTGCCACCCAGCGCATGCTGGCAGGTCTGGCTGCCAAGGCCCTGGGGACCGAGGCGCCACCTCGCGATGAGATCCGCGTCAACGTGACGGGCATCAACCACTTCACCTGGGTCGACCGCGCCTTCTATCGCGACATGGACCTCTTGGCGCTGCTGCCAGACCACCTGGCTGAGCCGGGCGTGCTGCGGCCGTGCACCCGTGAGGAGGTGGAGAGCTGGGGCACCTGGTTCCACAGTGCGGACCAGGTCAAGTTCACGCTCTTCCAGCGCTTCGGGATCCTGGCCGCGGCGGGCGACCGCCACCTGGTCGAATTCCTGCCCGGCTTCACCCGCTCGCCGGAGGAGCTGTTCCGCTGGGGGGTCATCCGCACGCCAGTCTCCTGGCGCATCGGTCGCTGGCGCGAGGCGCCGGGCAAGACGCGCGATCTGATGGCCGGTCGGGAGCCGCTGCGGCTGGAGCCTTCAGACGAGGAAGGGGTCCGGCAGATCCGGGCGCTTCTCGGCCTCGGCGACCTGGTGACCAACGTGAACCTGGCCAACCGGGGCCAGGTTGAGAATTTGCCGCTCGATGCGGTGGTGGAGACCAACGCATCATTCAGCCGCGACGAAGTGCGTCCGCTGGCGGCCGGCGCGCTGCCGTCCGGCTTGCAGCCCTTGATGGCGCGGCACGTGGCCAACCAGGAGCTGATCGTGGAGGCCAGCCTCGCGCGGGACCGGGACCTCGCGTTCCAGGCGGTCCTCGGCGATCCGACCAACCGGCTGCCCGTGGATGAGACCTGGGCCATGTTCCTGGAGATGCTGCAAGCCAGCCGCGCGTTTCTGCCGAGCTGGGAGATCGGGTAAGGGCGTCCGGCTGCCGCGACCTGAGCACCTCGCTGTGGTATAATTAAGGTGCGGCAGGGTTATTCCATGAGCCAATCGAACACTGAGAGGTCGCAGATGCGGCGCTGCGGGCAGAGCGCAACGAGGCGCATCGGCTACATCACGCCCAGGATCAGTGACCACCACGGGCTGGCGATCTGGCGCGGCATCGTCGAGATGGCGCAGGCGCGCGGGGTGGACGTGTTCAGCTTCGTGGGCGGCGAGGTGCAGAATCCCCAGGACGCGGAGCGTCGCGCGAACGCGATTTACGACCTCGTCGACCGGGAGAGCCTGGACGGGCTCATCATATGGGGCGCATCCCTCGGCTCCCATGCGGGCCCTGCCGCAACCTACGACTTCTGCCAGCGCTTCCAACCCCTACCCATGGTCAGCATCGGCATCAGCCTGCCCGGCATTCCCGGCGTGGTGCTGGACAGCTACGGCGGGACGCGCGCCGCGATGGCTCATCTCATCGAAGTCCACGGCCGGCGGCAGCTTGCCTTCATCCGCGGGCCGACCGCGCATCGCGAGGCCAGCGAGCGCTACCGCTCCTACTGCGACACGCTGGCAGACTATAGCATCCTCTTCGATCCCCAACTGGTTTCGCCGCCCTACCCGTGGGTGGAGGAATACGGGGCGGAGGCAATCCGCGTCTTCCTGGACGAGCGCGGGGCGCAGTTCGACGCGATCGTCTCTGCCAGTGACACCTTCGCACTCGGCGCGCTGCCGGCCCTGCACGCCCGGGGCATCTCCGTGCCGGAGCAGGTGTCGGTGGTCGGGTTCGACGACCGGCCGGCGAGCCGGGCCCTGACCCCCCCCTTGACCACTCTCAAGATCAGTATGCGGGAACGCGGCCGCCAGGCGCTGGCCATGGTCCTGGCGCGGCTGGACGGCGAGCAACTGCCCGACGAGGTGTCGCTGCCCGCGCGGCTGGTCATTCGCCGGTCATGCGGGTGCTTCGACGCGGAGGTGGTGCGCGCAGGAGGGACGGAAGGAAGAAGGAACAAGGAAGAAGGAAAACTGCCGGGGGCGACGTCGCACGCTTTCAGCGTGCTTACCAGGGGCGCCACGACAAGCCTGGCGCGGGAGTTGGAAGATGCAGGCCGGCCCGCAGCCGATGGGGTCCAGTTGCTTGAAGCGTTTGTGGCCGAGCTGGATGGCACTGTGGAAGGGGTCCCTCCGGTTGGGCGTTTTCTCGTCACCCTCGATGACCTCATGCGCCGGGCCGTGACCACAGGGGGCGAGGCGTGGCCGTGGCATGGGGTGATCTCCGCGCTGCGGGAGCTGGCTGGCGTGCGACCGGACGAGGATGGGGAGAGGTGGCGGCGTGCGGAGAACCTTTTGCACCAGGCGCGCGTCCTGATCGGTGAGTATGCGTGGCGCAGCCAGGCGGAAGCTACCCGCCGCCTAAGGCAGCAGTCGGACCAGCTGCACGACATCACCCGGTCGCTGGCCCTGGCCGGGGATGTCGGCGAGCTGGTGGACATCCTGGCACGTGATCTGCCCGGCCTGGGCATCCGCTCCTGTGCGGTGGCCCTGTACGAGAACCCGCGCGCCGGTACGGAGGGGATTGACTCGGTGCCCGGTGACTGCCGGTTGGTTTTGGCTTACGACGAGAACGGCCGCGCGGTCTTGCCGCCGGATGGAGAGGTGTGCTGCGCGCCTGTCCTGGCATCGGGAGGCCGCTTGATAGGCGACCGCAAGGTGGGCGACATCGCCCGCTTTCAGCGTGTTTACTATGATCGCCCCTCCGAGGACGCCACGGACCCGGGCGAGGGCGTAGACGGGCGACGTCGCACGCTTTCAGCGTGCTTACCAGGGTCGCCCGTACAGACCATCATTGTCCAGACGTTGTTTTCCCGGGGACGGGTAGAGACGTTGCATGCAACGTCTCTATTGGGCTTCATCATGTTGGATGGGAGCGGCTGCGAGGGGCAGATCTACCGGGTGCTGCAGGAGCAGATCAGCAGCGCGCTGACGAGCGTGCTGCTGCTGCAGGAGAACATCCGGCTTTACCATGCCGCGACGCTGCGAGCAGAACGCAGCGTCGCGGCGGAGCAGGCTGCCCAGGAGAAGCAGCGGCTGGCCGAAGAGGCCGATCATCTCAAGAGCCGCTTCCTGTCCATGGTCAGCCACGAGCTGCGCACGCCGCTGATCCTGCTGGAAGGGCTGAGCGAGATGATGCTGCGGGAGGGTCTTGGCAGCCGCCCACCTCTGCCCGCGCCCTACCGCCAGGACCTGGAACGCATCCGCGCAACATCCCAGCAGCTCGGCGGGCTGGTGCGGGACGTGCTGGACCTGGCTCGCAGCCAGGTCGGCCAGCTCCGACTCGCGCTCAAGCCCCTCGACCTTGGCTCGGTCCTGCAATCCACAATCCTGGTGGGCGAGCAGATGGCTCGCAGCAAGGGGCTGGACTGGCAGGTGGAGATCGATGAAGATCTGCCGGAGGTCCGCGGAGATGGGGCCCGGCTTCAGGAGATCACCCTGAACCTGATCTCCAACGCGGTGAAGTTCACTGCACTGGGAGAGGTGCGGCTGCGAATTGAGGCGGATGCCGGCGATGCGGCGCCTGGCGTGACTGTCTCGATCAGCGACACCGGCCTGGGCGTGCCACTGGAGGAGCAGCAGGCCATCTTCGACGAGTTCCGCCAGTCAGAGCGAACCGCGTCCCGCGGCTTCGGCGGGCTGGGCGTGGGCCTGGCCATCTGCCGCGAGATCGTCCAACTGCACGGCGGCGAGATCGGCGTTCGTTCGTCGGGACGCGTGGATGGCGGCTCCACGTTCTACTTTCGCCTTCCGGCGCTTGCTCCGGCCGCAGCGCGGCAGGCAGGTGGGGTTCCAGCTGCACAGGCAGGCGAGGCTGCAGGCGGATGGGCGACCGCAGGGGTCGCCCCGACGGCGGCGTCTGGCACCGGACGCTGGCAAGAGAGCCGACGCTGGCAAGACAGCGTCGTGTTGCTGACAGAGCAGGCCGCGGGCGGCGAGCTGCTCCGCAGCCACCTCCGGGAACAGGGCTTCGATGTGGCGGTGCTGCCCGTCGAAGAACAGGAGGACTGGCTGGCCCAGCTGCTCAGCCTCCGGCCGGGCGCAGTGGTGCTGGATCTGCAGCCCACCTGGGAGCAGGGATGGCAGTTGTTCGATGTCCTCAAGCACAGCCAGGCCACGGAGGACATTCCCGTGCTGCTCTATTCGTTGTTGGCTGAGCAGGGTCAGGGCTCCGTGCTGGCGCTGGACTACCTCGCGAAGCCGATGGGGCCGGCCGCCCTGGCTCGGGCGCTGCAAAACCTGGGGCTGGCCGATCACGACGCTCAGGACCAGGCGATTCTGATTGCGGACGATGATCCCGACATCCGGGCGCTTCATCGGGACATGGTGCGGGAGCGCTTCCCTGGTTGCCGTATCCTGGAGGCAGCCGATGGCGTTCAGGCCCTCGAACTGCTTCAGCGGGAAGAGGCGGAAGGGCGGCCGCAAGGGGCGCCCCTGCTGTTCGTCCTGCTGGACCTGATGATGCCCGAGCTGGACGGCATCGGCGTGTTGGAAGCCATGCAGCGGGACGCATGGCTGCGCGATATCCCGGTGATCGTGCTCACCGCGCAGAGCCTATTGGAGGACGACATGGGCCGCCTCGGCCGTGGTGTGGCGTCCATCCTGCAGAAGGGCGTGTTCACGACAGAGGAGACGCTGGCGCAGGTGCAGGGAGCTTTGGCACGCAACAAACGGCTGGGCAGCGAGGCCCAGCGACTGGCCCGCAAGGTCATGGCCTACATTCACGCGCATTACGCCGAAGATATCTCGCGTGAGCAGATGGCCAGTTATGCCGGCATCAGCGAGCGGCACCTGACGCGCTGTTTCGTGCAAGAGGCCGGGCTGTCCCCTATCGACTACCTCAACCGGTTCCGGGTGGTGCAGGCGCGGCACCTGCTGGATGAGGGCGGCATGAACATCACAGAGATCATGAACGCCGTTGGCTTTCGCGACAGCAGTTATTTCTCCAGGATCTTCCGCCGCGAGGTCGGCATGTCACCCAGCGCCTATCGCGATCAACCCCCCGCAGCAGTAGCTGCAGCGTCCGCAGCGCACTTGTCCTAATCGGACGATAGGGTGTCCCAAAAATCCAAGACGCGGCGAGCGTTCAGGACTACACTTATTGTAAGTGTACTGTAGGTTCTGGCGCGCTTTGAGGACCTGGACGCCCGGGCAGCATGGAACGATGGCAAGACAACGTCCGATGCTGCCACCGGGTGGTGGTGATGCGTCTGGAGGGAGCAAGCCAGATGACAAAGAGCATCATCATCGCGGTCAACGACCCGAATATCCTGTACCTGCTTCGACGTTATGCGGAAGAGAGCGGCTTCGAGACTGCCAGCGCGTCGCGGTGCAAGGACGTGCTGGACCTGCTGGCCCAGCCGGCAAATCCCTCTCTCATCATCCTTGATAGCGAATTGCTGGGCCCCACCGCCCGCAAGGCCGGGACCCATCCCCTCGGGATGTGGCACAAGCTGGAGGTCGAGGCTGCTGCGCGTAGCATTCCCGTCGTCGTCTACTCGTATCTGGATGAGCCGGCCGGAGGGTGCCATGAAGGCGTGGCCGGCTGCCTGCCGAACTCGGTCATGTACGATGATTTCCTGGCTGCGCTGAAGAGCGCAGGCGTCTCTCTGGAGCCTGCTTTCACCTAGTGGTGGATGCACGATGTGCATGAGGCACATGGTGCATGAGGCACGATGTACATATGGGGAGCCTATGATCGTACCAGCCACCAGCCAAGGGGCCGCCCTGTCTGAGCGGCCGAAGCTTCTCGAAGTCATCGATCTGAAGAAGCACTTTCCGATCCAACGCGGCTTTATGATCACCCAAGTGGTGGGCGTGGTCCGTGCGGTGGATGGGGTGAGCTTTTTCATTCGCGAGGGCGAGACGCTGGGCCTGGTGGGAGAAAGCGGTTGCGGCAAGACGACGGTGGGCCGGACGATCTTGCGTGCGTACGACCCGACGGCGGGGGAGATCTGGTTCACCGATCAGAACCTGGGCCGGGTCAACGTTGCAAAGATGGATCAGTCGCAGCTTCGCGAGCTGCGCCAGAACATGCAGCTCATCTTTCAGGACCCCTACTCGTCGCTCAACCCGCGCATGACCCTGCTTGAGATCATCGGGGAGCCGCTCTACACGAATGGGGTGGCTAAGGGCGCGGAGTTGAGAGAGCGCGTCGCGGCTCTGCTCAAGGTGGTAGGCCTGCGTCCCGAGTACATGGCCCGCTACCCGCATGCCTTCAGCGGCGGCCAACGCCAACGCATCGGCGTGGCGCGCGCGCTGGCGCTGAGGCCACAGCTGGTCGTCTGTGATGAGCCGGTCTCGGCCCTGGACGTCTCGGTCCAGGCGCAGATCCTCAACCTCCTCCAGGAACTTCAGGAGCAATTCGGGCTGACTTATCTGTTCATCTCTCACGACTTGAGCGTAGTCGAGCACATCAGCGACCGGGTTGTTGTGATGTACGTGGGAAAACTGGTCGAGAGCGCCGCTACAGAGGAGCTCTTCAGCCATCCGCGGCATCCCTACACTGAGGCGCTCCTCTCGGCCGTGCCCAAGCCCGATCCGCGCATTCGTTCTGAGGCCATCGCGATGCCGGGAGATGTGGCTGACCCGGCTCACCCGCCCAGCGGATGCTATTTTCACCCGCGCTGCCGGTACTGCGTGGACCGGTGCGTGGCCGAAGAACCGGTCCTGCGAGAGATCTCACCGGATCATACGGTGAGTTGCCACCGGGCAGAAGAGCTATCACTCGCCGGAACCACGAAAGGAGATGCCCAAGAGTCTGCATAGCCAATATCGCAATCGATAACCGGACAAGAATGGACTGCTCTTCAAGGAGGAAATGTACCATGAAAGGGCGAAGGATTAACCGACGTGAGTTCATTCGACTGTCGGCAATGACTGCGGTGGGCGCGGCTGCCGCTGCCTGCGGCACCCCAGCAGCCGCGCCTACGGAGGCGCCGGCGCCGACCGCCGTGCCACCGACCGCGGTGCCGCCAACCGCAGTGCCCCCGACGGCCGTGCCGGCTGCGGCGCCGACCGCTGTGCCGCCGACGGCTGTGCCACCCACCGCGGTGCCCGCGGCCAAGTACAAGGAAGCTCCCATGCTGGCAGAGCTGGTCAAGGCGGGCAAGCTGCCGCCTGTGGATGAGCGGCTGCCAAAGAATCCCCTGGTCATGAAGGGATACGAAGGCATTGGCAAGTACGGCGGCACCTGGCGCCGCGCGTTCAAAGGCGTGTCCGATTACTGGGGCCCGACCAAGTGCGTGGACCGTGCGTGGGCCTGGTTCGACCAGGACCTCAACCTCTTCCCGCGCATGGTCGAGTCGTGGCAGGTCGAAGGGGACGGCAGGGTCTGGATCCTCAAGATGCGCGAAGGCCTCAAGTGGTCGGACGGCAAGGCGGACTATACCACCGACGACATTGCCTTCTGGT
>Ga0123333_10003733_pt1 | contig 14664 bp, 10 predicted proteins | sample BioC12SIPDNA_3_FD_89957 | JGI IMG/M metagenome (GOLD analysis project Ga0123333, IMG submission 89957) | Anaerobic biogas reactor microbial communites from Washington, USA - Biogas_R2_B C12 SIP DNA | ecosystem: Engineered > Bioreactor > Anaerobic > Unclassified | place: Washington, USA... | reverse complement strand
GCGGCTTCATGGTGCGCACCATCTCGCGCGTCACGACATGCGGAGTGCGGGCGCCCGGGATGAGCACAGCGCCGACCAAGACATCCGCGCGCTTGACTGCACGCGCAACGTTGAAGTCATAGGCCACGATGGTGTCCACTACGCAGCCACGCTCCTCGAGCGCTTGCAGGCGGCGCACGTCCGCGTCCATGATGGTGACATGCGCACCGGCAGCTTTGAACATGCGTGCCGCGTTCGCGCCTACGATGCCTGCGCCGAGGATGATTACTTTCGCAGGCGGAACGCCGGGCACGCCCCCCAGCAAGATGCCGTGGCCTCCCTCGTTGTTTTGCAGCAATTGGGCTGCGATCGAGGCGATCATGCGGCCTGCGATCTGGCTGGCAGCAGCCAGGACGGGCAGATGTCCGTGGCCATCCTGGATGGTCTCGTAAGCGATCGCAGTGATCTTGCGCTCCAGCAACAGCTCGATCTTGCGGGGATGCGCTACCGCCAGGTGCAGGAAGCCGCACAGTGTCTGGCCCTGGTGCAGCAGTTCAAACTCGGTCAGCAGCGGCCGCGAGACCGTGAGGATCATGTCGGAGCGCCCGTAAACTTCTTCGGTGGAATACACGATCTGTGCACCCGCCTCGCGATAACGCTCGTCATCGAAGCCGCTGCCTTGCCCGGCGTCACGCTCGACATAGACGCGGTGGCCCTGATGCGTCAGGATTTCGACCCCCATGGGCGTCAATCCCGCACGGTAGTCAAAAGGACGTTTCTGCTTGGGGATTCCGATATCCATGAAGTGCCTCCTCTTTGAGGTGAGCGTCTTATGAACGACTTCCGATCGTGAGCCGGCCTCACCCATCCAGCCAGCGGCGGATCGCATCCTTCACGGTTGCCCCATCGGCAGGCAGTTCAACCGGTGGGTTGCGCAGCCGGGAGTCGACATCCGCGAGCTTTCCCTCGTGGTAACCAACTTTGAACTCGCTGAATTTCAGGCCGTGCGCGGTGGAGATGACTACCACGCGTTGTCCCGGTTGGATCACGCCCTGCGCCGCGAGCTTTCGCGCGACTGCGAGCGCCACACCTGTATGCGGATCGGCAAACAACCCTCGGCGATCGGCCAGGGCGCACGCGTCCGCCAACTCGTCCTCGCTGGCCTGCTCCACGACGCCGCCGAAGTCGCGCAGCGCGCGGACAGCCTTCTCATAGCTGACAGGATTTCCGATCCGGATGGCAGATGCGGCGGTCGAACCGGCCGTGACAGGCTCCAGCCGGTCAAAGCCTCGCCGGTATGCCAGGTACAGGGGGTTCGCACGCTGGGCCTGTGCTGCAGCGAGACGCGGCGCCCGGTCGATCAGGCCGAGCACCTTTGCCATGGCCAGGCCTTTCGCCAACGCGGAGATATTGCCCAGGTTTCCTGACGGCAGGACGATCCAGTCTGGCGCCTCCCAGTGGAGCTGCTGGACGATCTCGATGCCGGCCGTCTTTTGGCCCTCCACGCGAAGCGAGTTCATCGAATTGGCGAGGTAGATCGAGTTGTCCTGCGTGACCTCCTGGACGATGCGCATGCAGCCATCGAAGTCCGTGTCCAGTGCGAGTACGCGTGCGCCGTGAGCAATCGGCTGGATGAGCTGCGCGGTCGTGATCTTACCCTTCGGCAGAAAAACGATGGTGGGGATGCCGGCCGCTGCGCCATAGGCGGCCAGTGCGGCCGAGGTGTCGCCGGTCGATGCGCAGGCAACTGCACGGACCGGTGTCTTTCCCAGCCCGATGATGTGGTTCACCGCGGAGACCAGCACGGTCATGCCGAGGTCTTTGAACGAGCCCGTGTGGCTGATGCCGCACTGCTTGATCCACAGGTCATCTATCCCGAGATCGCTGGCCAGGCGGGGTAACGGCAGGAGCGGCGTCCATCCCTCGCCCAGTGTGACGATGCGCTCCGGCTCGATTTGCGGCAGCACCCAGTCTTGCTTTGCCCAGACGCCGGAAACGCCGCGCCGCGAGTCGAACTGGGCGCGCCATGCGCTGCCGTCGCGCGACCGGGCCAGGAGGGCCTCATCGTGTGCTACCTCCAACAGGCCGCCGCAATGGGGGCAGCGGTAAATGACGCTGAATACATCGTAGTGGCCTGCACAGCCGCGAACGCAGCGATAAGAGGCCGCAAGTGGGGCGTTGTGTTCTGGCACGTTCACATCCGATAGGCGAAGCAGTCCCATGGACGACTGTCCGGCATTGAGTCCCGAGGGGACGGTTTCCAGTGTAGCACCAGCAGGCTATTTGGGCAAAGCCTGTCCGTTCTTGTGGGCACAAATGAAATGGGCTAGAATCGCCCCCAAGAATGGAGAGGTCAATTGACGATGGATGACATCCAACCGCGCTTGCTGACACCCGACGACTTAGAGCTGTTTATTGCTGAGCACGGAATCGACGCCCAGATCGTGCCTGTGGAGGTGGAAACGCCCACCGTACCTGCAGCGGCCGCGGCGCTCGGCGTTCAGACAGCGCAGATCATCAAAACGCTCCTTTTCCTGATCAGGGATCTGAACCCGTTCGTTATGATCGCAAGCGGTGACACCATCGTGGATCGTCGTGCGCTGGCCGACCGGTATGGGGTGGGCAAGAAACAGGTGAGGCTGGCGGATCCACAGACCGTGGCGCGGATCACCGGCTATCCGGTTGGCGGTGTGCCACCCTTCGGGCACATTGTACCGGTTCCTGTGTTTCTGGACGAGCGGATCCGGCTCTGGGATGTGGTCTATGGCGGCGGCGGGGACGATCACACGCTGCTGCGGGTGCCTACCACCGAGTTGGCACGTATCACGCAAGGGGAATGGATCGACCTTCGGTAGCTCAGAACTGCCCCTGCATCGATCCCGCATATCCGGTCAGTTCAACATAGCCGTTGCCTGACACCATCTGTGTGCCCATCGTTCCGCCGACCGAAACCGCGCCCTCCCAGTACGTGTAGGATACATTCATCTCCTGGTCCGCCAGGTGCGGCGCAATGGTCAGTGTTAGCTCTGCAGCGGGGATCTCCAGCCGCCAGCCTGACGGATACTCCGCACCGGTGCGCGGGCTGCGCCACTTGCCGGTGGGCTGCAGTGAGAAGTCGCCTGGTCCAAGGCGCTGCGTCGATCCGTCCGCAGCAACGAGGGTGCCGTTGGAGAATTCATCGACGCTGCCGTCTGCGCGGCGAAGCTGGAATACCATCAACTCCCGATCGTTGTCGAGCTGGATGCTGAACCAATCCCACCCCGCCTGGTCGCTGCCAAGTGCGCTAGTGCTGTATTCGTGATCCATCCAACCCAGGCCGCTCACCGCGAACGTCTTCCCGCGTACCGTTACCGTGCCGGTCGCAGCCATGTGGGTGAGGCTGTAGTAGATCGAGGCATTGGTGGCCGCTTCTCCCTTCTGTGAGTACCCACGGTCGCCCTGAAGCACCGGCCCCTTTGCATCTGTAAGCTGGAGGTCGAGGCGCACATCGCCCGCGGCCGCCACAAGCCTTTCAGGCGGCTTGCGATAAGGCGCGACGCCGGCTGCGGTTTCGACTGCGGTTTCGAGAATCCCCTCGTCGGTCACCGACCAGTCTTCCAACCACACACGAAAGGGCTCGGCCTGCGCGCCGGCAACGCCGCCCGCACCCCGCGCCAGCTTTTCGAACGCAGCGTGCTTTCCGCCCGCCACGTCGGTGAGGGCAAAGTGGGCCATGTAGACCTGGTCTGTCGCCCAGGCGGATGTGCGATCCGCGCGCTGCCCGGGCGGTGTGAGTGCCCGCCGAAAGAACGTCAGCTGGTATCCGAAATGCTCACCGCTCTCGCTCTGCAGGTTGCCCGTGTAATACCACCATTCGGTCTGGTATTCGTCATGGGGTCCATGATCCCGCGGGAACTGCGGCACGGTCCCAGGCCGGACCAGCGCAAACCCTGCGGCATCCGCCGGCGCAGCCGCGGCCACAAGGCTCGAGCGCAATTCAGGGCCGCTGCGCGGCCACATCGCCCACGCCGCCGCCAGGAGACCTATCACAACGACTACGATCCAGGCGCGTTTCATTCGCCCCTCAACGCTTCTGCTGCCGCCATGCGTCCCAGCCGGATTGCGGGATGCGCACCCGCTAACAATGCGGCTACCACTGCCAGAGCCAGCGCCTGGGCAAAGACCGCCGGATCGGCATAGAGCTGCATCGTCCACCCGAACGAACGCCGGTTGATGATGAAGATCAACACAATCGCCAACGCCAAGCCGGTCGGTATTGCCAGCAGCCCTGCCACTGTTCCCATCAGCCCCGTCTCGAGGAACACGAGACCGCGCAGCTGTCCGACGGTTAACCCCACCGCGCGCATCAGGCCCAGCTCGCGCGCTCGCTCCAGTTGCAGCGAAAGCAGCGCGGCCAGCACGCCGATGAAGGCCACGACGGCAGCCAGCAACTGCAGTGCGCCCGTGATGGCAAACGCGCGGTCGAATACGGCCAGCGCCTCGTTGCGAAGCACCGCATTCGGCCGTACCACGACACCCTGCACGCCCGACAGCGCTTCGCGCAGTCCGTCCACCGTGCGATCGATATCTACGCCAGGGGCCAGGACCATCAGCGCCGCGGTGACGGTCGGGTCATCCCAGTTCGCCCGGTACAGATCGAGCCCCATCATGACCGTTCCCTGGCTGCTAGAATAGTCGCGATAGATGCCTGCGACCGGAAACTCCCGGGGGCCGCGGTCGGTATAAAGGGTGACGCTGGCGCCGTGCGGCGGCAGGTTGAGACGATTAGCCAGGGGCTCGCTCGCCAGCACCGCGCCGCTTTGCACGGCTTGGCGCACCTCCTCACGCGCGCCATCCGTCGAAACGAAGATCCTCGGCGCGATGAAGTCCTCATCTGAAACGGCAGCGATGCCGATCGGCCCATCGGGTGATGACACATCTGTCGAGCGCAGGACGTCCCAGCGCGTGACGCCCGGCCACGAACTGACCACTTCGCTGACGCGCGGGTCCAGGGGCGCGGGCGATCGAGTGGCCGTGAGTGCTGGCGCGGAGACGTATACATCGCCCCAGAGGGTCTGCCCGAGCCAGGACTCGACCGTCGTGCGGAAACTGCCTACCATCAGGCCGACGCCGATCGTCACTGAGACCGCCACCATCAGCGCGGCTACCGCAACAGCAGTCCGGCTCAGCGCACCCGTTACGCTGCGCGGGGCCATCCGCCCCGTCACGCCGAAAAGCGCGTTGGTGACCGGCAGCACTGCGAGACCGAACAACAGCGTCACCATGGGCGCGAGGAACGCAAAGCCGATGGTGAGCAGGAAGATGCCACCAAAGCTCACGACGAGCGAGCGGGTAGGAGCCAGGAGCAGCGCCACGCCGAAAGCAATGGCTCCTGCGCCCGCGAGGGAGAGGCCCGGGATCAGCCGCCGTGCTTTGTCCTCCAGCCCCGAGCGGGTCAACGCCATGCGTGGCGGGATGGTGGATGCCTCCCATGCGGGCAGAGCTGCGGATGCCACAGTGGAGGCCAATCCCGCAAGCGCGCCCTTAACGAGGCTCTCAGGCGGAATGACGATGCCGCGGACCGTCACGACGAAATAGAGGTCGTTGATCGTCTGCGTGACCAGGCGCACCGCGCCCTGTCCGAGCAAGACGCCCAACCCCAGCCCCAATGCCGAGCCCAGCAGTCCCACCAGCGCGGCCTCGCCCAGAACCAGCCACGCCACTTCCTGCCGCGTGACGCCGAGGCAGCGCAATGAGCCGAACAACGGGCGCCGCTGGACGACCGAGAAGGTCATGGTGTTGTAGATCAGAAACATGCCGACCACCAGGGCCAGCAGGCTCAGTGCGGTCAGGTTGGTCCGGAACGCGGCGGTCATCTGCTCGACCGCGCCGGTGCGTGCGGCGACGGGCATGACGCGCGCATCAGCGGGCAGCAGCGCGCGGATCGCATCGAGGCCGGATGGCTCGCTGGCAGGAACGATGAGATCGATGTGACTCAGCCTGCCGACCTGGCCCAACGCCTCCTGCGCCGTTGCGATATCGGCGAGGACGATGCCTTCGAGTGCGCGACGCGTCAGCCCGTCCTCGGGACGCAGCAGCCCGGCGATGAATCCCGTCGAAGGCCGGCCGGCTGAACTGATGTCGACCGTGTCGCCAACGCCGAGACCGTAGTCTACGGCCAAGTCCTCTGAGATGAGCAGTGCGCCGGGTCGCGTCAGGAATGTGACAAGCTGCCCCACGTCAGCGGGGCTGTCTGCAGAGCCGGCCAGTTCTGTGGAGAGGTAGGAGCGAAACGGCTGCTCTGCGAACGGGTCAATTCCGAGCAACTGGACCGGCCGGCTGCCGAGTTGTGGCGAGCTGATGTAGTCCGTCACCACCGGCGCGCTGGTGATGCCGCCGGCGCCGCGCAGGCGCGCGTAGATCGCCTCATCCAGACCCGCAGGCCCGCCCGCGACCTGGTGCGTCGCCCTGCCCGCGATCGTGTCTGTGCTCAGATCGAACGCCCGGCTGGCTGCGCTGTTCGCGAGATCGATCGCCACCATGACGGCCACGCCCAGCATGATGCCAGTGATCATCAGCACGGTTTGCCAGGGATGGCGAAGGAGATAACGCCAGCCCACATTGAAGAGCGTGTGTCTCATCGCCCTGCTTCACCATCACTTCGGAGGCCATCCCCTCCGGCTGCGAAATGCGACGTCGCGAGCCGCGCGGATCCAGAACCCATCCTCGCGGCCGCGGTCGCGAAGCCGGGCTTTGCTGCAGGGTCGAGCTCCAGTTTCCCGTCGCGTAAGTGATACACGCGATCCGACCAGGTGGCCGACTCGGGACTGTGAGTGACCATGAGCAAGTTCTTGCCCGCCTGCCGCGTCAGCCGGTCCAGCAGCGCCAGCACGGATTCCCCCGTGTCTTCATCGAGGTTGCCGGTCGGTTCGTCGGCCAGCACCAGCTGTGGATCGTGGACGAGTGCACGCGCGATGGCGATCCGCTGTTGTTCGCCCCCCGAGAGCTTGTCGGGGTATGTGTCTGCGCGTTCCAGGAGGCCGACCGCGTGGAGCAGGGGCTCGGCCTGTTGGCGCGCGGCCTTCGGCGATGCGCCGTTCAGTTCGACCGGCAGAGTCACGTTTTCCATGACCGTCAGGGTGGGAATCAGGTTGAAGAACTGGAACACGAAGCCGATGTGGCGGCGGCGGAACAGGGTGCGATCCCGTTCGTTCATGCCTGTTAGCTCCTGTCCTCCGATCCACACCTGCCCGCTGTCGGGCCGGTCGATGCCGCTGACGACGTTCAGCAGCGTGCTTTTGCCGCTTCCGCTCCGGCCGAGCAGCGCGACAAACTCGCCCCGGTGAAACTCCGCCGAAGCATTTTGCAGCACGACGCGCTGGCGGTCACCCTCCTGGTAGGCCTTTGAAAGGCCCAGCAGCCGTACGAACGGCGCGGCCGAGCGCCCCGATCCATCTCCGCTGTCGTAAAGGGTATTTGGCTGGCGATTCATGTCACAAGCATAACCAAATGGAGCGCGACCGGCAGTAAGCCTACCCCCGATTAGACAAAGTTTATACAAATTCCGGATCAGCAACTTTCGCAGTTGTGTCGATTTGTGTATAATGTCTCAAAAGTGACCCACAAAGGAGCCCACCATGCGACCGCCAGTCCGCGCTCTTTTCGTCCTCTTGCTGCTTGTCTCGTGTATCGCTGCCTGTTCACCGGTGCCGGCGCCGCCTCCGGCTACGCCGATTGCGCTCTTGCCGCCTGCCACCCTGCCGCCGCCGACATCGGCGGCGCCGCCCACGAGTACGCCGAGACAGCTCGCAGGGCCTATGATCAGGCCGTCCGCCCGGACGTACGATGCCACGCTGGCCAGCTTTACCACCGAGGACTTCGCCGGCTCGGGAACGTGCGCGGCTTGTCACGTGCCGATGAAGGACCAGGCCGGCAATGAGGTCTCGACGCCGACGCACTGGCGGTCGACCATGATGGCAAATGCCAGCAAGGACCCGATCTGGCAGGCAAAGGTCAGCTCGGAGGTGAAGCGCATCCCGGGCCTGAAGGCCGTTATCGAAGAGAAGTGCGCCACCTGCCATACCCCTATGGCGGTCGCGCAGGCCGGCGTGCTGGGCCAGGATGTGGTCCTGCTGGACGAAGGGTTCCTTGCCGCAACGCATCCCCTGTATGAAGCCGGCCGCGATGGTGTGTCATGTACGGAGTGTCACCAGATCCAGGAGGATAACCTGGGCAAAGAAGAAAGCTTCAGCGGCGGCTATACCATCGACACATCGACCGACGCGCCGGACCGCGAGCTGTTCGGCCCCTATCCGGATCCCGTGGGTCAGCTCATGCAGGCAAGCACCGGTTTTAATCCCATCCACGGCCCCCACATGCAGACAGCGGAACACTGTGCAACCTGCCATAACCTGAAGACCCCTTACGTGGATGCCAGTGGTGAGGTGCTGGGCGAGTTCCCCGAGCAGACGCCCTACACCGAGTGGCAGCTCAGCACGTTCGGCGAGACGAACGTCATCTGCCAGGACTGTCACATGCCGGCGGTGGCGGGTGGCGTGGTCCTTGCTACTACGCCGCCGGACCTGCCCCAACGTCAACCGTTCTCGCAGCACCACTTCGCTGGGGGCAACCAATTCATGCTGGGGATTCTTAGCCAGAATGCCGCCGACATCGGCGTCACCGCGGACGCGAACCAACTGCGGGCCACGCACGCACGCGTTGCAGAGCAACTCGGCCGGGCCGCCACCCTCAGCATAGAGCGCATCGAGCAGGCGGACGAGATGTTGGATGTGCAGGTGAAGGTCTCGGCAATCACAGGACACAAGTTCCCGACCAGCTTCCCTTCACGCCGGGCCTGGCTGCACGTAACAATTACCGACAAGAGCGGTGCGGTCGTCTTCGAGTCCGGTAAGCCCGGGCCCGACGGCACGATCGCAGGAAATGACGCGGACGAGAGCCAGGTAAAGTTCGAGCCGCACTACGACGTGATAACGGTGGCGGACCAGGTGCAGATCTATGAGCCTATCATGGCCGACAGCGACGGCAACCTGACCTACACGCTCATCCGCGCTGCAAGGTACTCAAAGGACAACCGGCTGCTGCCTGAAGGATTCGATAAGGAGGTTGCGCCGGCTGATGTTGCGGTATACGGAGAGGCTACTAAGGATGAGAACTTCGTTGGCGGGAGCGACCTGGTGACCTACCGTGTCCCCGTCGCCGGGGCCTCAGGTCCCTTCAGCGTCAAGCTGGCTCTGCTGTACCAGCCCATCTCCTACGGTTTTGTGGTGGATCTGTTGGGAGATGAGACAGAACTGACGCAGCGATTCGGCGGCTACTACGAAGCGGCGGACAAGACGCCCTCGCTCGTCGCGACGGTCGAAGGAATGAGCCAGTAGCGGTCAGTCCCGCCAGGAAACAGGGGACGCCCTGCCGCCAGGGCGTCCCCTGTTTTGTTCCTTATCGGACGGTCGCCATCACTGCGGCGCGGCCGGCCTCAAATGCCCTACGATTCAATTCCACGTACTTGGGGGGCACGCGCTCGGTGATTACTGCGAGCCATGCATCCTTTGCCAGCCCGGGCGCAAGGCCCTCGCGCTCGACCAGCGCAGACAGCGCGCCGAGCAGCACGACGTTGGCGGCCTTTGCATTGCCCAGTTCGGCCGCGATGCGTTCGCCGTCGATGTAAACGGCCTTGTCCGTGACCTGGCCGATCGCGCTGCGCATCCGTTCGTCATCGGGGTAGGGCTGGCCACCGGATGTCACCGTGACCGGCTCGATCGCCTGCAGATTGACCACAACCAGCGCGCCCCGGCGAAGCTGGCCCAGGTTGCGCAGCGCCTCCGCCTTTTCAAACGCCAGGTACACGTCCACCTCGCCCGCCCCTACCAGCGGCGAGTAGACGACGCTGCCCCAGCGTACGAAGCTGGTCACGCTGCCTCCGCGCTGAGACATGCCGTGGACTTCGGCCTGCTTGGCCTGGAAGCCCGCGGCCAGCCCGACGTTGACCAGCACATCGCTCGCCAGGATGGTTCCCTGGCCTCCCACCCCCGCGAGGAGGAAATTGATCGCCTTCATCATCGTTGGCCTCCTCAATTCGCCGGTGAGCGGAACTTGATCGCATCGCGCGGACAAATCTGCGCACAGACCTCGCAACCCGTACAGGCAGAGGCATCGATCAACGCCTTTGGCCGGCCTGTCTTTTCGTCCAGTTCATCGCTCTTGAGGATGGCAGGACACCCGATGCGGAAGCAGAGCGTGCAGCCGTTGCAGACGTCCGGGAGCACCTCCAACGGAACCCAGCGCTTGCGCGCGGCGGGCAGCAGCGCACACTCTTCGCGTGTGATCAGCACGGCCGGTTCGTCGAGCTTCAGGTATTCTTTGAGCGTCTTCTCGACTTCCTCGACTGCGTATGCAGGCACGGTCTTGACGTGGCGGATGCCGCAGGCCCGCACCAACGGCTCGAGCTCGATCACCGGCGCTTCCTTCCCCTGCAGTGTGTGTCCGGTGCCCGGGTTTTCCTGGTGGCCGGTCATTCCCGTCACCCGGTTGTCCATGATGACCGTGACGATGGGCGCCTGGTTGTAAGCTGCGTTGATGAGCGCGGGGATCCCCGTGTGGAAGAAGGTCGAATCGCCGAGCACGGCCACATGGTGCTCCGGGCTGCCGGCCTTGGCCGCGCCGTGAGCCTGGCCGATGCTCGAACCCATCGCGCCGCAGGTGTGGATGGCGCTCAGCGGCGGGATCATCCCCAGCGTATAGCAGCCGATGTCGCCGTTGACCGGCACCTTGAGCTTGTTCAGCACGTAGAACGTGCCCCGGTGGGGGCAGCCCGGGCACAGTACCGGGGGCCGCGCGGGCAAGGGGCCGGCCTGCGCATCGACGAGCGGAACGTGCGCCTCAGCGGGCAGCAGCCCTGCGCTGATTGCAGCCTCGCGCACCACCCGTGGATCGAACTCGCCCGTGATTGGGAAGATCGACTTGCCTTCGCAAGGAACGCCAAAGAGCCTGACTGCCTCTTCGATGAACGGGTCCAGCTCCTCGATAACGATCACCCGGTCGACGGACCCGGCAAAATCACGGATCAGCTGTTCCGGGAGCGGCCACGACATCCCCAGTTTCAGTACGGATGCGGTCGGGAAGACCTCCCTGGCATACTGGTACGAGACGCCCGCGGTGATGATGCCCAGCGACCGGTCACCGGCTTCGATGCGGTTGAAGGGATAGCTCTCCGCAAAGAGTGCCACGTCCTTCATGCGCTGCTCGATCACCGGGTGGCGTCCGCGCGCATGGGCCGGCAGCATGTCGTACTTGGGTAGGTTGCGGGGGAACTTGTTGACGGTAGCGGGACGCTCCTGCCGCTCGCCTAGCTCCACAGCACTTGAGGAGTGGCAGATGCGTGTGGTCATTCGCAGGAGCACAGGGGTGTCAAACTGCTCGCTCAGATCGAACGCAGCCGCCATCATATTCTTGGCTTCCTGGCTGTCACCGGGTTCCAGGCAGGGGATGCGTGCCAACTTCGCGAAGGTGCGGTTGTCCTGCTCGTTCTGGCTGGAATGCATTGCCGGATCGTCGGCGGAAATGATGACCAGCCCCGCCTCCATGCCGGTCATGGACGCATACATGAATGCGTCCGCGGCGACGTTGAGCCCCACGTGCTTCATGGATGCAAATGCACGGCGGCCCGCATACGCAGCGCCGATCGCGACATCGAGCGCTACCTTTTCGTTTGTGGCCCATTCGGCATAGACGTTAGGGAAACGGGCGAACTCTTCGAGGATTTCGGTGCTGGGGGTCCCAGGATATGCGGAGGCGACGGCTACACCCGCCTCCCATGCGCCGCGCGCTACGGCCTCATCGCCGGAGAGCAATCGGATCACTTCTCAAACCTCCGTTGGTCATTCAACTGGCTGACTACAGGATATACCTATTGGCCTCATTTCGGCCATGATTCTTGTCAGTATCGAGCAGAAAACGATGTGCGCTCATGCATCTTCGGGGCCGCCGGACGGTTCCACGTGAATCACAACGCGGCCCAGGTTTGGCACCTGGTTGCGGAGCATGCTTTCGACGCGTTCGGTCACCGTGTGCGCCTCAGTAATAAGCAGGGCGGAATCCATGGTGCAGTGGAATGTCACCTGCATCTCACCGCCGATGCGACGCACGGTCACATCGTGAGGATGGCAACCCAGACCGTTTTCGGCCTCCATGTTGAGCAGGATCTCCCGCACCAGTTCTTCATCCGCCGAGCTGGCGTTCTTGCGCACCAGCGCATCCCCGGTGGGCTCGATATGCGTGATGACCTGGTCGATTGCAGGCAGCAGCTTGCGGAGCGCCTCCTCGAAGGCTGTCGCCTGCTCGTGCGCCGCTTCGACGGTCAGTGTGTCGCTTACCTCCAGGTGCAGCTCCAGCAGGTGTCCTCCGCTCTGCAGATCGTAGATTCGCACGCCGTGCGCGCCCATGCCGTGCTGCGCGGCCAGCATCCTTACGCTTGTCAGGACCCCTTCGTGGTCTGACTTGACCGGGTCCACCTGCACGACGACATCTGCGCCGGGCAGGACCTGGCGCACGGCCTCTTCGGCTGAAACCGCAATCTCATGCGTCCGTTCGAGCGGTGTGTCGCGCGCAACCGTCAGGCGCACGTCTGCGAAGCTTTCCGGCCCGCTGCGGCGCACTCGGACCTGCTTGACCTCCAGCACCCCTGGCACCTTTACGGCCTGCAATACATCGTTGCGCATCGAGGCAGGCACACCGTCGATGAGTGCAGCCACCGTGCGTCCACCGAGCTGGAGGCTGATGTAGATCACGATGCCGGCAACCACGAGTGCGGCCACGGCATCGGCCTTCGCAAGCCACGGGATACCGAGCCGCGCGGCCAACCATACGCAGGCCAGGCCCACGATCACTACCGCCGAAGACCAGATATCCGTAGAGAAATGCAGCGCATCGGCTTCCAGGGCCTGGCTGTTATATTTCCTGGCGGTCCGGTAGAGGATTCGTGATCGCGACCAGTCGATGACGATCGCCACGGCCATTACGATGAAAGCCCAGATGCTTGCTTGAACGTGAATTTCCTCGAAGAAGAGGCGACGGATCGCTTCGTAAATGATCCATACGCAGGTGCCGAGGAGCAGGAGGGTCTCGAAAAGTGCGGAGAGATTTTCGATCTTGCCGTGGCCATAGCTGTGCTCTTCATCAGCTGGCCTGCCCGACACCCGCACCGCGAACAGCGTCACGACGGCAGCGACAAGATCGAGCGCGCTATGGGCAACTTCCGCCAGGATGCCCAGGCTGCCAGTCATGATGCCGACGACTAGCTTGAAGAGGGTGAGGAAGATTGCCGCAACAACTGAGCTGAGTGCTGCACCGCGCTTCTCGCGCGCAGCCTGCTTGCCCTCATGAACTTCGATCATGGTTGCCTCAATTCCGCCCTGCAGCACGACGACCCGACCCGCCCAGCTCTCCGGCGATGTCCTATTGGGGGGTCAGCTTGTCGGTCACGAGGCTGGCCAGGAACGTGCGCACGGAACCGTCCATGAAACTGACTGTGATATTCATATCCTTGCCATCAGGTGCGATCTCCGTGATCTGCCCTGGCCCGAAACGTTGGTGATAAACATCCATGCCCTGGCGAAAAGCGGGCGGCGGCCCACTTGCCTTTCTCGCGGACGGCGCCTGGGCCGACAGGTTCGCCTGCCGCTCGTACCACATCTCTGCATACACGTTCAGCCGTTCAGGCACGGTGAGCTTGGTGGTGAATTCCCCTGCCCGGCGCCGGGCCTGGCTCAATAGAGGCATCAACGCCTGCTTGCGCGCTTGAGGCACAGCAGCATTCTGGGCCAACTGGGAGGTCGCACGCGAGAGAGAGGACTCCAGACGTCGCAGCGTCGCGAGCGGCTCATCATCCGTATCGATGGTGACGAGGATCACCCCGTGCTTCCGGCACACGGCCTCGCGTGTATCCTCGCGTTCTTGCTCCTGCTCGGCCTCCTGGTCGCTCTTCCGGCGTTTTTGCTCGCGACCTTCCAGGCCGACGAAGCGGATCGCGACATTGATGTCCCCGTAGAGGTAATCCAGCTTGAGCTTCCGGTTGGTATCAGGGTTGACCAGCCATTCCGGAGAAACGTTCAGCTCCGCACCGAAGCCTTCGAAGATTCGCGCAAGGACTTCGCGCCAGCCGTTGACGAGGTTAGGTTGCATGGTTGACTCGCAGCGAACGAAATGAACGTGCGCCCCCGGTAAGGGTCAGCGCACGTTTTCATTGCCATGATATCACGGGGGAGGGTCTCTGTCAAAGCGGTTGCGCATTGGCGCATCGGAGCACCGGGAGGGCTAGATCATCGCACAACGCTTGGCAGCGCCCTGCATCTTCAACCGCTGGTCGGCTTTGACACGCCCGCGCAGGGCCATTATCATCAGGCCACGTTCGTGCTCTTTCGTTTAAACCGGACACATCGCCATCATAGGAGGCAAAGAATGGGGTTCATCTGGGATCTGCACGCGATCTGGCGTTGGCTCATGCTGGCCGCGGGAGTTGTGGTCGTTCTGAAGGCGCTGATCGGCTGGCTGGGCAGGCAGTCGTGGACCAGGCTGGACGACCGGCTGGGGATGATCTACACGATGGTGATCGACATTCAGTTCTTCATCGGCCTGATCCTGTGGTTCGTCGGACCTTTCAATTTCCGCCAGCTCTCCGCGGCCATGGGCAAT
>Ga0123333_10003729_pt1 | contig 14672 bp, 8 predicted proteins | sample BioC12SIPDNA_3_FD_89957 | JGI IMG/M metagenome (GOLD analysis project Ga0123333, IMG submission 89957) | Anaerobic biogas reactor microbial communites from Washington, USA - Biogas_R2_B C12 SIP DNA | ecosystem: Engineered > Bioreactor > Anaerobic > Unclassified | place: Washington, USA... | reverse complement strand
AATTATTCCAATTCTTCTTCTTCGTCATCGTCTTCCCATTCGTCGTCGTCTTCCCATTCGTCGTCGTCCCATTCCTCGTCGTCCTCGTCGTCCCATTCTTCATCTTCTTCGTCTTCATCCTCGTCTTCAACCTCTTCCCAGGGTTCGTCTTCGAGGTCTTCTTCGTCGTCTTCATCTTCGTCGTCGAAATCGTCTTCGAAGTCATCGTCGTCGATGTCTTCATCGTCGTCGATAAAGGCTTTCTTGTCCATTTGCGCGTCGCGCGGCACGAAGGCGTCGGCAGTGGTTTCTTCGGTATCAGTTCGTCTTTTGGGGGCGATGAGGGTTTTCACGTTTTCCTCCTCTTCCGCTACTGGAGATTGGATGGATCGGTTCGAGATACTGGAATCGGACTCTATCGGACTGCCTGGGCCGGTCACAATCGGCTCATGGTTTCGTAGTATCTCGGCCCTGGGTAGTTCGTCAAGGTGTCGCAGTCCAAAAATTTGTAAAAAATGTCTGGTTGTACCGTACAGGTAAGGTCGCCCAAGTTCCTCGGATCGACCGGTTATTCGCACTAAATCGCGTTCTATCAGTTGTCGTAGGACTTCTCCTGATTGTACACCGCGGATGGCCTCGATTTCCACCCTCAGCACGGGTTGACGATATGCCACGATCGCCAAAGTTTCCATCGCCGAGGGCGAAAGCCGTGTTTCCAGCGGCAAGGAGTGCAGCCGCCGCAACCACGGGGCAAACTTGGGACGCGTCATCAACTGGAATCCGCCGGCCACCTCCTCAATGTGAAACGCACGCTCCTCGACATCATATTTTCGGTTAATTATCCGACTAAGTGTACGCGCTTTGGTTCCGTCCGCCAAGTCTGCCAACTGGGCTAGTTTTCGGCTGGTTAGAGGCTCACGCGAAAGAAAAAGAATCGCTTCCAAGCGGGATAGTTGATTTTCGCTCGAATTCTCACCCCCGTCCTGGTGGTAGGCTGCCAAAAAACAACCGCTTCTCAGGTTCCTCCGTCTACCTAAACAGCCAAGCGAGACGCACTCTGCCGAGATCGGGTGACAATAACGCATCGCCACGCTACCCAACCGACGACCGACGCTCGATAAGAAAGGCTTCATTTACGTTCCACGGTAAATAGTGAAACATTCTACACGGAGGGGCAGGTTTGCTGCACTGCCAAACGCCACCAATATAGAACACAAGCCTAAACTGCGACGCCGGATGTTGACAACCCCAAAAACCGGCGGTTGAGATGGGGATTATTGGTTTCGCCGAGTGCCCCCTGCCTACAAAAAACGCATTTACCCCTCGTGCCAGTCCTCAACTTCTCGCAAAACCAGCAGCATTGCTCGAAGCGGATCGGAGTCGGTAGCCTCGAAATAGCGGGTATAACTGCCGTTGCCGTCAACGGCCACTTGGCATTGGAAACGATATAGTTCCTGGTTGTTTCCCCATGATTCGAGCAAATAATACGTTGCCCCGAGCAATTGGAGCCGATTTTGAACTTCCTGGTAGCCGTTTGGCTCGGGCGGCTGGGCGACGCCCTGCCCCGCCGAGATTGGAGATTCTTGCGGCGTCTGCGAAGCGATAGGCTCGTCCTGAACGGATCGATTGACCGGCGTTTCCGCCATGCCGAACGGCGGGGGAGAAGCAATTGTCGCAAGCCGATCGGGCTTATCGCTTTCAGCCGTTTGCGAGGCGGACGCCAGATGCAACACCGACGGCAACTCAAGATTTTTGAACTTCTCGACCACTGCCGACCAGGAACTTCCATGCGTGGCCGCCGCCGTGATCCCCACCAGGCAGACCAGCATCGTTAAAGCCCGAAATGCGGTGGTTATCGATGATTGCATGGCTTCCCCGCGGCTTTTCTGGGTGAATTTGTTGTTTGTGGGACGGCGCGTTCCCGATCGGGTTGGAATATCGAACAACTCGCCATGCCACATTTCTCACATTTATTGCGGAATAATAACGATTATTGGGGGTGAGAAGCAACGGCAATTTGCCGTGCAGATGACAAATTTGTGAACGTGTTCTTGTGTTTTATTTCTCCATTGACGCGATCGGGGGGTACTCATAGACTGGAGGTAAGAGGTTCCTAGCCAGATGCCGAGGGAGACTTATCGCGTCAACCGATCAAATACCGTCGATCAACCGCGTCAAATTAGTCGTCGAACACGTCGAGGATTGGTATACGGGTATATCGCCTATCCGCTAGGAGTGAAGGGCGTGGTCGTCGGCCAGGGAAATTCATATAAAGAGGCGCTGTCCGATGTGACTTCCGCCATCAAAGCCTATGTGGAAGAATTTGGAATTGAGTGTCTTTCGGAGGTATGTCCGGCAAAGGAAGCATTCATCGACCCTTCGGATGATATGCACACAAGCCGGTATCAGCCGAGACGCGTTTCTCGACGCTTATAACAAAGTATCTTGACGCTTATTCGTTTATTCGTTGGACTTCTCCATTTGCCGTAGGCGTCGCAAGTCGATACAATCAGCCTGTTTAGTTCTTTCGCCGTATGTGTTTTGCGGCAACAATGTCGTCGATCGGAGTGTGCAATGCCCCGCTATAATCCCGCGGTTATCGAGCCGAAATGGCAAAAATACTGGTTGGAGAACCGGACGTTCGCCTGTCCCCGGCTGCCGGAAGGTCGGAAGCTGTACGTTTTGGACATGTTTCCATATCCCAGCGGCGACGGACTGCACGTCGGGCACCCCGAGGGCTACACGGCCACGGACATCGTTTGCCGTTACAACCGCATGAAGGGCGCGAGCGTGATGCACCCGATGGGCTGGGACGCCTTCGGCCTGCCCGCCGAACAGCACGCCAAAAAGACCGGCACTCCGCCGCGCGAGACGACCGAGAGGAATATCGACACTTTCCGCCGCCAGTTGCGAATGCTCGGCTTTTCCTACGATTGGGACCGCGAGGTCGCCACGACCGACGTTGAATATTTCCGCTGGACGCAATGGATATTTCTCGTCCTCTACGACACATGGTTTGATCCCGATTCGCAAAAAGGCCGGCCGATAGCCGAGTTGCCCATTCCCGCCGAGGTCGAGGCCGAGGGCCAGGCAGCCGTCGAACAATACCGCGACGAACACCGCTTGGCCTATCAGATCGAGGCCCCGGTCAACTGGTGTCCGGGCTTGGGCACCGTATTGGCAAACGAGGAAGTTGTCGGCGGGCGGAGCGAACGCGGCAACCATCCGGTCGTCCGCACCAAACTCCGCCAGTGGATGCTGCGGATCACGGCCTACGCCGACCGGTTGGAACGCGACCTCGACCGGCTCGACTGGTCCGAGGGGATTAAGCTGCTGCAACGCAATTGGATCGGGCGTAGTACCGGCGCGGAGGTCGATTTCTTTATCGGGGATTTGGGGGTTCGGGGATTCGGGGATTCGGGAACCGGGGGACGAGGGGCGGGGGACTCGGGAAAACCGCTTGCGGTTTCGCAAGATGAATATACCGCTTGGAAAAAGCGTCGCGCCAAGACCGGCTTTCCCCGCAAGCCCGGCGACGACGTGTTGCGAATCTACACGACGCGCCCCGACACTCTTTTCGGCGCCACCTACATGGTGCTCGCGCCGGAACATCCGTTCGTCGAGCGGCTGACCACATCAGAGCAGAGCGAGGCCGTCAAAGCCTATTGCGAACAGTCGGCGCGGAAAAGCGATCTCGACCGCACCGATCTGGCCAAGGAAAAGACCGGTGTCTGGACCGGCTCTTACGCCATCAATCCGGTCAACGGCGATTCGATCCCGATTTGGGTGGCCGACTACGTCCTCATCAGCTACGGCACCGGCGCGATCATGGCCGTCCCGGCACACGACACGCGAGATTTCGAGTTCGCCCGGGAGTTCGATTTGCCGGTCATCCCGGTGGTCGATAACGAGGGGAGAGGGGAGAGGGGAGAGGGGAGAGACTCGACAAATCCCGAATCCCCGAATCCCCAAATCCCCGAATCCCCGTCCGAAGCCTTTATTGCCGACGGCGTGGCGATCAACTCCGGCCCGTACGACGGCCTGCCCACGGCCGAGTTCAAGCGGAAGATAGCCGAAGACCTAACGGCGCAGGGCGTCGGTCGGGCGGCGGTGAACTACAAGCTCCGCGACTGGCTGTTCAGTCGGCAGCATTTCTGGGGCGAGCCGTTCCCGCTGCTGCACGAATTGGACGACGGGGGCAATCCGACCGGCCGGGTCGTGGCCCTGGAGCCCGAGGAGTTGCCGTTGGACCTTCCGGGCGAGATGGTTTTCGACGCCGCCCGCGACCGGCCCGAGCCGCCGTTGGACAAGGCCCCGGAGGATTGGCTCTACGTCGCGCGCGACGGCAAGCGATACAAGCGCGAAACGAACACCATGCCGCAATGGGCCGGCTCCTGCTGGTACTATCTGCGGTTCCTCGATCCGAAGAACCATCGGGTGTTGGTCGATCCGCAGATCGAGCGGGCGTGGATGCCCGTCGATCTCTACGTCGGCGGAGCGGAGCACGCCGTGCTGCACCTGCTCTACGCCCGATTCTGGCACAAAGTCCTGCACGACCGGGGGCACGTCTCGACCGACGAGCCGTTCATGAAGCTGGTCAACCAGGGGATGATCCTCGGCGAGAACGGGGACAAGATGTCGAAAAGCCGCGGCAACGTGGTCAACCCCGACGAGGTCGTGCGTGAATACGGCGCCGACTCGCTGCGGCTCTACGAGATGTTCATGGGGCCGCTGGAGGCCGTCAAACCCTGGAGCATGGACGGCGTGAGCGGCGTTCGCGGCTTCCTCGACCGCGTCTGGCGGATGATTGTCGATGAGCGCGACGAAACGGTAAAGCTGAATTCGGCCGTGCGGGACGTCGAGCCGACCGCCGAGCAGAACCGCATGTTGCACAAGACGATCAAGGCCGTCACGGCCGACATCGCGCAGCTTTCGTTCAACACGGCCATCTCGCGGATGATGGAGTTTACGAACTACTTTCTCAAGGAAGAAGTCCGGCCGCTAAAGGCGATGGAAAACGTGGTGCTGCTGCTTTCGCCGTTTGCTCCGCATTTGGCCGAGGAGCTTTGGGCCGTGTTGGGACACGGCGGGACGTTGGCCTTCGCCCCTTGGCCGGAGTTCGACGAAGCGGCCATCAAGGAAGACACGATCGAGATACCCGTGCAAATATGCGGCAAGCTGCGGGGTCGGATTCTGGTCCCCGCCGACGCCGACCGCGAGACGATGGAGGCCGCCGCCCGGGCGGAACCAAAAATCGCCGAAATGCTCGAAGGCAAAACCGTACTCAAGGTAATCGTCGTGCCGGGGCGAATGGTGAACTTCGTGGCGAAATAGCCGGAATCCGGTTGTAGTGGGCAACGCATGAGAAAAAGTCGTAGGCAGACAAGCAGACTGCCTCCGAGGTATCTGCGTTGAAATCTTGATAAATAGCCGGAGGCAAACTGCCTCCGGTGAATTGGCGTTGATCGACTGTTCTTTTGGGAAGCGCTTCTTCGCGGGGACATGTCCCGGAGGCAGTTTTCCTCCGGCTGGTGCGTATTATCTTTGGTTTTTTGGGTTTTCTTCTTCCTCGCGGTATTGATTGACTTTCCGCTTGAGCGTCACGCGATGCAATCCCAATTGCTTTGCGGCGGCGACGAACTGGTTGTTGTTTCGCTCCAACACGGTCTCCAACAGCGGCGGCTCGATCAATTCCAGCAACCGTTGATGCAGGTCGGTTGGAGGCGTCGGGCGGTTCAGCTCGCGGTTCGTCCAATCCCGCACCAATTCGGCCAGCATCTCCCGGCTGGTGAGGCCCGGCTCTGCGGCCGGCGGCGTCGGCGGGGGTAGATGATCGGGCAGGACGGCCCCGCCCCGGGCGAGTATTATCGCATGTTCCATCGCATTGCGAAGCTCGCGGACGTTGCCGTGCCAGGGACGTTTCCGCAAAACCTCGATTGTTTCCGGAGCGATGTCCGGCCGGCCCGCCCTGCCGCGGGCCGCGAACAAATCAAGAAAATATTCGGCCAATTCGGCCACGTCGCCGGTCCGCTCGGCCAGCGGCGGTATCCCGATCTCGAAGGTAATCAGTCTGTAATAAAGGTCTTCGCGGAATTCGCCGCTCACCACGCGTCGGTGAAGATTTTGATGCGTGGCCGAGATGACGCGGAAATCGCTCCGCACGGGCCGGTTGCCCCCGACCGGCAGGATGTCGCCGTGTTCCAACACCCGCAGCAGTTTTACTTGCATTGCCGGCGGAACGTCGGCAACCTCGTCGAAAAAGAGCGTGCCGCCGTCGGCTTGTTCGAGCAATCCCTTGCGCGATTGACCCGCTCCGGTGAAGGCGCCGCGAACGTGGCCGAACAACTCGCTTTCGGCCAGCGAGGGGCTTAACGAGGCAAGATTCACGGGCACGAACGGTCCCGACGCGCGGCGGCTGTATTTGTGTATCGCCCTGGCGACGAGTTCCTTGCCCGACCCGCTGGGACCGTGTATGTGAACGCACGCCTCGGTCGGCGCGACCACGGCGATTTGCTTGAAGACTTCCTGGATCGCGGGCGACGAGCCGACGAGTTGCCAGGGAAAAAATTGGGCGGCCGCCGCGGACGGCTCCGTTTTTTCCTCTTTCGACGGCTGTTCCGATTTTGCCGCCGCGCGTTCGATCGCCCGTTGCGCAACGTTCAACTCGAACGGTTTGATGAGATACTCGAAGGCCCCGTTGCGGACGGCCTCGACCGCCGTGGCCAGATCGCCGTAGGCTGTAATGACGATTATCGGCACGGGGCCGAGCTTTTGCTGGAACCGCCGCATGGCCGTCAGCCCGTCCATGCCCGGCAGGCGAACGTCGAGCACAATCGCGTCGGGCGTTTGCGATTCGACCGCCTCGAAGGCCTGCTCGGCCGAAAATGCGACCGCCGCCGTGTGGCCCATTCCAGTGGCCAACTTGCTTAGCCCCCAACAGATGCTTTCTTCGTCGTCGACAATAAGTATGTGCGCCATGATGATAAACAGCCTACAAAAACAGGGCGTGCCAATCAACCACCTATCGGGATACCGCGATTTGCGACGGGGGGGAATCGACAGGCGCGGAACCAGAAAACGTCCAATTCCCGAGCTTGAAACGGCACGGCGCGCCGGGTAGGATCGTCGAAAGGGTGGGGTATAATCTGGAATTAAGGGGGGGGTGAAGAATGAAGAATGAAGGCGAGAGAGGGGAGAGGGGAACGGCAGTAAAATGGAAAATCGCAGGTTTGTTGACCAACTGGCGGTTGGCGGTTCTCGCGTATGCGCAGCATCCGGGTGGGGTGTGCTCAGGCAGGCTTGGGGACAAGCCGAACAAGTGGTAAAATGCCATCCGGTTTTATAATATGTCCGCCGAACAACGCAAACTATTCGACAGTGACCCGGAGCCGTGGGAAGCGGACGACCAGTCGCAGCAACTGGTGGCGTCGGTGGTTATTTCGGCGGGCGGGGCCAAAGAGTTCGACTATCTCGTGCCGAACCAGTTGCGCGAAAGCATCGAAGCCGGACGCCGCGTGAATGTACCGCTGGGGCGAACCGACCGGCTGGTCGTCGGCTATTGCGTGCGGCTCGAAAATCGCCTCGCAGGGCAAAGGCGGCTGAAACCGGTCCATTCGATGATCGATCAGCGAAGCCTGCTCAGCCCCGCCATGCTCCGGCTCACTCGCTGGATCGCCGATCATTACCTTTGCGATTGGGCCGCGGTGCTCGATGCGGTCGTTCCGGCCGGCGTCCGCGGCGGAGCCGGCACGCGGCTGGCAACGCTTCTGTCGGTCGATCGCGAAGCAGTCAAACGATTGGCGGACTCGGAGGAAAAACTCTCGCCGAAGCAGCGGGAGGTGTTGAAGGAGTTGTCGCAATCGTCCGAGCCGATGACCCCCGGCGAGTTGGCCCGGGCGGCGCGTTGCACTCAAGGCCCCGTCACCGCCTTGCGTCGCAAGGGTCTGATCCGCGCCCGCTCGGGGCGAATCTCGACCATGCGTCCCGAGCCGGCCCCGCCCGCCAAGGAAAAACACCTCCTCTTGAATCCCGACCAGGAACGTGCGCTGCGGACGATCCTCGACGCGATGCACTCGCGCCGCCATCGGACGATTCTCATCCACGGCGTCACCGGCAGCGGCAAGACCGAGGTCTACATCCAGGCCATTCAGGAGGTGATCAACTTCGGCCGGCAAGCAATCGTGCTAGTGCCGGAAATCAGTCTGACGCCGCAGACTGTCGAGCGGTTTCGCGGGCGATTTCCCTCGGTTGCCGTGCTGCACAGCCACTTGAGCGACTCCGAACGGCATTGGCATTGGCAGCGCATCGCCGAGGGGGCGGTGTCGGTGGTCGTCGGCGCGCGAAGCGCGGTCTTCGCGCCCGCGCCGAACCTGGGGCTGATCGTGCTGGACGAGGAGCACGAGTCGTCGTTCAAGCAGGACAGCGCGCCGCGCTACAACGCCAGGGACGTAGCCCTCGCCCGGGCAAAAGCCGAAAACATTCCGCTGGTTCTCGGTTCGGCCACCCCGGCGTTGGAGAGTTGGCATCGGGCGAAGTCGGGCGAGTTCGAACTGGTCGAAATGCCGCGCCGAGTGCTGGACCGCCCCCTGCCGACGGTCGGCACGATCGACTTGCGGGCGGAGCGGGGGCGGGCCTGCTCGCGAGGGGCCGTCAGCCGGCAACTGCACGCCGCCATCAGCGCGGCCCTCGACGCCGGAGGGCAGGTCATCCTCTTGCTGAACCGCCGGGGGTTCTCGACGCACATTCAATGCTCCGCCTGCGGGCACGTCGTCCGATGCCCCGAGTGCGACATCGCCCTGACGCATCACCGCAAGGAAGAAATCGCCTTGTGCCACTATTGCGATTACGAGGTGCCGGCCCCGTCGAGTTGTCCGGCCTGCGGCTTCGTCGGCATACGCTATTCCGGCCTGGGCACGCAACGGCTCGAAGCCGAAGTCCGCGCGCGGTTCCCCAACGTGCTTTGCCTGCGGATGGACACCGACACCATGCAATCGCACGGCAGCCATCAGCGGGCGCTGGATGCCTTCCGCTCGGGCAAGGTCCGCATCCTGCTCGGCACGCAGATGATCGCCAAGGGGTTGGATTTCCCAAACGTCACGCTGGTCGGCGTGGTCAATGCCGACACGGCTTTGCATCTGCCCGACTTCCGCGCCGCCGAACGGACCTTTCAACTGGTCACGCAAGTGGCGGGCCGCACCGGCCGCGGGCCGAAAGGCGGCCGCGTGCTGGTGCAGACCTTCAGCCCCGATCATCCGGCCATTCGCGCGGCCGTTCGGCACGACTACAACGCCTTCGCCGCCGGCGAACTGCCCATCCGCGAAATGCTCCGCTACCCGCCCTTCTCGAGCATGATCCGGCTGGTTGTGCGCGGACCGGTCGAGCCGGTCGTCTCGGGTTTTGCCAAACATATCGTCGAGCAGATCGAGGCGGCGTTCAAGCGGGGCGAGGTCGATGCCCGGGTGCTTGGCCCGGCGCCATGCCCTTTCGCACGGCTGAAAGGCAAGCATCGCTTCCAAATACAGGTGCAAGGGAACGACGGCGACCTGCTCCGGGCGGCGGTGGCCGAGGCGACCGCCAATCTCGATCCGCCCGACGCCGTTCAGTGGATCGTCGATGTCGATCCGGTGGATATGTTATAGGGGGATGCAGGGATGGGGGGATGCGGGGATAGGGGGATTCAGGGATATGTTGATGCGGGGATACTGGGATGCGGAGATATGTTGATGCGGAAATGCGTGACAGTTCAACAAACGCCCCGCGACTGCGTTCGCGGGGGTGCGAAAATACCGGAAATCCCGGAAATGCGGAAATGCGTGGCAATTCAACAAACGCCCCGCGACTGCGTTTGCGGGGGTGCGAAAATGCCGGGAATGCAGGATTCCCGCTTGCGGTTTCGCACCGACGACCGAGCAATTATTCCACCCCAATCTCCGCTTTACCCCCCCGCCCCCACCCCTGGCCCCCCGATCCCTATTCCCTCTGGCATCCTTTCACCGCCTAGCCTAAAATGCAGGCATCATGTCCTATCGTTCAATCAAACGCGTTCTCGGCGAGACCAGCTTGGAGCGGAAGTGCCGCTTGCTGTTCGGGGCGTGTTTGTTCGTGCTGATTACCGCCAGCTTCTGGTGGTACGGCAACCAGACCGAGAAAATGGTCTACGAGCGGAATCCCAATACGGGGCGGCTGCTGGTCGACCAGATATTGTATCTCCGCCATTGGGAGAGCCTGGAAACGAACAAGGATTTTCAGGACGTGGTGCGGCGCTTGACCAAGAGCCTCAGCAAAGAGCAATATAAGTGGACGTTCATCAAGCCCAAGAGCACGAACATTGCCAACACGCCCAAGGACGAGTTCGAGGGGGCCGTGTTGGACCGTTTCGACAAGCAGCAGCCAAAACGTCCCGAAGGGGCGGGGTCGGACGAATTCGCCCAACGGCTGGTAAACGACAACAACGAATATCAGTACTACCAGCCGGTCTATGCGGAACAATCGTGCCTGATATGCCACAATGTGGTCGCCGGCGGATTCGATGCCAGCGGCACCGGCGTCTCGCTCGGCGGCACGGTTACGCCCGGCGCTTCGTTGGCCGAGGGCGATTTGATCGCCGTCGTCAAGGTATCGATTCCCAACGGCCCCACGCAGCGGATGCTTGCCTGGAACCGCGCGATTCTGCTGGCCACCGCCATCATCACCATGTTCCTGGCGATGATCGCCTCTTATGCCATCGTTCGCTATGTGATCGTCAAGCCGCTGCGCCACCTGCGCGACGTGAGCGAGGAGATCAGCCGGGGCAACACCGAGCAGCGGGCCGACATCCACACCGGCGACGAGTTCGAGGAGCTGGCCCTGGCCTTCAACCGCATGTTGCGCCACCTTACCGGCGTTCAGCAGGAACTCCGGGAGGCCAACACGAGCCTCGACGGCAAGGTCGATGAACTGGCCCAGGCCAACATGCGGCTCTATGAATTGAACATGCTCAAGAGCGATTTCCTGGCCACGATGAGCCACGAGCTGCGAACGCCGCTGAACAGCATTCTCGGCTTCAGCGAAGTCCTCGAATCGATCGACAGACTCGACGACAAGCAGAAACGCTACGTGCGGAACATCCAGACGTCGGGCCGCACGCTGTTGGAAATGATCAACGACATCCTCGATCTGGCGAAGATCGAGAGCGGCAAGATGGAGACGCGGCTGAGCGATTTCCGCATCAACCACATTGTCGCGGCGCAGTGCGATATGGCCCGGCCGCTGGCCGAGCGGAAAAACATCGACCTCGAATATCGGGTAGACGCGGATTTACCCCCGCTGCATCAGGACCAGGCCCGCATCCAACAGATACTCAACAACCTGCTGTCGAACGCGATCAAATTCACGCCCGAAGGAGGCCGCGTCATGGTCGCCGCCCGACGCGACGATTCCGATTCGCTGGTGCTAAGGGTGAGCGATACGGGGGTGGGCATCGCACCCGAGGACCAGCGGACCATCTTCGACAAGTTCCGCCAGGGACGCACGGCAGTCCCCGGCGAGGACGCCATGACCCGCGAATATTCCGGCACTGGACTGGGGCTTTCGATCGTCAAGGAATTATGCCGCCTGCTGGGCGGAGAAATTTCCGTGCAGAGCGAACTGGGTAAAGGAAGCGACTTCATAGTACGCCTCCCCTGGACGCTCGAAGAACAGTCCCGGCTCGACGCCTCGGTTCTGGCCGAATACGAAAAGTTCGCCAAACATTCTTTCGACGGCCAATCGTTGTTGAAACCGTAGCCGCAAGCCGAATCGCCTTGACCGCATTGACGCACACCATGACCAAAACATCCGCATCCAATCTGCCCGAAGTCAAACTCTTCACCGACGGCGGTTGCAGCGGCAACCCCGGCCCGGGCGGATGGGGATTCGTGTTGATCCATCCGGCCAGCGGCAAGGAAAAACAAGCCTCCGGCGCCGAGCGGGAAACGACCAACAACCGCATGGAACTGATGGCCGTCATCCGCGGCCTCGAAGCGCTCAAACGGCCCGCCGCCGTCGAAATCATCACCGACAGCGTCTACGTCGGCAAAGGCTTCTCCGAATGGATGCCGAAATGGAAGGCCAATGGGTGGCGACGGCGCGAAAAAGGCCGCTGGGCCCATGTAAAAAACGAAGACCTCTGGCGCCGCCTCGACCAGCTCATCGCCCGCCACAGCGTGCAATTCACGCACGTCCGCGGCCACTCGGGCCATCCCGAAAACGAACGCTGCGACAAACTCGCCGTCGCGGCCTATCAAAAATTCCTCCGAAAAAGGACCGCAAAATGAATTGCCGACGGTCAAATTTGCATCTACATCTACTGACTGCGTTATCGACGCTCGGCCGCAGTCGGACGCCGGGCCGTCCAGCCGGCGGAAGAGGGCGCGCCGCTGGAATTATCTTCGGCGATCCGGTTTGTTTCGATCGGCGCGTTTCTCTCGCCCAACACCCGATCGGTCACCGATAGCACCCGCATCGAACCGGGCACGTCGTCGGGTTGCGCCTCGTCTGCGAGCAACGCCTTATAATCTCGACTGTCGGCCGACTGATAATCGTCGGGCCGAGCGGGGCGATAATCGCCGGCGCGCGTGGGCTGAGGAGCGACGGCGCGCGTCGGTTGGGGATTGCCGGTGTAGGCCGGTTGATATTCCTCGTAATAGTCCGGCATGGCCTGCGTGCCGTCGAGTACCGAGCCGGCCCTAGAATGCCATGACGACGGACCGTGGGGACCGTTGTAGACCGGACCGCAGTAGTCGTAGGGATGCCGGCACATCCGACACCCGGAAAACATGATCGAAACAGCCAGCAATCCCAGCCCTAATCCCGTACGCAACATGGCAGAATCCTTCCCCCAAAAGGCGGTGCGGTCTGACTACCAACAGAAAACGCCCTGTAACAACCGACAAAGCGGTCTATAACGGTAATCTTCGGCTGAAAACCTTCCCTGATCCTAATTATTTTCGGAATCGGAAAAAACCAACACTGCATTTGGAGGGATGGGCGCTATCGGGAGCATGGGAAACCGCTGTGCCGCTTCCCATCTTCCAACAAGTCGATCACATCCGGAAGGGGAGCAATTTCGCCGCCCGCCAGCACGCACCGCCCCGCTTTCAATCCCCGCCGCCCCGGGTTATAATAATAATGTCCGGTTCGACGTACCGCCGAACGGCGTTTTGGGGGCGAATTGGATTCGACCGGGCGATGGAAGTGTAGACGGCGTGCCGTGGTTGGTCAGCAGGCCACGTTAAAAGCCGACCAATAAACTTAATTGCCGAGTCTAATCTCGCAATGGCTGCCTAATAAAGGCAACCCCGGCTGAGGGCTTTCGCCGGAGAGGCCCGACTGCCGGCCACAATTCCGGATCGTCTCGGGTCACCGTTGGGCACGCCCGAGATTAAAAATGTTTCCGACTAGCTTTGGTTTCACCCCGTCGGTTGGGGGCTATCGAAGCGAAGGCGTAAATCATCCGACTACGCACGTAGAAGCATGCACGGAAACGTCGCGGGACGCGGGTTCGATCCCCGCCGCCTCCACCTTGTTAGTTGCTGCACAATATCGCAAACCCCTGCAAAAATAGTGGGCGGCCACAGTCTCCCCACTCTTTCAGCACTCCCGTCATACCTCATCCTTCGTTCGTACGAACGTGTTATGAAGCCAGCTTTCTTGCTCGTCTCAACCGTGCTGTCGCTATGCATGCCGCCGCTATGCACGACTATCGCCGCGGCGGCGGATCGAACTGAAACATATCGCTATAAATCGACGGTGACGACCGACGCCGACGGCCCGCTCGACCTGATTGCCGAGTTGAACTACAACGATGCGGCGACGAAAGCGCCGATCGCCGTGGTGATGCACGGCTTTTCCGATAGCGTGGCGCATTTTCGCAACTTTCGGCCCAATGCGCGGAGTCTGCGGAACAAGGGGTTTTTTGCGATCACGGTGCTGATGCGCGGCCGCGCGGCGGAAGAAGGCGCGGCGGACGGAGTGCGCGATTCGGGTGGAGTGGAAATCCACGACATCTACGACGCCGTCGAAGCGGTTAAGGCCGATTACGCGCATTTGGTGGATCCGACCAACGTGTACATAACTGGTTATTCCGGCGGGGGCGGCAACACACTGTCCGCCCTGACGAAATTTCCCGACTATTTCCGCGCGGGAGCGGCTTTCTTCGGCATGTCCGATTACGGCTTCGATGCGACCAACGGCTGGTACAACAACGGCGCCTCCGCAGCGCATCGAGCGATACTTGACAAAGACATTGGCAATCCCGCCGACGGCCCGATGGTTATCGACCGCTATCGCGCCCGAGCCTCGAATCTGGCGTCTAAAAACAATCCCTATAGCGAAATCCATCTTTTTGTCAACGGTGACGAGAAAATCTGTCCGCCCATCAACGCTCTTTCCTATCGCGACATCGCCTTAGCCGCCGCGTCGCATCGGGGCGAGTTCAATAATATCTTCGTGCATAATGGCGATTCGAGTGGAAAGACATACCAAGATTTTAACGGCAACGGCGCGCAGGACGGAGATGAAACACAGAATTGGCCGCACGGGCCGCCAAACGCCGATCAACAGGCGGCCGCCGAACAGTGGTTTCTGTCGAGGTTGCTAGCCGGCTCGATTCCGCGGCCCGTGATGAACGATAAAGACGACTTGTTCGTGGCCGGATATGTGAAAACCAGGAAGTT
>Ga0123333_10003728_pt1 | contig 14673 bp, 13 predicted proteins | sample BioC12SIPDNA_3_FD_89957 | JGI IMG/M metagenome (GOLD analysis project Ga0123333, IMG submission 89957) | Anaerobic biogas reactor microbial communites from Washington, USA - Biogas_R2_B C12 SIP DNA | ecosystem: Engineered > Bioreactor > Anaerobic > Unclassified | place: Washington, USA... | reverse complement strand
CGTATTCGTGCCTTTAGCCATCGGTTTAGTGATCAACTACTACGATGATTACTACGCGGTGACAAATCGGCGCGTCACGCGGCGTGACCGGCGACTCCTGCTGTTTGAGTCACGCACTGAGGCGCCGGTCGAAATGATCCAGGATGTCACGGTCAACACTACATTCTGGGGACGGATCTTCGACTACGGGGATGTCTCGATTCGCACTGCTTCAAAAAGCGAACCGATCAGGCTGAACAATGCACCTCATCCTGACACAATCAAAGTGGAAATCGAAAGCGCCCGCATCAAGGCACAGGCCCAGGAGAGGGCCTGGCAAAAGGAAGAACTGCGGCGAGGTCTGATCAAGGATCTGGGGATCGCATTGGCGGTTCCTCAGCGGCACCAAGCGCTCGGTGATGTGCAGCCGCCCATGCACTCGATGGTGCCAGCGTGGCTCAGAAGGCTCTTCGTACGGCCGCGGCGGAGGGAGCGCTTGCCGACCCCGCCGAACCCCAGGATCTGGTTCGCGCGTCACACGACCGCCCTGCCCGAGAAGTGGCGCATGGCGCTGCTCGGCCCGACGCTGCCCAGCAGCCCGCAGAGCGAGCCAACGGGTATTACCTGGCGCAAACACTGGCTCAATGCGCTGGGCAGGGCCGGCCCCCCATTTCTTGTGATCTTGATCTTGCTCGCCGTCGCCGGGTTGGCTTTGAGCGGAGTCTTCGGCGCTCAATCTCTTAACGCGACAAGCTTGATACTTGGGTGGCTGGTCTTGATGGCGACCACTGCGATTTGGTTTTGGTGGGAATGGACGGACTACCGGAACGACATTTATGTAGTCACCGACGATCGCATCATCGATATCGAGATGAAGCCGCTCGGGCTCAGCATGAAACGGCGCGAAGGTGGGCTGTCGAAGGTTCAGAATGTGGTGGCCCAGCAGAACGGTCTCTGGGCAAACATCTTCGATTACGGCGATGTCGTTATCAGCACAGCTGCAGCCGATGAAGGATTCACGTTCAACATGGTGCCAAACCCCAAGGGGGTGCAGACCACGGTGTTCCACAAACTCGAGCAGTTTCGCTCGCGCGAAGAACATCGCCGCGCTAGCGGGCGACAGCAGGAGATGATCGAAGCCTTATCGGTCTATCACCAGGTGCGCGGGGGCGGCCCTCAGGCAGATGGATTCATAGAGCCAAGATGACCCAGCGGGTGCTCACCAGCCAAATGCAAGCCGATTGATCAGTCGCTCGGGGAGGCCTGCCTGCCGCATACGGTTCTGGGTCACCTCAATCAGGTAATCAACCCGCCGGGGCTCCCACACAGCCGAATCCGTGTCGAGCAGTGCATAGGCCGCGCGCCGGTCGTTATCTCGTGGTTGTCCGACACTGCCGGGGTTCAGGATTACACGCCAGTTTTCCTTCAGGGCCATCTCCGCACCAAATGTGGGTGCCAGAAGCCGCAGCTTGTTCTCGCCCTGCACCATGACATGCAACGCTGGCACGTGGGTATGGCCCACCAGGCAAAATCGTGTGTCGAAATATTCGAAGTTGGCGGACGCGATCGAGGGATACAGGACGTATTCCCAGATCGGATCGCGAGGGCTCGCATGCGTCAGCGTGAAACCGCCGATCGTAATCGGGTGGCTGGGCAGCGCGGTCAGCCAGGCAATACTGGCATCACTCAGGTGCTCCCGCGTCCACATGACCGCGCGGCGAGCTTCCGGGTTGAAGTCCTCCACATCCATGCGGCCCAGCGCAGCCCAGTCATGATTGCCTATAACAGTTATGGCGCCAAGACTGCGAACGCGCTGAATGCATTCATCTGGCTCGGGTCCGTACCCGACAGTATCTCCCAGGCACCAGACCGCATCGTAAGCACCGTGCGCGTCGTCGATCACCGCCTCGAGCGCGGTCAGATTTGCGTGAATATCGGATAGAACTAGGACGCGCATACCGGATCGACTCCTGCCAAAGTTGTGGCGCATGATACCACGGCAGGCGTCTCGCATCAAAAGACTCACAATGTTTTGTTGGCCCCTCAGTCCCTTGGTATAATGGCAGGCGACAATGAGCGATACACAACTCCTGATCCAAACACGATCGGCCGAAAAGACGCGCAGCTTGGGCGAAACCATCGGGCGGCTGCTGCGAGAAGGCGCAATTATCACACTGACGGGCGATCTGGGTGCAGGCAAGACAACTTTCGTACAGGGTCTCGGTGCGGGTCTGGGTGTCAAGGAAGCCATTACTAGCCCTACCTTTATCCTCATCAATCGCTATCGGTGTGCAGACGGCCGGCAGCTACAGCACGCGGACTGCTACCGGTTAGCCAATGCGCCCCTTGAGATGTGGGACATCGGCCTTGGAGATCTCTTCTGGAGCGATGATTTCGTGGTCGTCGAATGGGCGGATCGCATCCCGGGGCTGTTGCCGCCTGAGTATCTCGACATTGCCATCGGCCATGGCGATGGCGACGACCGCCAATTCGCGTTGACAGCCCATGGCCGGCGCTATGCGGACTTGCTGCAAGCATTGCGCGGCCGAGTTCTGGTACAGGCCTGAAGTATGCTGCTGGCCATTGACACCTCCACCCAGCAGGCGAGCATCGCCCTCTATGACCGCCGACCTGATCCCGGGCGCGGCCGGCAGTTGCTTGCAGAACAGAGTTGGTTTTCAGCCAACCGCCACACCGAGGAGCTGATGCCTGCCATCTCTGCGCTGCTCTCGTTGGCCGGAGTTACTGCCAGCGACCTGACAGCCGTGGCGGTGGCCATCGGTCCGGGCTCCTTCACGGGTCTGCGCGTGGGTTTGGCTGCAGCCAAAGGGCTGGTTCTGGCGCAAGACCTCAAGCTGGCCGGCATTCCCACCCTGGATGTAACCGCCCATCCGCACCAATCGCAACCTGTTCCAGTGGTGGCGGTGGCCCAGGCGGGCCGGGGCCGCATTTACTGGGCGCCCTATGCTCACGGGCCGGGAGGCTGGGGGCCACAAGCGCCATACGCGCTATCGACCGTTATCGAAATGGCAAGCACCGTGGTCCGGCCAATGGCCTTCGCAGGGGAACTGAACGAGACAGACCAGGAAGCTCTGACACGCTTTGCAGGCAGGCAGCGAGTCATTCTCCTATCCTCCGCACTCGGTCTGCGTCGGGCCGGTCACCTTGCGGAGTTGGCTGCCAAACGGCTTGATATGGGACAAGAGGATGATCCTGCGGCGCTCAGTCCCATCTATTTGCAGCAGCCCAATGGATCGAAGACAACGCCATGATGTGCGAGGTCATACCACTGATTACTCCTATGGAATTGACTGACCTGGACGTCATCATGCCCCTGGAACGTCAGGTATTTGCCGATCCGTGGACGCGGCGCATGTACGCCAGCGACCTGACCGAAAACTCGTTGGCAAACTACCAGGTCATTCGGCCGTCCAACGGGGGTGAGTTGCCGCCCATCCTTGCCTGGGGCGGCTTCTGGCTACTGGTCGATGAGGCCCATATCGCTACTGTGGCAACACACCCCGATTACCGGGGCTGCGGATTGGGACAGTGGCTGGTGGTGGCGCTGATGGACAAAGCGCTTGAGCTCGGGGCAAGGGTTGCCACCCTTGAGGTGCGAGCCAGCAACCTCGTCGCACAGAGACTCTACGCGAAACTCGGATTTGATGTGGTGGGCACGCGACGAAGGTATTATCGGGACGGCGAAGATGGGCTGATCATGACCACGCCAGGCCTCAGCGATCCGGAGATGACGTCCCGGCTCCTCGTCGCACGCCAGGATGCAATGGAGCGCATGACAAGATGTTTTGGAGGACCGGTTCGTGATTGATACCCCTTTACGGATAATCCCATTGGGCGGCTTTGGTGAGATCGGCAAGAACCTGCTGGCGCTAGAGTACGAGCGAGACATATTGGTTATCGATGCGGGCCTCATGTTTCCAGAGAGCGACATGCCCGGCATCGATCTTGTTTACCCTGAAATCACCTACCTTACGGAACACGCTGACCGGGTGCAGGCGATCCTGTTGACACATGGCCACGAGGACCACATCGGCGCGCTGCCATATTTGCTCAAGTATCTCGATGTGCCGGTGTACGCTACGGCCCTGACACGCGGACTGGCGGAGATCAAGCTGAAGGAAGCGGGCTTGCTGGCCGACAGCGAACTACACACCGTGACCGCTGACAGCCAAATTGAGCTCGGCAACTTCAAGGTGGAATTCTTCCACGTGTGCCACAGTATCCCCGATGCGATAGGCATCGTGATCCATACGCCGGTTGGCTCAGTGGTCCACGCCACCGATTACAAGTTCGACCAACACCCGGTCGATGGCAAGCTCACCGATGTTGAGAAGTTGCGGCGGATTGGCGACGCCGGTGTGCTCCTGCTGCTCTCGGACTCCACAAATGCAGACGCTTCTGGCTTCACCCCGTCTGAGCAAAGTGTCAACCAGACACTGGAGCAGGTGATGTCTACGGCTCCGGGGCGCATCATCATCGCCACATTCGCCTCCAACATCTCGCGCGTCCAGCAGGTGATCGAAACGGCACGGTTGTACGGCCGCCGTGTCGGTGTGATCGGGCGGAGCATGGTCAACAATGTGCGAATGTCGATCAATCTGGGCTATCTCAACGTCACTCTGGACGAGTTGCTCAGCTTGCACGAGATGAATAACCTGCCGCCCGAGCGAGTGGTGATCGTCTGTACCGGTAGCCAGGGCGAACCAAGCGCCGTCCTCGCACGATTGGCCGCCAACGAGCACCAACAGCTGCAGATACTTCCATCTGACACCGTGGTGCTGTCGGCCACGCCGATTCCGGGCAATGAAGAGCTGGTCAACCACATCATCGACGATCTCTTCCGCCTGGGCGCAGATGTCATCTACTCCGATTTGTGCGATGTCCACGTGTCGGGCCACGGCAGTCAGGAAGATCTGAAACTGATGTTGTCGCTCACGCGACCAAAATTCTTCGTCCCCATGCACGGCGAATACCGGCACCTGGTCCTGCACTCACGCCTGGCACGCGAAATGGGCATCCCGCCGGAGAACATGGTTGTGGTGGAAAGCGGCCAGGTGATCGAAGTCAATCACGATGCACTCCGGCTGGGCGAGGAGATCGGCGGTGGCAACGTCCTGGTCGATGGCTTGAGTGTAGGCGACATCGGTGCGGCCGTGTTGCGAGACCGCAAACACCTCGCGCGCGATGGCTTCCTGGTGGCAATGGTGGTCATTGATCGGACAACAGGTGAGGTTGTCGCCGACCCTGAAATCCTGACGCGCGGCTTCATCTACGTGGCCGAATCGGATGAACTCATCGAAGGTGCCAAAGACCGGATGTGGCAAGTGCTGCGCGGGCCGGGCGGCGCCGCGTCATCCATGCGTAATAAGATCAAGGATGTACTGAGCCAGTACTGCTACAACCGGACGGGCCGGCGGCCCCTGATCTTCCCGCTGGTGCTGGAGGTATGAGGCACCCGATGGTCGCCGGGCTCATATCGCTTGACAAGCGCTGTGCCACACGGCACAATACGTCAATCGGATGCAACGATGGCCAGAGGAGATGAGCGATGTCCCTGATGCGAACCACCCTGATTGCGCTATCCCGCAACAAGAATCTCCAGGATCTGATCGCGGGCGTGCCGCTGGCACGCAAGATGGCGCGGCGCTTTGTGCCCGGCGAGACGTTGGATGATGCGATTAGAGCAGTGCGTCACCTCAACGATCAAGGGATGCTCGCTACGCTGGATCACCTGGGCGAAAACGTTGCCACTGCGGCCGAAGCCGTGGCTGCCGCAGACGAGTACCTGGTTGCCCTGGATGCTCTCGCGGAAGCCGGAGTGCAGTCCAATGTCTCGATCAAGTTGACCCAGATGGGCATGGATCTGGGCGATGATTTCTGCTTCGATAATGTCCGCCGCATCATCGTTCATGCGCAGGAGTTGGGCAACTTCGTACGAATCGACATGGAGGGCTCTGAGTACACGCAGCGCACCATCTCCATATACAGGCGCCTGCGAGGAGAGTTCGATAACACAGGCCTGGTCGTCCAGGCCTACCTGCACCGCACGCAAGCCGATGTGGAAGCGCTGATCGCTGACGGCATGGGACATTTTCGCTTGTGCAAAGGAGCCTACGACGAACCTGCAACGATTGCTTATCGTGAGCGGGCGAGGGTGACGCAGGCTATGCAAACACTGATCAGCACATGCTTCGCCCCTGAGTCGCGTGCCAGGGGCGCGTTCGCAGCAGTGGCGTCGCACGACGAGGATGCGGTCAACTTCGCACGCGCATACGCGCACCAGCACGGATTGGCGCCGGGCGAAGTGGAGTTCCAGATGCTGTACGGCATCCGCCGTGAATTGCAGAGCAACCTGGTTCAGAAGGGCCACCAGGTACGCATCTACGTTCCTTACGGAACCCACTGGTATCCTTACTACATGCGGCGGTTGGCCGAACGGCCGTCAAATCTGTTGTTCTTCCTGCGAGCATTGGTGGGAGACTGATCTGCCGGGAGCATCGGACGCGACCTTGCCGTGCCCTCTGGGTTAATCTCGCGGCAGGAGTGCAGTACGAACTCCAACTCCCACCTTAGGAGCCATCATGATGGAACGACCGCTACGGGGCCGGTGGGCCCTGATCCTGGGTGCATCCAGCGGCTTCGGCGCAGCAGCGGGCAAGGCGCTCGCAGCCGAGGGCATGAACATCGCCGGCGTGCATCTCGACCTGCGCGCAACCCTTCCCCAGGCCAGGGAGGTGATCGCCAGCATCGAAGCACAGGGCGTCAAGGCCCTCTTCTTCAACACCAACGCAGCCGACCCGGATCGCCGCCGCAAAGTGCTTGACGGACTGGCGGAGGAAATCGGCCCAGGCGAAACAGTCCATGTCCTCATGCACTCTCTTGCATTCGGAACCCTCAAACCCTTCATCCCACCGTCCCGCGAGGACGGTTCTCCCGGAGCGGCTGAGGATGCCATTGAACCGGCTCAGATGGACATGACCCTCAACGTGATGGCCCACAGCCTGGTCTACTGGACCCAAGACATGGTGGCGCGCGGGCTGCTGGGGCGCGGGAGTCGCATCTTCAGCATGACCAGTGAAGGCAGCCATCGCGTCGTGCCCAATTACGGAGCGGTGTCGGCGGCCAAAGCCTCGCTTGAATCACACACCAGGCAGCTGGCCATGGAATTGGGTCCGCGCGGCATACTGGTCAACTGCATCCAGGCCGGGGTGACCGACACGCCCGCACTGCGCAAGATCCCCGGCAACGAGAAGATGATCGAGGCTACGCTGCGTCGCAATCCGGGCGGCCGGATGACCATGCCGCAGGATGTGGCCGCAACGATTGTTGCGCTCAGCCACCCCGAAGTGAAGTTCATCAGCGGCTCGGTGATCTTCGTGGACGGCGGAGAGGACGTGGTCGGTTGATGACGGCCTACGATTTTCTGCGCGGCAAGACAGCTGTAATCACTGGCAGCGGCCGGGGCATCGGCCGCGCCATCGCGCTGCAGCTTGCTGAATACGGCATCAACGTCGCGGTAAACTACTTCCGTCACAAAGAGCAGGCCGACCAGACAGCGGCCGAGATAGAGCGAGCCGGTGCGCGGGCCATTGTTGTCAAAGCACACGTTGGCGAGGTCGAGGGCGTGCAGCGGCTGGTTGAGACGACCGCGGAAGCGTTCGGCGGCGTCGACATCTTCGTCGGAAATGCTGCGTCGGGTGTGCTGAAACCTGTGGTCGAACAACAACCTAAAGGCTGGGAGTGGACCGTCAACATCAACGCCCGCTCGATATTGTTTGGCGTTCAGGCGGCTGCCCCCTATATGAAACAGCGCGGCTGGGGCCGCGTGATCGGCATTAGCAGTTTCGGTTCCCGCCGGGTGCTCCCCGAGTACAGCGTGGTTGGCGTGAGCAAGGCCGCGATTGAAGCGTTGATTCGCTATCTTGCCGTTGAGCTTGCACCGCACGGGATCGTATGCAACACGGTCAGCCCGGGCGTTGTGGAGACTGAAGCACTCGACTTCTTCCCCAGCAAGGATGCGATAGTCGCAGAGGGCTTGCGGCGTACGCCCGCGGGCCGGCTCGTGACGCCGGAAGAGGTGGCAAAGCTCGTTGCCTGGCTGTGTACCGATGATGCAAAGATGATCGTGGGGCAGACGATCATCATGGACGGCGGTTACGAGCTACTCGCCTGAGGCGAGGAAAGGACCAGGGCGGTGCGCTACGAGGATTTCACCCTCAGCGTTGGAGAGCGTCAACCGGGCGGGTATGCACTGGCAGCAGTGGCATCGGGCATCGGCCGGGCCACGGCCGTCCTGCCCCTACCACCCGTAGCCTTGACCTCCGCGCTCGCGCGCACCATCGCACCCACTCCTGCACCCCCAGAGGTTATGAGAAAAGCGGGCACGCTCTTGTTCGACTGGGCTTTTCCTGCCCCGGTGCGCGCCCACCTGCGTGTGGCGTGGGATCGCGCGGAGCGCGCCGCCATGGGCCTGCGCATCCGGCTGACCATCGACGCACCCGAGATCGCCGCGTGGCCATGGGAGTTACTTCACGACCCAGAGCGCGACTATACTTTCGCCACATCCCCATCGACTCCACTGGTTCGCTACTTCGACCAGGCTGATCGCTTTGGCAGTCTCGCCGAGCAGGGAGCTGAACTGCCCCTTGAGTTGCTCCTCGTGCTCCCTGCGACGCCGGACCTGGATCTGGCCCAAGAAAGGCGCAATGTTGAACAGGTCGCCGGTGCAACTGATGACGCGCTTCGCGTGCACACGCTGAACGGCGCGGTGACGCGCGCTGATCTGGCAGACGCGCTCCTCATGGGCAACTACCAGATCGTTCATTTCGGTGGACACGGCGGCTTCATCGATGGCCGGGGCTACCTGGGGCTAAATGAACCGAGCGGCGCACCCGAATGGATCGACGGCGACGCGTTTGCGCGCCTGGTGGTCAACTACCGTTCGATCAAGCTTGCGCTGCTAAACGCGTGCGAGAGCGGGCAGACCGATGACGGTCGTGCTTTCATGGGTCTTGCACCGCAGCTGGTGCGTTACGGCGTTCCGGCTGTGGTCGCGATGCAGTTTGCGATTACCGATAAGGCTGCTGCCACGTTCGCGCGGGAATTCTACAAGCGGCTGTGCGCCGGTGACGGTGCAGGCCAAGTGGACCTGGCAGCAGCTTACGCGCGAAGCATGCTATCCGTGCTTCACCCAGGCGACCGTAGTTGGGCCGCACCAGTGCTATATACGCATGCAGCGGACGGAATCATTTTTGTGGTTCCGCCGCGGGTGCGTGCAGGCGGCGCGCTCGATCCACTCGCACAGCGCGAACGGCTTGCGGCGTTGACAGCCTCTCTGCAGGCCACCCTACAGACCGAAGATGACTGGGCATCAGCGGACATCGCCACACTGATGACCTGGCGGCGCCTCACAGAGCGGGCTGAACAGGCCTACCGCACTCACCTGGGTCATCCGCGCCCCGAAGTGCGGCAAGCAGCGCAACTGGGCCTGGAACTGGCCTGCCAGCGGCTGGCCGCGCTCGACAAGGCCCTCGATGCACTGAACGATTGATCTCACCCGATCGTCAGAACCACCCTCGCTTAACAAAGAGCCGGGTGATGACCGCGGCCACCACCATTGACGCAATGAGCACAAACCCAAATGCGAGTGGGTGCGACTGGAACGGCAGATCCACATTCATGCCATAAAGACTTGCGATGAGCGTCGGCAGCGCAATGACGATAGTGGCAGCAGCCAGGAACTTCATGACCGCGTTCACGTTGTTGGAGATGATCGATGCAAAGGCATCCATCATCGAGCTGAGAATGTTGCTGGCAATGTTCGTCATTTCAATGGCCTGCTGATTCTCTGTCAGGACATCTTCGAGCAGGTCCTCATCATCCGGGTAGGTGCGGAAGAACCCCGACCGGTGCAGACGCTCCATCATCAGTTCGTTGGCCTTCAGCGCCGTCGTGAAATAGACGAGGCTCTTCTGATACTTCAGCAGCCCCAGTAGTTCGCGGTTCTGCATCGACATCTGGAGCTGATCCTCCAGGCTGTCGACCGTGCGATTGATCTCGCGCAAATAAAGCAGGTACTTGCTGGCCGCCGCCAAAAGCACGTGGAGAATGAACCGGTTGCGTTTTGCGGTGGATAGTCCCCGCACCTTCCCGGCAGCCAGCTCGCGCAGCAGATCGTTATCGTGACGGCATACGGTCATGACCCACTGTCCATCCATCACGACCCCCATCGGGATAGTCGTGAATGGCACATCTGTATTGGGGCCGGAGTAGAAAGGCACGCGCAGCAGGATCATCGTCTCACCATCCTCGCGTTCGACACGAGGACGCTCGTCCTGGTCCAATGGGTAGGTGATGAACTCAGGGGGCACGCTCAACTCGCGCAGCCGAGCTAGCTCCTCCGGTGTCGGATCGACGACATTGATCCAGCAGCCCTTGGTGATTTCTTCGAGGACCTCCAGGCCCTGTTCCCCGGTCCTGTAAATCGTGATCATGGTTCCTCCTGTCGATCCCTGCACAGACGGCAGATGCGCGAGTGGTATGCGCGCATCCACCGGTGCCGTGCAAGGACTCGGCGACCGGATTTTTTTGGTTTTGATCGATTAGCAGGTGAGGCCTGGAACCATCGGCCACCGCACAGCGGAGGCCCGACGGAGGCAATTACGCCGGCAGAGGGGTCACTGTGCGGTGGCCGGCCACAGGCCGGCCGCTACGTTCGGGTTTGCTGACGGTCGAACTATCGCCGTCAGTACTGCTGGTACTACTGTCAGGTGTTGTATCGGTATCCATAACCCTGTTTGATTCATCCTTGGGAGCGAAATCTCCCCGCCCGCTCGTTACACCGCTTCGTTGGATGGCAGCTACACGACGTTAGAATATTCTACTCTTTGCAGAGGGTATGTCAAATTGCCGCCCGTCACTGGTCGCATGACGGCAAAGGATAAGGAGGCGGAGCGTCTGTCTGGCCCATCAGCCGGTCCAGCGCCCACAACAACGCATCCTGGTCGCGCCATGGATACTCGACGTCCTCAAAACACATCGACTGCTCATGACCTTTCCCACACACCAATACGATATCCCCAGGCGTTGCGTTGCGAACTGCATGGAAGATTGCGGCCTGCCGGTCTGGTATACGGACAAAGTCTCGACCTTCGATCCTGCCGCGGGCAACCATCGCCTCCGCGGTCTCGGCCATGATGGCCGCCAGGTCTTCAGTCCGCGGATCCTCGGCGGTGATCACCGTGATATCGGCAAGCTGGGCGGCGACATCCCCCATCAATCTGCGCTTTTCGCGATCCCGCAGGCCTGCGCTGCCGAAGACAACGATAACCCGGCGGCCCTCTTCAACCAGGCCGCGCGCGGTCGTGAGCGCCGATGCCAGCGCGTTGGGTGTGTGAGCAAAATCGACAATCGCAGTGAAAGACTGTCCTCGATCGATGCGTTCCATACGGCCGGCCACGCCTGCAAGTGCGGCGACACCTTGCTCGATGAATGCCGGAGCGATCTCGAGTGCCAGCGCTGCGCCGACCGCAGCCAGTACGTTTGACACATTGAAACGCCCGACCAGGCTCGTCATCATGTGCAGCGGTTCAGACACGAAAACATCCCCAGACGCATGCACCTCAAACGACATACCCGAAGGGGCTTGCTGTATGTGCATCGCGCTCAGTACCGTCGTCGGCGCGGTTATGGCAGGATGCTCCCCGCCGGCCTGACACGGATCTCGCGAATCGACGCCGTACACCATGTATCGATCTGCAGGAATCGCGGCCAGGAACGCATAAGACCCATCGTCGCCGTTCAGGACAGATGTCTTTGCCACGTTGCAGAGGAGGGGTGGCTTCACCCCAACGTGTTCATTCTGGAGAAGTGAACGAAAAAGCATGGCCTTGGCCTGGCGATAGGCCTCGTAACTGCCATGAAAGTCCAGATGCTCGTGCGTGATGTTGGTGACCACAGCTACGTCGAAGGCGACACCGGTGACGCGGTGTTGGGCGAGGCCATGTGAGGTTGCCTCCAGGACCGCAACCTCCGTCCCCGCGTCCCGCATCCGGGCAAGCAAGTGCTGGATGTCGGCTGAATCCGGTGTCGTGGTGTGAAGTCCGGTTTCATACGTCTCATCGCCGATGACCGCATTCACCGTGCTGATCATGCCTGCGCGAATGCCGGCAGCTTTGAGGATGCTGTAGATCAGGTTGCAGGTGGTCGTCTTGCCATCCGTGCCGGTGACCCCGATAACGGTCATGCTCCGGCTCGGGTGACCATGCCAGGCTGCGTGCAGCCATGCCAGGGTGCTCCGCCCATCCGCAACCTGTATGGCTGACACCCCCGGATTGTCGACCGGTTGCTCGCAGACCACAGCGGCCGCACCCCGGCGCACTGCATCCGCAATATATCGATGCCCGTCGACGCCGACGCCGCGATACGCAACAAAGAGAGCGCCAGGCGTGACCTGGCGCGAGTCAGAGCTGATGCGTGAGATTTCGATATCCGGTTCGCCGCTCAGGGAGATGATCCCAGGCAGCGCCTCGATCAGTTGAGTCAGACGCATCGAATCATCGAACCTTATGACGCTGAACGAACATCTCGGTGCTCGGAAACACCATGACCGCGACCCATCCGCAAGCCGCTCCAGCCACATCCATCAGCCCGGCAGCGGTACCGGCGAACCGGCACATAGACATTGATGAGGCGGTCGATCCCGGTGCGATGGATACGGTAAAGGTTGCCATCGCACTTCGGACACCTGAGTTGTGCCAGTTTTGGTGTGTTCAGAAGCCGCCATCGAACTCGCAGCAGGATGGCGACAACAGCGATAAGGACGAGGGCAAAACCGAGCAGATCGGAAAGAGACACCTGGGTCAGGAAAGCGTTGATCTGCTCATCGAGGGACGTCACGCGCTGGAGCAGCCTATGCACCGTCTCCCTGGCCCACAAAGTCACGGACGAACGCAGGTTGGCCCGTTCCAGAAGCAGAAAAAGGCCGATGGCAACGATCAGAAGCCAAAGCAACTCCACTCGGAAAATGCGCAGGAAGTTACGGGGGCGACTCTCTCGATGAACTCGCCGGCGCCGGACAAGATTCTCTTCATCCACCACGCGTGTTGCGCCCCCCTAGCGCAATGCCGCCAGCAGAATGCGGGCCGAATCCGAAGCCCACGCGATGAGTGGACCCGGAATGATGCCGAGCAACAATGTCACCAGAGCAGTGATGCCCAGCACGGCGCCGAACGCAGGCGACACGGACACGCGCACTTCCTGTTCCTCGGGCGGGGTCAGGAACATGTAGCGGACGATGTTAAGATAGTAGAACGCGGCCACAACCGTATTGATCGCCGCAATAGCCAGCAATACCCACATCTGCCGGTAGACAGCAGCGCCGAACACAAAAAACTTTCCCAGAAAACCGCCGGTCGGCGGAATGCCAGCCAGGGACAACAGGAAGATCAGCAGCAATGCGGCCAACCAAGGCGAGCGGCGGATCAACCCCGTGTAGTCTCCTAGCTCCACCTTGCCCGTCTCCGTCTCGATGGCTGTCACCACCGCGAACGCACCCACATTGGTAAACAGGTAGGCAAGCAGATAGATCAGCACGCCGTTGATGCCGTTAAACGTCAGCCTTGGGTCCGCCGACACGGCAGCCACGCCAATCAGGACATAGCCGGCTTGCGCGATAGATGAATAAGCCAACAAACGTTTGATATTGGTTTGACGCAGCGCTGTCAGGTTGCCCAGCGTCATGGTCAAGACGGAGACCGCAACCAGCAGCGTCATCCAGATTCCAGCGATGGGCTGGCTGCCGAGTGCGGTCAACAGAACCCGCATCAAAATCGCGAACCCGGTGGCCTTTGAAGCAGTAGACAGAAACGCCGTGACAGGAGTGGGCGCCCCCTCATACGTGTCGGGGGCCCATTGATGGAACGGCACGAGGCTGGCCTTAAAACCGAAGCCAACCAGCAGCATCAAGACGGCAGGCGTCACCAGCCACGCCAGTTCGCCCTGGGCGCGGGCGCCCAGGATCGTCGCCATTTGCACAAGGTCCGTCGTACCTGTTGCGCCGTAGAGCAAGGACATGCCGTAGAGCATCACGGCCGATGCGGTCGCACCATACAGGAAGTACTTCAGAGCGGCCTCACCGGATTTGCGATCCTGCCGCAGGTAGCCTGCAAGCACGTAACTGGTGATGCTCAGGAACTCCATGCTGAGGTAGATCAGGATCAGGTTATTAGCGGACACAGCGAAGCAAATTGCCAGCGCAGTGATCAGCAGAAGCGCGTAAAACTCTCCGCCGTACGCCGTGCGTCCCTTCAGATATGGCATGGCGATGAGGATCACCAGGGCCACGCCCATGATGGCCAGGGCTTTGAAGAAGATCGCGAATGGGTCGACTGACAGCATCGTCGCGACCGTGGCTGTCTGGTCCTGGGAGGGAATCAAGCCGAACGCAGCAAGCAGCAGGACGATCAGGGCGGCGCCAGCCAACCACGAGAAACGCCGTTCCGCCGACATGGCTCGTCGCAGCCACAAGATATCGAGCACAAAGACCAACGCTGCGCCCAGCAGCAGGATCACCTCGGGCAGAAGATAGATCAGATCAGTCAGTTTCAAAGGACCGCCTCCCGTCCCTGGACCGCTACTTACCGGCAAGCCCGGTCATCAGATTGACAAACGTCG
>Ga0123333_10003723_pt1 | contig 14678 bp, 14 predicted proteins | sample BioC12SIPDNA_3_FD_89957 | JGI IMG/M metagenome (GOLD analysis project Ga0123333, IMG submission 89957) | Anaerobic biogas reactor microbial communites from Washington, USA - Biogas_R2_B C12 SIP DNA | ecosystem: Engineered > Bioreactor > Anaerobic > Unclassified | place: Washington, USA... | reverse complement strand
GGTGATGGCCTCGCTGGCGCTGGACGTGCTCGTCAATCGGACGTTCAGCTATAACCTGGCGTCCAGCACGGGCGAGGGCAGCATCAGTTACATGAGCTGGGCCACCACGCTGATCCAGTTCCCACAGGGGCTGGTCGCCATCGCCATCTCCGCGGCCATCCTGCCGACGCTCTCGCGTCAGGCGGTCCAGGCGGACGGTCTGCCCGCCTTCAAGAACACACTGGGCCAGGGGCTGCGGCTGGCGATCGTGCTGATCATCCCGGCGACGGTGGGCCTGTTCGTGCTGGCCGAGCCGGTGGTCAGCCTGCTGTTCGAGCACGGCAAATTCACCGCCACCGACACGGCCTTCACCGCGCTGGCGTTGCGGCTGTACCTGCTGGGGCTGCCCTTCGCCGCCATCGATCTGCTGCTGGTGTTCGCGTTCTACGCCCGCCAGAACACGCTCACCCCGGCGCTGGTCGGGCTGATCAGCCTGGCGGCGTACATGGTGGTGGCGGTCGTGCTGCTGCGCTGGTACAGCTTCTTCGCGCTGATGATCGCGGACTCGGTCAAACACCTGGTCCACACGTCGGTGTCGGCGTGGCTGCTGTGGCGCGGCCTGGACGGGTACGGAGGCCAGCGCCTGACCTCGACCATCCTGCGGACGCTGCTCGCGGCGGCGGGGATGGGCGTGCTGGCGGCGCTCGTCATGATCGGGCTGGAAGCGGTCGTGCCGTTCGGCGGCATCCCCGCGCGCCTGATCGTGGTCGGGGTGGCCGGCGCGGTGGGCGTGGCCTCGTTCAGCCGGTTCGCGTCGTGGCTGGGGCTGGAGGAATGGCGTTGGATGCGGCGGCTGGTCGAGCAGCGGCTGGGGCGCTAATGGCGCTAGCATCCTGGCAGGGCGCTTTGTATAATCGCGGGGATAGACATCACCGAGTGGGGATAATGGCTTGACCGACAAACGGCCACAACCGGTGTCACCGGAGCTGTACACCGAAGAGTATTTTTTGACGGCGTGCGAAGGCTACGAGGATTTCATCGCCAGCGACGGCGAAAACCTCTCGCGCCGCCTCAAAGCTGCCTTCGAGCTGGCCGCGGTCGAGCCGGGCATGAAGGTGCTGGACGTAGCCTGCGGGCGCGGCGAGATCGTGCGCCAGTGCGCGCTGCTCGGCGCGGACGCCTACGGCTTCGACTACGCCCACGCCGCGATCAAGCTGGCGCGCCAGGTGCTGGCCCGTGGGGCGGATGGCGCGACCGGGATCATGGCGCTGGCCCGGGCCGAGGCCAAGCACTACCCGTACCCGGACCAGACGTTCGACCGCGTGCTGATGTTCGACATCGTCGAGCACCTGCACCCCTGGGAGTTGCACGCGTCGCTGCTGGAAGCCCGGCGTGTCCTCAAAGACGATGGCCGCCTGATCATCCACACCGCGCCCAACGTGTGGTACGATCGGTATGCATACCCGGTGGTGCGCGCCTTCCGGCGGTTGGCCGGGCAGGGCGCAAGCTACCCCGCCGACCCGCGCCAGTTCCTGGTGGAGCACAACCAGGACGTGCATGTCAACGAGCAGTCGCTGTTTGGGCTGCGCCGCGTGCTGGACCAGGCCGGGTTCAAGGGGCACGTCTGGCTGGACTCGCCGCCGCAGCACCGGCACGAGAACGCGATCCTGGCCGCGCTGCGCTTCGCGCTGTTCCACTGGCCGCCGTTCCGGTGGTTTTTCGAGCGCGAGGTTTTCGCGGTCGCGGCTAAGAAGCTGTGAGGATAGGGTGAGTATGCGCGACAAACGTCCTGTCGACGAGCTCTCCATCGAAGAGCTGGAGCGCATTCTGATCATGCGCCGCCGCGAGGCCCGGCAGGAACGGCTGAAGCGCTACGACAGGCGGGGCCGCCGCGTGGCACAGGTGCCGCCGCCGGTCGAGATGGCAGTGGACGTACCCAGCGATCCCACACCGGAGGTGCCGCCGCAGCGCCATGAAGCCGCCCAGGACCTGCCGCCGCTCGAGCCGCCGGTTACTTATGATCTGACCGACGACGTGCCGCGCTTTGAGGATGACGACGAGGGCGAGATCGAGATCCTCGCGCCGCGCAAAACCAAGCGCCCCACGCCGTCCCCGTCTGCGGCGCCTGCCCCCGGCCCGCGACAGCGCTCCGGGTTCGACCGGCTGCTGCTGGGCGTCGAGGTGTTGGCCGTGATCGGCATCATCGGCGTGCTGGTGGTGGGGGGCTATCTGATCGCCAACGAGAGCAGCAAGATCGAAGCGTTGGAGCAAAAATCGGCGGACATCCAGCGCGAGGCCGAAGCGCTGCGCGCCACGGCCACGCCCGCGCCGCTGCTCAGCGTGCGCCTGTCCGACTACGTGCTGCCGGGCGGCCACTACTCGCCCGACGAGGCTGGCGGCGGCGAGGCGTTCAACCTGGAAGAACTGCCCGAGAGCGTCCGGCCCCTGGCGATGGCCCAGCTCAACATGGCGCCTCAGGCCGCGCTGGCCACGCCGCAGCCGGCCAGCCCGGTGCAGATCGAGATCCCGGCGATCGACGTCAGCGCCTCGATCTATGGCGGCGACGACTGGTATTCGCTGCAAAAAGGCGTGGGGCACTTGCTGGGCAGCGCCAACCCCGGCGAAGACGGCAACATGGTGCTCACCGCCCACAACGACATCTACGGCGAGATTTTCCGCTACCTGGAACGGCTCGAGCCGGGCGACGAGGTGCGGGTCATGGCGAATAACCGCCGCTGGTATACCTACGTCGTGCGTGAAAAACAGATCGTCGATCCGGACGATACCTGGGTGCTGGCGCGCGGCAACCAGCCCATTGTAACGCTCATAACCTGCCATCCCTACCGCGTGGACACGCGCCGGATGGTGGTCTTTGCCGAACTACAACCGAGTTGACTCTGCTCAAAAGGAAGCATGATGACGAAGAAAAGTCGTAAGCCCAACCTGCCGCAAGATACGCTGGAACGCGCCCGCCGCGAGCTCTACGGCGCTGCCGCCGTCGAAGAAGCGAAGCCCGCGCCCCAGGCTACCGAAACCCCCAGGGCCAAACCGGTCGTGCAGCGGCGCGCCGTCCTGACCAACGAGGCCGATCTGCGGCGCGAGTACGCCTACGTGCTCTCCGACCTGCGCAACATGGCGGTGCTTTCCGCGGGTCTGCTGGCCGTTCTGCTTGTGTTGTCGCTGTTCATCTAGCCGGGGAAGTCCTACACGGATACAACCGCTGTCGCGCCGTGGCGGCGAGCGCCTGACGGAAGACGTGGTCAGGCGGAGTCGTCCGGCGCGCTGCCGTTTTCCAGGTCCGCTGGCGGGCGGCGAGCGCCGGTGTTCTGGCCCTGCAGGGTGAGCTGGGGCGCCGGGCCGGAGTCGCCGCCGCGCGCGCCCCGGCCGCCCACGCGCTCGATCGGGACCAGGACGCTGATCTTGGTGCCGCGCCCTTTGGCGCTCTGGATGCGCAGCGTGCCCTCAATCAACTCGGCGCGCTCGCGCATGTTGACCATGCCCAGACTGCCGCGCTGGTCGTAGCTGGCATCGACTGCGCCGACATCGAAGCCCACGCCGTCGTCCTCGATCTCGACCACGACAAATGCCTCGCGCCTGTAGAGTCGCACCCAGATCTGCTGGGACTTGGCGTGCTTGCGCGCATTATTGACCGCCTCTTCGATGATGTAGAACAGCACGCCCTGGGCATTGGTGTCCAGGTACTGCTCGATGTCGGTCTGCCCGCGCAGCAGCACGGTCGTGTCGTGCGTGTCTTTCATTTTCTCGCTGAGTTGGCTCAGCGCGGCGAGCAGGCCCTGCGACTCCAGCACCAGCGGGCGCAGCGTGAACAGCATGTGGCGGATCTCTTTGGTCGTGCGGCGGGCCAGGTCCTCGACCTTCCACAATTCCTCGGTGGCCTGCTGGGGCTGGCGCTCGAGCAGGCGGCGGATGTAGTTGACGCGCATGGCGATCGCGGCGACGCTCTGCGTGGGGCCGTCGTGCAGATCGCGGGCCAGCTTCTTGCGCGCGTCCTCTTCGACCTCCACGATGCGCTCTTTTTCGATGACCAGGTTCTGGTAGAGCACGGCGTTTTGCAGCGAGATCGTCGCCTGCGTGCCGATGGCTGCCATCAGCTCCACATGTTCGTCGGAAAAGGCGTTGGGTAGCTCGCAGCCGAAGACCATCACGCCGTAGTTCTCGAAGCCGGAGCGCAGGGGAATCGCCAGCACCGACTTGGCATCCTGGAAGCCGATGAAATAGCGCAGCTCCGGATCGCGCGAGGCATCGCCGCCGAAGACCGGCTCGGCCTGTTTCAGCGCCAGCCCCAGGATCCCCCGGTGGCCCGGCACGGCGACCGCTTCATCGGAGCGCGCCAGGCGGCGCGAGCTGACCACACGCAGCATGTTGTCCTTGCCCTGGAACAGCAGGACGGCGCTCATCACGCGCACGTCCGGGTCGAGGTCCGCCAGCCCCAGCGTGCCAATCGTCTGGGCGGCGTCCAGCACGCGCCGGTGGTCCAGCGTGGAGCTGAGCGTGTTCGCCATCTCGTAGATAGCGCGCGCCCGTTCGCGGGTGATGCGCAGGCGCTGCGCCTCGGCCTCGAGCGCGCTCCGGGTGCTGCCCACCGTCCCACCTCTGGCCCGCAGGACGATTCCCAGCAGGCCAAGCGCCAGCAAGCACACCAGCCCCAGACCCCAATCGACCCATGTCGAATCGGGCGGATCCGCCAGTTGGAACAGCGCGATCAGGCTGAACGCACCGGTCGCCAGCCAGGCGAGCGCGGCGCCGGCCCCGCCGAAGCGGTACGCCGCCGGGAGCATCGCCAGCGCGCCCAGCGCCAGCAACGGCAGCAGTGCGCCGTCGAACAGCCAGAAGAATGTCGCGGCGAGCGCGCTGTCGAGCAGCAGGCTGGCGGCGCCCACCAACCGCTCGCTGATCCGGCCCGATACCGACAGCAGGCCAGCCAGCAGGTTAGCGCCCGCCGCCACCCCGAGCGCGATGAACAGGTGGGACGTGTCGGCCAGGCCGTCATCGAGCAGCGCGGCGTGGCCCGCCCAGACCAGCAGCGCGGCGCTGGCCAGAAACAACCAGCGCAGCCAGAACAGGGCCTGGTCCAGACGGTGGGCGGGTGATAGACTCGACACGAATACGCTCTTTGCCGTTTCAGTGCAGGTCGATAGAAACTAAAATGCCGCAGTGCAGCCTGCGGCATCTTGAGTCGCGAGTGGGCGCGAAGGGACTCGAACCCCTGACCTCACGGATGTGAACCGTGCGCTCTAACCAGCTGAGCTACGCGCCCACAGATGCGCGCATTATAGCACCAACTCGACAGGCTGACAAGGGCCACGACAGCCTACCAGAATACTATTGATGTTGCGCCACATTATAGCTATAAACAAGATAAAGGACGATCCAGCCGCATCAATTGTCTGGGAAATGTTGTGTGTTGATTAAAATCACGCATCCTCGATCAATTATCGATAAATATAGACTATAATTATTGAGACGGCACAACGCAGACACACCTGAAACGAGAAAAGGAAATCGACGTGGGCGCTGTGGTGTTGGTTGGCTTCGTGTGGCTCATGGTATCCATCCCGGTGGGGATGCTGGTCGGCAGCCTGCTCCGCCAGCAGCAGCCCCTGCCACCGCCTGACCGCGTCCCGCGGCAGGCCAGCCCGCGCCCCGCGCCGCTCTCTGGCCCGGCTACGACGACTCCCGGCCTGGTGCTGTGGATGGATAAAACGCATCATACAACCGTTCATTCGCCTCGTAAAACGTTACTCCCGCCTCCGTGATCACCATCAGGTTCTGAATCTCGCTCTGCGGACGCCATACCTCGCGCACCAGCGGCGGCTGCCGGTCGCGAAGCTGACGCAGCACGGGCCACGGCCCGGCCTTGCCATATCCCCGCCCGTCGTAGGGAATGCCCGCCCGCCCCGCGATGTAGAGCTGGCGCAGGGCGCGCCACTGCGCTTCGGTGAGTAAGTGCGACATGCTGCGTCCCCGTGATCGGCCTCCCGGCGTGCCAGTCGCGATCAGCGCGTGAGCCACAGGTTGAGCGCGAACACGCCCATAATCGCCGCGCTGGCCCCGAACTCGACGATGAAGCTCACCAGGTACAGCTTGAACGTGTTGTGCCCCGCCTTCACCGCCCGGTTCAGCTCGCCGGCCCGCATCAGCTCGAAGGCCAGCGCGCCGCCCACCATGCCGATCACCGTGCCCAGGATCGGCACCGGGATGGCGAGCGTGCCCACCAGCCCGCCAGCCAGGCTCCCGATCGTCGACAGGCACGATCCGCCCTCCATCCTGATCCCGAAGAACTGCATCCAGACTTCCGACGTCGACCCGGCGATCATCAACACGGTCATCAGCGCCAGCGCGGGATACCCCACGCGATCGAACCCGTCGATGACGGCGAAGATCGTCCCAATGCCCCACACTAACAGCGGGCCGGGCATGAACGGCACGACAGATAACAGGCTGCTGATCGCCATCAGAATGAGGGCGATGGCAATCAGGGCGGAGTCGGCAAGTTCCATCGGCGTGTGCTTTCCGGACCGTGGCCGGGCGGCGCGCTCTCCAGCACGCCGCTCGCCTCACGACCGACCCCGCCTAGCGAAGAGGAAAGGCCAGGTACTGCCCCTCGACGTAATCGCCATAGGGGTCGAACGAATAGCGCAGCTCCAGCGCGCCGGTCAGCGGAACCTCGAAGCTCAGGCAGCCGTTGGCCGTCGCTCCAACTTCCATGTCGATGTAGTCGAACAGGCAGTCAGCGACCTCGTCGATGTAGATCGAGTCCAGCAGATTGCCCGTCGAATCGCTGATCTGGAAGTTGTCCGGCCCGATCTCCGCGACGAAGTCCGGGCCCAGGTTGCGCGTCGCCAGGTCCACGATGAGCAGGGCATAGCCCGGCGCGGCGACCGAGGACGTATCCGACTCGGGCACGAAGCGCGCGCTCTGGACGGTGACTTCCACGGCGTAGGTCTCGTCGAAGTCCTCCACGTACAGCGGGCCGAACTGCTTGGTCTGGGGCCCGGCGAAGGTCAGCGCCTGGGGCGGCCCGGTCTGCTCTGGCACGTCCGACACGGCGGGCGGCGCATTAGGATCCATCACGGGCGGGGGCTGGACCACCTGCGGCGGTTGTTCCGGCTGTGTCTGGGCGGGCGGCTGCTCCGCGGCAGGGCCGAGCGTCCAGCCCGCCGGGCGCACGTCGCGGAAGGCATCCGCGCCGAAACCGAACGGCGCGCCCAGCGCGTTGATCGCGTCGTCATCGCGCTGGCGGTAGTTGTCCAGCCGTTGCTGCATCTCGCTCACGCAGGCTGTGTCACTCACGCCGCCGCAGGTCAGCAGGTGCTGGAGATTGCTGTACAGGTAATAGGTCCACAGCATCGCCGCGTCGGCGCAGCCGGGACGGTCCAGGTCTTCGATCTGTTGGAGGTGATCGTGCAGGTAAGCCCTGGCGTTCGGGACCGACATGCCCTGAGCGTCGAGCACATCCTGCGTGGCGTTGCGCCACGCCTGCCGCTCGGTCAGCCAGACCTGGACCTCGTTCGGATCGCAGTCCGCGCCGGTCGGGTCCTGGGCCTGGACCGGGAAGGCGGGCACCAGCAGGGCGAGCACCAGCAGGGTTAGAATCGCAGCTTTGATCGTCATAGACAAACCACCCACTTCTCCGTGTTGTTCGACTTGTGTGTGGCTATTGTAACGTCATTCAACCAGAATCGGGAATTGGCTCGTCCGGCGCGGGCGGCCCCAGCCGGAGGATGATCAGCAGGCTGACGAGCGCCACCAACCCGCGCCACGCGGCCACCTGCCACGCGTCCGCCGGGCCGAGCAGCGCGGCCATGATCTCGGCCGCGGCGTGCAGGAAGATCGCGCCGAACAGCCACCCGATCTGCCCGCGCAGGAACACCTGTAGCACGATCCAGCTCAGGGCCATGTGCATCACCAGCGGCAGCGTGCCGTTCAGCGCCTCGGCCAGCGCCCCGCTGAGCAGCGCGCCCAGGTCGTCCGGGCGCTCGGCCCCGGCGCCCAACAGCGACGTGCCCAGCCCGATCGCCAGCACGCCGGTGTAGATCGCGCCTACGCTGCCATGCCCCAGCCCGATCATCAGTGCCTGGGGCCGGGTGACGGTGCTCCGCGCCAGGAACTGAAAGCCGAACAGCCGCGCCGTCTCGTCCACGAACCCGGCCAGCACGCCGAACGCCAGCGCACCGATGGGCAGGATGCCCAGCAGCGCCCGGTCGATCAGCGCCAGGGCCAGCGCCCGGACCATCAGCGCGCCGATGAACGTCAGGATGCCGACCGTCAGCAGGGCATGCGGCAGCCCGAAGCGCCGGTGCAGCCAGGCGGCCAGCGCGCCCACCGTGCCCAGCAGGCTGATCCCGACCAGCAGGATGATGATGCCGTAGAGCGCCATGCGCCGCGCTCAGCGTCCCGGCGGGGCGAACTGCGCGTCCAGCCAGTCGATGGCCGGATCGCCGCCCCACTCGTGCGCGCCGGGGAAGAAGTGGCTCGCCACGCGCTCCTCCGCGCCGAAGACGCGATAGACCCGCCGCAGGTCGTCCAGGGCGCGGCGCGTCGCGTGTGACGGGAAGATTGGATCGCGCTCGCCTGATTCGACGAAGACGGGCCGCGGCGCGATCAGCCCGGCGATGTCGGCCATGTCTGCCACGTTCAGAATGCCAGGGATGTAGTTGCACGCGCAGTGCCGCACGGCCATGATCGAGTTGCGGAAGGTGTTGAGGTAGCCGCTGATCACCGCGCAGGTGATGCGCGGCTCCAGCGCGGCGGTGAACAGCGTGACCGTCCCCCCGCCGGACAGCCCGGCGCAGGCCAGGCCCGGCGCGGCGGGCTCGGCGCGCGTCTCGATGTAGTCGACCAGCCGCAGCATGTCCCAGGCGCGCAGGCCGATCAGCGTCTTGCCGCACAGCAGCGCGCTCATGCCGGCGACGTGGCACGACGACTGCCACGCCGGGTCGAACGCGTCGCGCAGGGGCGAGTCTTCCATCCGGTCGCCCAGGGCGCGCAGCACCGGGACGAACACCAGAAAGCCGCGCCGGGCCATCTGGCGGGCGTAGTCGTAGTTCAGTTCGCCGATCAGCCCGGCCTCGACCGGATCGGCAGGCTCGCCGGTGAGCAGGCGCGCGCCGCCCGTGCCGTGCCCGTGCACGGCGATGACCCGCCGCCACGGCGCGGGCCCGCCGCGCGGGATCAGCACGTGGACCGGCATATACTCGCCCGGCTGGGTCTGGATGACGAGCGTCTCGCGCGTGACGTCCCGCCCCTCGACTCGTTCAATGACATGCGGATCGAGATCGTAGCGCGCCGCGGGGAAGCCGCCCAGCAGCCGGACGATCTCCTCGCGCAGCGCGGCCTGCCACGCTTCGGCCTCGGCCCGGTCCCCGGCGCGGAAGGCCATCCGGCGCGGGGCGTCGTCAGCCCAGCGCCACAGCCCCGGCAGGGTGCGCAGCTCGAAATCGGATAACTTGGGCATACGTCTCTCCTGTGCGTGGTGCTCGCCCTGAGAGTAGTGTACGGCGTTCGGGACGTAAGGCAAGCGCCGGTTTCGGGCGTGAGGCGTCCGGCGGCGGAGCGTGTATGATTGGATGATACCCGCTGCACCAGGAGGGGCAATCCCATGAGCACGACACTCGGTTTGATCTCCGACACGCACCTGCCCGATCGCTGCCGGGCCTTGCCGGAGGCGGTCTTCGACGCGCTGGCCGGAGTCGACCTGATCCTGCACGCGGGCGACGTGGGCGAGCTGTCCGTGCTGGACGAGCTCAGCCGCATCGCCCCGGTGATCGCCATCCACGGCAACGACGAATTGGCCGGCGCGCCGGACGTCCTGCCGGACCGGCAGGTGATCGGGCTGGCGGGACGGCGGATTCTGCTGGCGCACGGGCACCACCCCGATCGCGCCCAGGAAATGGCGGACCGCCAGGTGGACGACTGGCATCCCAAGTTGGCGCGCTGGGCGGGGATGGCGCGGGCGGCGGGCGCGTCGGTCTTCGTGTACGGGCACACGCACGTGGGCTGGGCCATCGAGCATGACGGCGTGTGGCTGGTGAACCCGGGCGCGATTGCGGGCGGCAACCACATGCTCCGGCAGGCGCGGCAGACGGTCGCCCGCATGACGCTGAACGGGGGCCAGCTGCCGGACATCACCTACCTCGATCTGGCCGATCTGGACCGGCCTATTGCGCCCGCCGTCGATCCGGAGGCGGGCTTCCTGGCGGCATTTGCCCGCGTCGCCGAATCGATCGTCTCGCCCGCGCTCGAGGCGGAGCGCGGCTGGCTGATGGAGCACGTCTTCTGGCCCGCGCCCGACCCGGTCCGTGACGCGCTGCGCCGCCTGATGTACCGCTGCCTGGACGGCGATCTGGCGCAGATCGACCTGCCCGACCTGGCGGCGGAGCTGCTGGCCGCGCCGGACGTGCCCGCGGAGGTCAAAAACCGCGTGCGCGCCCGGTGGAGCGCGGCGTAACTGGCGCGTAACTCGCGCGGCGTATGGTACGATCACCAAGAGAGCCGTTTTTGTTCATCCGACCCTGGAAAGACTTTATGACAGCCATCGACCTCCCCCCGATCGGCATCGCGGGAACCGGGACGTACATCCCCTCGGCGGTCGTGACCGGCGCCGAGATCGCCGCGCGCACCGGCCTGCCGGAATTCGTCGTGATCGAGAAAATGGGCATCCGCGAGATTCACGTCGCCGGGCCGGACGACACGATTACCGCCATGGCCAGCCGGGCGGCCCAGGCCGCGCTCGATGATGCCGATCTCGATCCCGCCGATCTCGACCTGGTGGTTTACCACGGCAGCGAGTACAAAGACCATATCGTGTGGTCCGCCGCCTCGAAGATCCAGGACCTGATCGGCGCGCGCAACGCCTACGCGTTCGAGATGTACGCGCTGTGCGCCGGGGCGCCGATCGCCTATAAAGCCGTGCGCGACATGATGCGCGTCGATCCGCGCCTGAACAACGTGCTGCTGGTGTCCGCCAGCCGCGAGAACGACCTGATCGACTTCGGCAACATGCGCACGCGGTTCATGTTCAACTTCGGCGCGGGCGGCGGCGCGATGATCTTCCGGCGCGGGTTGGAGCGCAACCTCGTGCTCGAGTCGGCGGTGCGCACCGACGGCTCGCTGGCCGATACCGTCGTCATGACGCCCGCCGAGGGCGATCCGGCGCTGCTACCGCCGGAGATGGGCACGCTGCACGGGCGGCTGGACGTGCGCCACGCCGAGTACATGGCCGAGCGCCTGGGCGCGGTGTCGCTCGATCGCTTCGTCGAGGTCATTTCCGAGGCGGTGCAGCTCAGTGGGCGCGACCTGCGCGACGTGCGCTTCCTGGGCATCACCCATATGAAGAACTCGTTCTACCGGGAGATTCTGAGCGCGATCGGCCTGACGCCGGAGCAGTCGGTCTATCTCGACCACTTCGGCCATATCCAGAGCGTGGACCAGGTGCTGGCGCTGGAGCTGGGCCTGGCCCAGGGCAGAGTCCGCGATGGCGACCTGATCGTCCTGGCCGGGGCGGGCACCGGCTACACCTGGAGCGCCACGGCGATCCGCTGGGGCTGAGCGAGGGAAGGGCGCATGACACCATCGGCTTTGATCGTCTACGGGGGATATGCGGGCCACGAGCCGGAGAAGACGACCGGGCTGGTTGCCGGCATGTTGGGCGCGCTGGACTTCGAGACGGTCCAGGTGCCGGAGCTCGCCCCGCTGGCCGACGCGGCCTATCTCAGCGGGTTCGATTTGATCGTGCTCAACTGGTCGGTGGACACCGTCACCGACGAGCAGGTGGCCGGGTTGGCAGCGGCGGTCGAGCGCGGGACCGGCTTCGCCGGGTGGCACGGCGGCCAGGGCGTCACGCTGGAGGGCAGCGGATCGTTAATGTTCCTGGCCGGCGGGCGCTTCGTGGCCCCCGGGCGGGAAGGTGCGCTACACCGTCCAGATGGCCGACCGCCAGCACCCGATCACCGCCGGGCTGGACGATTTCAACCTGCACTCGGAGCAGTACTACATGCTGGTCGATCCGTCCAACCACGTGCTGGCGACGACGACTTTTGGCGGCGAGCACCTGCCGTGGATCGCTGGGACGGTGATGCCGGTGACGTGGGTGCGGCGCTGGGGCGCGGGGCGGATCGCGTACTGCGCGCTGGGGCACGACGCCGCCGAGTTCGAGATTCCCCAGGTGCGTGAGATGGTTCTCCGCGGGCTGCTGTGGGCGGCTCGCGCGTCGGATTAGGTTGAAAGAAGGGGCGTTATGGACAAACACTTAGCGAACCGCGTGGCGCTGATCACCGGGGGCGGGCAGGGCATCGGCCGGGCGGTCGCGCTGCGCTTCGCCGGGGAAGGCGCCAAGGTGGTCGCGATCGACATCGTCGCGGAGTCAGCGCGGGCCGTCGCGGACGAGATCAAGGCGGCGGGCGGCGAGGCGCTGGCCATTACCTGCGACGTGACCCGGCGCGACCAGATCGACGCGCTGGTGGGGCAGGTGCTGGACGCCTACGGGCAGATCGACATCCTGTGCAACAACGCCGGGATCACACGCGACGCGCGGCTGGTCAAGATGACCGAGGACGAGTTCGACTCGGTGGTGGACGTCAACCTGAAGGGCGTGTTCAACCTGACGCAGGCCGTCGCCCCGCACATGATCGAGCGCGGCTATGGCCGCGTGATCAGCGCATCGTCGATCGTCGGCCTGTACGGCAACTTCGGCCAGACCAACTACGTCGCCACCAAGGCGGGCGTGATCGGCATGACGCGCGTATGGGCGCGCGAGCTGGGGCCGAAGGGCATCACCGCCAACGCCATCGCGCCCGGCTTCATCGCCACCGACATGATCAAGACCGTGCCGCAGAAGGTGCTGGACGACTTCGCGGGCCGCACGCCGGTTCGCCGGCTGGGCACGCCCGAAGACGTTGCCAACGCCTACCTGTTCCTAGCGTCGGAAGAGTCCGGCTTCATCAACGGGATCGTGTTGAGTGTCGATGGTGGGTTGGTGGTGTAAACTGAGATCAACAGCGCGCGGCGAGTTCCCGTCCTTCTGACTGAACAGTGTTATTTGAGCGAACGATGATCGAGCAGAAGTCCAGTTTCGTCACCGATTTTCTCCAGCGGCGCGCCCAGCTCACGCCGGACCGGCTCGCCGTGCGCGACACGATCGCCGGGCGGGACATCACCTACGCGGCCTGGAACGCCCAGGCCAACCAGACCGCCAACTTCCTGCGGAGCCTGGGCGTCAGCGAGGGCGACCGCGTGGCCGTGCTGGCGACCAACTCCATGGCCTACATGGACGTCTGGATGGCCTGCGGCAAGATCGGCGCGATTCTGCAGAATCTCAACTGGCGGCTGGCCCCGGCGGAGCTCGAAGGGCTGATCCACGATGCCGGTCCGCGCGTCCTGATCTACTCGGGCGAGTTCAACGAGGTGGTGAACGCGCTGCGCCCGGCCATCCCCGGCGTGCGGCATTTCGTCGCCATGAACCAGCCCGCCGTGCCCGCCGCGCCCGCCGACCCGCCCTTCGCCGAGCGCGACGCCCACCCCACCGAGCTGGCTGCGCCGCGCCCGGATCTCGAGTGGGACGCGCCGTGGGTGATCTGCTACACCGGCGGGACGACCGGCCTGCCCAAAGGCGCGATCCTCTCGCACGGCAACATGACCTGGAACAGCATCAACACCGTGATGAGCTGGGGGCTGGACCAGAACGACGTGTCGATCCTCACCTCGCCGCTGTTCCACACGGGCGGGCTGAACGTCTTCACCCTGCCGCTGATTCACTGCGGCGGGGCGAGCATCCTGTGCCGCGGCTTCGATCCCGACCAGGTCTTCGACCTGATCGAGGGCGGCGACGTGACGCTGTTCTTCGGCGTGCCGACCATGTTCGTCGTGCTGCAGGGGCACCCGCGCTGGCCCCAGGCCGATTTCAGCCGGCTCAAGCTGGTGATCAGCGGCGGCGCGCCCTGCCCAATGCCGGTCTTCGAGCGGTTCTGGGCCAAAGGCGTGGACTTCAAGACGGGCTATGGCCTGACCGAAGCCGGGCCGAACACCTTCTGGCTGCCGGGCCCGGACGTCCGCCGCAAGCCGGGCGCGGTCGGCTTCCCGCTGATGCACGTGGACGTGTGCGCCGTCCGGCCCGATGGCTCGGTATGCGCGGCGGGCGAGCCGGGCGAGCTGTTGATCCGCGGGCCGCACGTCACGCCCGGCTATTGGAACAACCCGGCAGCGACCGCCCAGGCCATCGTCGATGGCTGGCTGCACACCGGCGACCTGGCCGTGTGCGACGACGAAGGCTATTACACCATCGTCGGGCGGCTCAAGGACATGATCATCTCCGGCGGCGAGAACGTGTACCCCGCCGAGGTCGAGAGCGTGATGTACCGTCACCCGGCGATCAAGGAGGCGGCGCTGATCGGCGTGCCGGACGACAAGTGGGGCGAGGTCGGACGCGCGGTGGTGGTCGTGGAGCCGGGGAAGGCGCTGGACGAAACGAGCCTGATCGCCTTCCTGCGCGAGCAACTGGCCCGCTACAAGGTGCCCAAGTCGGTCGTCTTCGTGGACGCGCTGCCCAAGACCGGCGCGGGCAAGATCGACAAGAAGGCGCTGGTGGAGCAGTATGGAAACTGAACAGGAGAACGGCACATGCCAACAGCAGCGATCGGCGATCTGAAGATGCACTATCTCGACCAGGGCAGCGGCCAGCC
>Ga0123333_10003717_pt1 | contig 14694 bp, 13 predicted proteins | sample BioC12SIPDNA_3_FD_89957 | JGI IMG/M metagenome (GOLD analysis project Ga0123333, IMG submission 89957) | Anaerobic biogas reactor microbial communites from Washington, USA - Biogas_R2_B C12 SIP DNA | ecosystem: Engineered > Bioreactor > Anaerobic > Unclassified | place: Washington, USA... | reverse complement strand
GGGCATGGGGCTGATGGGCATCTTTGGCGCCTCGGGCGCGGGCCTGATGATCGATGGTTTTGGCGTCTGGTCGGTATATGCACTCATTGCGGTGCTCTACGTCATCGCGCTCTACACCGTCATACAGCTGCCCTTGACGGGTGTTCGCCAGGGCCCGAGGCGTTCCATCGGCCGGGAAATCGTATCGGGACTGGAGTACATCAAGCGCGAGCCGCGACTCCTGGGAGTCATATCGCTGTCGCTGGCGCGAGTGCTCCTCGCCATGCCCTATGGTACGCTGTTGCCGCAGTATGCGGACAAGATCATGGGGCTGGGGGCATCCGGGCTGGGGCTGTTGGCTTCTGCATCCGGCATTGGTGGGCTGATTGCCGCACTGGGCGTGGCTGCGCTCGGGGACTTTAAGAAAAAGGGCCGTCTGCTGCTGATCGCCGGCATGCTGATGGCTGTGGGGCTGATAGTCCTGTCGCTCACGCGCAGCCTTGTGGTTGCCTTCATCCTGCTGATCATGGTGGGTATGGGGAACAACGCCGGCATGGTGGCCAATCAGACCCTGGTGCAGACCTACTGCGAGGACGAGTATCGCGGACGCGTGATGAGCACGTACACCATGCTTTGGGGGCTGACGCCGCTTGGCACGATCCCGGCCGGCGCGCTGGCGGACCATTTTGGCGTGCCAGCGGTGTTCGCCGGGCAGGGCGTGCTCCTCCTGATCATTTTCATGTTGGTGTGGTTCAAGATCTCCGCCCTGCGAACCCTCGAGTAACATCGGGCGGCGCGATGGGCGCCGTTTTTCCCCCACGGGCTTGGCGTCCCTCGCCAGGGCGTGGCGAATGTCAGTGAACCCGCCTCTCCCAGGGGAACGCCAGCCGGTGGGCGTATCCCACGAGATCTAGCCTCGGCTGACCCTCTCGCGCAACCTTCTCACGGGATACACGATGACGCCAGCGACGCCGGCCAGCGCGAACACCCAGGTCATGCCAGGCAAGACAGCCGCGCTGGTTCCCGCGAGTATGGCGTGGATGGTTCCCAGCACGAGCGCGAGATAGTTGAGCCAGTGTATATAGCGCCATGTCTTGTTCCAGCGCGCCCGCGCGAGGGCTGCCGCGGCGGCCAGCATGAACGCGACCAGCGCCGGGGACCCTCCGTAGCGGAAGAACTCGCCGGACGTGTAGGCGGCGGTGAGCACTTGGGGCGATCCCATCACGATCACGAGCAACACGGGATGCAGCGTCAGCAGCAGGAGAGCCGAGAGCGAGACCCAGTGGTGCAGGCGGACAAAAGGCTGGCGATATCGGCGCACCAGCGGGCGGACGTAGGCGGACGAGATGATTGAAAGCACTGCAAACAGGTACCCTACGAGGGCGGCGCCCCTGGCCCAACCGTACAGCCCGGGCGTCTCTGCTGCCGAAAGCAGGATGACCGTGATCGCTACCGCAATCACCAGTACGAGCGCAAAGGCGGTCAGTGGTTTCGATCTCATGGGGTACGCCTCCGTATAGCTAGCTTCCCTCTGTTTCGCCGGCTGTACGCGTAACGAGCCGGCCATCGAAGAACGCCGACACCGCAGAGAATACCTTCTCTCGCTCCGTGTCGACGGTTACGACGTGGGCCGAATGCTCCAGCGTCAGGATCTGCTTGTCTGGAGTGCCCCAGTGACGGAACATGTACTCGGCGGCGTTCGGGGCTAGTGCCGTATCCTGAGTGGAGTGCACGATCAAAGCCGGGACGGAGATGTGGCCGAGCTCCCGCCTAACGCGCCGCTGCAGGTGCCAAAGCTCACCCAGCGCGTGCGTGGACCAGCGGTCATAGTGCCAGAGCATGGTTCGGGCATCGGGAGCCTGCAGACCGCTCGGTCCTTTGGGGAAAGTCGGCTTGATCGCGTGCAAAAGGGGTGCCAGAGGCAATAACTGGTTGCTGACGGCGATGGCCGGCGACAGCAGGGCGAGCCCATGGATCTCCGGGTTCCTCCGTGCCAGATACGCCACGATCAGGGTGCCCAGGCTGAGCCCTGCAGCGAACACGCTCTGGTTCTGGGTTCTCAGGCGGGCCAGCCCTGCCTCGGCCGCCCGGATCCACTCAGGCCAGCGCACTGAATGCAGGTCCGCCAGGGTCGTGCCGTGTCCCGGCAGGAGCGGTGCGAGGCAGTGATACCCCTCTGCCGCCAGTTGCTCCGCCAGGGGGCGCATCTCCGCTGGCGATCCCGTCAGCCCGTGGATCAGCAGACACCCCGCACGACAGTGTTCCGGTCGGAGCTCAAAAGGCTCGGGCGATCCTTTAGTACGGACCTCTCTGCTCACGATACGTCCTCCGCGGGGTACGTCGCCTCACGCCGCCATATGTCCAGCATGAGGTCGTAGCGCTGCAGTGGCATTCCCGTAAAGATGCAGTTGCTGGTGGAAAAGATGTAGCCATAGCCCGCCATGCCCTGAGACAGGGAACGTCGCACATCGGCGGCCACCTCGGCTTCTGAGCCGGAGGTCAGGAGGCCACAGTTGACGTTGCCGATCAACGCCACGCGATCGCCCACCAACTGCTTCACCTGTCCGAGGTCCACACCGGCTTGGGGATCGATGGAGTGCAGTGCGTGCGGACCGGCCTCAACCAGCTCGCTCAGAATCGGCATGATGTTGCCGTCCGTGTGCTTGATGACGTAGAACCCGAGCTCGCGCTGCCCCTGGACGAGTTGCCGCAGGAATGGGCTCACGAATTTGCGAAACATCGGTGGGCTCAGGAAGGGACCCGTGTTCAGGCAATAGTCGGAACACAGAGTGAGGCCGTCCAGACCGCCATGCCGCCGAAGGGCGTGGCACTTTTCCAGCATGGCGTCCACTCGTCGCTGAGCGATATCGAGGGCCTGTTGGGGATGATCGTGTACCCAGGCGCACCAATCCTCCATCTCGCTGCCGCTGGGGATCGAGTAGGTCGCGTCGCCATGAAGGGTGAGGTAGTAGCGAGAGCCGGACTTGTCCCGAATGGCATCGATCAGGCGCAAGGTCTCATCGAGGGTATCCGGGTTGGGGTGGAGAAAGATCGCGTCATGCTCATAGCGTTCCGCCGTCTGCACGTACAGGCCCGCCATCTCGGCGCGGTGCAGCGCTCGCTCGGGCTCGGACATCTGATCCCATTGGTGATACGCCCGCTGGGAAGGGTGCACCTTCCCGAAGGCCTCCATGGTGAGAAAGAAGACGAGCTCGAAGTGGGGCACTCGGCCCACCAGAGGCCGACGCTCTAGCGCTGCGATGAAGCGTTCACGCGGAGTCATAGTCGCCATGGGTACCCTCACTCTGCGGCCTGTACCTGCAAGATAGTGGCCGGGCGCGAACCTGTCAATGGCTGCCGATGGCTACCGGGCCGGTGATTCGGCCGACAGTCGGGCGCGGGCCTTACCACCTGCAGACGGCGGCTCTCGTGGAGGGGCAGCCGGAGGGAACCGGCCGCTACCTGACGTCGACACCACGAACGAGCCGGGCTGACTCGATCGAGTCAACCCGGCTCTCTCCGTGCGGCGGTTGCGCTACAGGTCGCTGAGTTGGAAGGTAATGGACGCGGAGAGCGTCTCTCCGGGCTCCAGGATCGTCAGGTGTGCGGCATCCTGCAGTCCCTGGGCATACAGGTTGTGCGCATCGGTAGAGCACGACTGATTCTCTACGCAGAAGAACGGCATGCCCTTGGGCACATAGATCACGCTGTGCGTGAAAAAGTCATCGGCATACAGGGTGAGGGCTTTGCCAAGGCTGTGATACCGGATCACCTGGGGCTTGGCCCGCTCCAGGCCAAAGAAGACGTCGTCCAGCTCAAGTTCGGAGATCGGCTTTGGTGTGCGGAGGTCCGCAGGCCCGTTGGCGATGTCGATCAGACGCCCCGACGGAATCTGCGTCTCGTGCTCCATCCACTTGGTGGCCGGGCACTCGATCGTAACGCTTTCTCTTGGACCATATACGTTAAACGTTGGGTGGATGGCCAGCCCAAAGGGCAGCCGGTACACCGCATCGGTGTTGGACACGGTAAAGTCCATGTGCATGGTCCGCGGCTCCAGGCGGTAGACGAGCTCCAGAGTGTTCTCGATCGGGAAGCGCTCGTACATGGGAGTTCCTGGAACGCACTTGATCGAGGTGCGGACCGAGATGCTGGATTCGCCCTCCACCGGCTCATCCACATCCCATACGGCACGCTGCACCAGGCCGTGCATAAAGTGCGTGCGCTCGTTGGGCTCAAAGGTAAAGACGCGCCCGTCAAAGGTAAACGTCGCGTTCTTGACCCGGTTCGGCATGGGATACAGAATCGGGCTGCCCATGATCCGCTTCTGACCATCTCTCTCAAAGGCGCCGAACATGTACTCCCGTCCGCCTACCTGAAAGCTGTAGGGGTTGCATCCCTGGGTGGGCGCAAAGGCGAGAGAAACGCTATCGGCGGGGTCATCGGCCACCAGGCCCATCTTGAGTGCGGGGAGCCCGGTGTTTGGATCGGTCTCGTAGCTGTGTGTATACTGTGGCATGATACCTCCTGGTATGCTGGCCTCCATCGGTGTGGCCGCTGTGCCTGCATTATACACGCAATCGGCCAGCTGGGAACGCAAGGCGGGATTGGGCAGATGCGCATCACCTCAATAGAGCCCGTGATCGTGCACGTGAATCACCGGGGGGACTGGGTCTTTATCCAGGTTCACACGGACGCCGGACTGACGGGCTTGGGGGAAGCAAGCCACAGTGGGAACGATGCGCTTCTGGTGCAGGTGTTGTCCCAGTATCAGGAGCGACTGCGTGGCGAGGATCCCAGGAGGATTGGCGCGATCCGGGCCTGGGCAGCCAGGGGTGATCTGGGCCGCGTACGCCGCACGGCCTGGAGCGGCCTTGAGCAGGCTCTGTGGGATCTCCTGGGGCAGTCCTTGGGGGCTCCCATTCATGCCCTCATGGGAGGTGCCGTGCGTGAGCGCATTCGGCTGTACGCGAACATAAACAGGCATGTCGAGGCTCGCTCTCCGGAGGCGTTCGCTATCGCGGCAGCGGCCGCTGTCAGCGAGGGCTTTACGGGCATAAAGCTCGCCCCGTTCGATGAGGTCTCGGGCGCCAGCCGCAGGCGAACAGCCACGGATGCACCATGGCGCCTGGGCATCCAGCGCGTGCGTGCCGTTCGCGAGGCCATCGGACCGGGCGTCGAACTGATGGTCGATTGCCACGGCCGGTTCGATGCCGGGGACGTCCGGCAGGTGGCGCAGGAGTTGGCGGCTCTCGATGTGCTGTGGATCGAGGAGCCGGTGCCGGACACGCAGTTGGAGGCACTGTCTCATCTCACCGGGCAACTGCCAGTCGCGACCGCCGCGGCGGAGAATGTGTACGGCATCGAGGGCTTTGCCCCGTTCTTCTCTTCTCGGGTCGTTGATGTGCTGATGCCAGACGTCAAGCACGATGGGGGGCTGCTGGAGACCAAGATCATCACGGAGGCGGCCCGGATGGCCGGGCTGCTGGTGGCGCCGCATAATCCCTCGGGCCCCGTTTCCACTGCAGCCACGGCTCAGGTGGCCAGCACGTTGACGGACCTGATGTTCCTGGAATACGCCTGGGGCGAGGCAAGCTGGCGAGCCGACTTGATGGATCCACCCGAACGGATCGAGGAGGGATATCTGCTTCTCCCTCAGGGGCCCGGATTGGGGCACCGGCTGAATCCGTTGGTGCTCGGCTCCCACCGGGTTGTGGAAGCGTCGAACGTAGATTCATCCAGGGTGACGCCCATGCAGAGCGCCAGTGGAGGTATGCCAGAGTGACAAGGGACGAGTTGTGAGCAGCGCAAGACGCTCGAATCTGGTATTGGGAGGATTGGCTCTCTTGGTCGTTGCTCTCGACCAGTGGACCAAGTCGCTTGTACGGCAGGCAATTCCGCTGAACAGGAGCGTCTCGATCACCGCTTTCCTGGACCCCTACGTCCGACTGACCCACATCGAGAATGCCGGGGCGGCCTTCGGGTTCGGCCAGGGGCTGGGCAAGCTCTTTGCTTACGCGGCCCTCGGCGCGATCCTGCTCATCGTGCTCTACTTCCGGCCGTTCGCGGAGCGGCGCCCCCTCTTGAGGGTCGCGCTTGGTCTCCAGCTCGGCGGCGCTATCGGGAACCTCATCGATCGGCTGAGGCTCGGGGGCGTGGTCACCGATTTTGTGGATCTTGGCTGGTTCCCGATCTTTAACGTTGCCGATAGTGCCATCACCATCGGCTCGATACTCCTCGGCGTGTATGCCCTGTTTGTGGATACTCCGGGCACTGCCGCTGCCGCCAAGGAGGCGTCCGAGCCTGTGAGTGATCCGGTTGCTCCACATGATTGAGCCTTCTCATGGCGGCGATTGAGATCGTCGTTCCGGATGGGCAGGGCGGCGTTCGGCTTGATCGGTTCCTCGCCGGAGCGCTCGACACGATCTCCCGGAGCGCCATACAAAAGCTGATTGCATCCGGTCGAGTACAGGTGGATGGCGAACTGCGTCGGGCAAGCTACACCCTCTCCGCGGGCGAGTTCGTCACCGCCGAGATTTCGGAAGCGCCGGTGGAGGCAACAGCACAGGGCGCGCCCCTTCTCTCGGTGTTGTATGAAGACAGCGCGCTGATCGTGATCGATAAGCCAGCCGGTTTGGTCGTGCATCAGGCTGCTGGCCAGAGGGGTTTGACGCTGGTGGATGCGCTATTGGCCCATCGGCCCAGCCTGGCGGATGCCGGCATGGATCCGCTGCGCCCGGGAATCGTTCACCGTCTTGATCGCGATACCTCGGGTGTCATCGTCGTTGCGGGGACAGCGAGCGCTCTGTCCGTGCTGCAGCGGGAGTTCCGGCGTCGGCAAGTGCGCAAGGAGTACCTGGCCTTGGTGCACGGCACGCCATCGCCCGCCCGCGCTGCCATCGAGGCGCCCATTGGGCGTGACCCCGCCAATCGCGTCCGCATGGCGGTCGTCCCTGAGGGGCGCTACGCCCGGACCGAGTACGAGGTGGTGGAACGCTACAAAACGGCGGCGCTCCTTTCCATCAGGCTGCTCACGGGGCGCACGCACCAGATACGGGTCCACATGAAGGCTATCGGGCACCCGGTGGTTGGTGACCGCGTCTACGGGCCCACGAGAGACGCTCTCGAGGCTCCGCGTCAGATGCTCCACTCTTGTCGATTGTCATTCGAGCATCCGGTCTCCGGGCTTGAGATGACCTTCGAGGCGCCAGTGCCGCCCGACATGGCGCAGTTGATCCGGCGCTTGCAGGGGTCCTGATCGCCTCAGTCCGCGCTCGCTTCTCTATCCAGAACAGGTCTCCACAGTGCAGTTGTCTCCGCCATGCATCTGTACTATGCTAGCGAGCACGGATTCTGGCAGCGATAGGGAGGTACCGGTGTATACGATCGATCTGCGCAGCGATACCGTAACGCACCCGACCGAGGCGATGCGCAAGGCCATGTACGAAGCAGAGGTGGGAGATGACGTCTATGGGGAGGACCCCACGGTAACCCGCCTGGAGGAGTATGCCGCCGCGATGCTGGGAAAAGAGGCGGCGCTCTTTGCCGTCAGCGGAACGATGGGAAACCTCATCGCGATGCTGACACACTGCGGACGTGGCGATGAGATCATCATGGGTGAGTTCGCGCATACCTTCATCTACGAGGTAGGGGGCATATCGGCGCTGGGCGGAGCGCACATTCATACGGTGCCAAACCTGGCCGATGGGTCGCTGGATCCTCAGAAGGTAGAGGAGGCCATTCGCGCGGAGAACATCCACTTTCCTCCTACGCGCCTCATTTGCCTGGAGAACACGCACAACCGCTGTGGCGGCACCGTTGTGCCGCTGGAGAGCATGGCACAGATCCAGAGTGTGGCGCGAAGGCATGGCGTCTCCGTCCACCTCGATGGGGCTCGGGTCTTCAATGCCGCCGTCGCCCTGAACGTACCCGTGTCGGAGATTGCTTCGCATGTGGACACAGTGCAGTTCTGCCTATCCAAGGGCCTGGCGGCACCTGTGGGTTCACTGGTCGTGGGCGCTGCAGAGTTCATCCAGCGGGCACGCAAGCTGCGCAAGATGCTGGGTGGCGGCATGCGTCAGGCGGGCGTCATCGCGGCGGCAGGGCTTGTGGCGATGGAGCAGATGGTGGAACGGCTGGCCGATGATCACGCGAACGCCAGGTGGCTGGCCGAGGGGCTTGCCCAAATCGCCTCCGTGTCCGTCGATCCCGGACGGGTCCAGACCAACATGGTCATGTTCGGCTTTAGTGATCCCCGCTTGACTATCCCGTCTGTGCAGCAGGGTCTCGCGGCAGAAGGGGTGCGGATAAACGCACTGGATGCGGAGCGGTTTCGGGCGGTCACCCACTATGGGATCACGGCCGACGATATCGATCGCACCCTGCTGGCGGTGCGTCGGGTAGTCACGGCGCTGGCGGCGTAGAGGCAAAGCTAATCCAGGACGCTGTGAGGAGAATCGACCCAGCCCGGCCGCATGGCTGGATCTATACGGGAAGCTTGGGGGCGGGTGTGGCTCACGAAAGGGGCCGCGCGGCCCCCTTGTGTTCTGGGTACTCGGCCGATTTTGCGTTCTAGACCCTGGAGAGCGAAACCTTCGCGCGGATGCTGGCCTGTGCCCGGGGAGGGCCCAAGGACCGGGGCTGGACGAACTCTCTGCGGCGCTCACTTGCCCGTGGCTACGATCATGGCGATGGCGTCCGTGTCGCTGTGCGATAGGCTGACAGCCCACTCTTCCAGACCGAGGATTCTCGCGCGCTGCAGCGCCCGGCCGTGGAGAGTCACCGTAGGCTTTCCGAGGCGATCGGCCAGGATCTCCATTTCGGTCCACGAGATGCCGGCGATGCCGGTCCCCAGCGCTTTGGAGATCGCCTCCTTGGCTGCAAACCGTACGGCGAGTTCTGCAGGTCGCCCGCGACAGTAGGCCGCCTCTGCCGGCGTATAGACCTTGTGCAGAAAGCGATCCCCGTGCCTGGCGAGCGTGCGCGCGATGCGCGCCACAGCGATGATATCCACTCCAACACTGACCACCACAGGCGTACAGCCTCCATAGCAACGCGGCAGGCGGCGACTAGACGAACGTCGTGGAGCCCTGCCCGGAGGCGGGCATGGCCACAGAACGGATGGGAAGACCGGCTCTGCATCAGCCTCCCCGCGGATCGTGGCTGTCAGGCGTCCTCGGTGCGAGGATGCCCTACCACCACCATGGGCAGGAGCAGGCGCTCCATGGCCATGGTATGGCTGCACAAGCCCCGTTGCAGGAAGAACTCGCACTGGCAATCCCAAGTGCCGTTGCGATACGAAACCTCGTACGTATCATGCTCGCCCTGGAAGCGAGCGACGAACTCTTTGATCTCTACGCGATCAGGCTCTTCGGCGTATCTTTTGGCCTTCTGGATCTTACTGATCATACCGGAATCCATAGGTGCGCCTCCCCGGAGAATAACAAACACCAGGCAAAACGCGCTGGTGTCAGCTCAACAGTCGGTTCTCGCCGTTCGCCGTTTCCAAGTCGGTCATCTCCTGGCGATCGTATGGTACGGGTCGAGTATATGGGGGCCTCGCAGATGTGTCAACCGCAGTCGGCGATCACCATGGCCGTTCCGCCCTCTGTGGGCTGGGCGGGCGCAGTGGTTGCCGTGAGGTGAGCCCGGTGTTATAATCGCGCCGAGTGGGGCAGTGTGACGCAGACCTTACCGCAATCCAAGTGAGGCGCTATGCTAGACGACACGCGGGCAGACGCCGGTTCGCACATGAACGTGGCTGGCATGGTAGAGGACGGCATCCGCCTGGCGCGGAGAGGCGACCGTAACGAAGCGGAGATGCTGTTCCGCAGGGTGATCCAGATCGCCCCGGATAACGAGGACGGTTGGCTGTGGATGGCCTGGCTGGCTGAGACCCGCGAAGAGAGCCTGCGCTATCTTCGAGAGGGGCTACGGTTCAGCCCGGAGAGCCCAAGTCTACGCGAAGGGGTGGCCTGGGTTGAGGCACACAAACCCAGCGCGGTTTCCGCCGCGACCGACAGTGGTCCCTCGGCGGAGGCTGGCCGTCCGACCGTCGACAGAGCGACGCCAAGGGGGCCCAGCGGCCGCCGTATTCCGACCGATCGGCCTCGATCGGGCACCGCGGACGCGGGCAAGCGCAAGGCTGCTGCAAGCAGGTTCCAGGGGCAGAGGCGGCGGCTACGGCTTGACGTGAGTTCGTGGCTGGATCGTGCCAAGTCCGTGGGAGTGGCGGTAATCAGCCTCGGGGTGATCGCCGTGCTCGCGGGAGTCGTGATCCTGCTGGTAAACCAGACCTCGCAGGCGGCGCCGGCCGTCGCAGCGATGGTGCTGCCGACTCCGATCATCGATGCGACGCCTACGCCCAGTGTCGAGAGCTTGGCGCGGCCTCTGTGGACCAAAGTCGAGATCGCCTTTGGGCAGGACGACTGGGGCGCTGCGATCATCGCGCTGGATCAGATCCGTGCTATGGATCCTCAGAGCACCAAGGCGCGGGAGAGGCTATCGGCGGCGCTCTATGAGCGTGCGCTGGATTACATAGATGAGAACGAATTGGAGCTGGCGCGTCGCGATCTAGACAGAGCGATCATATTGGATGCTGACAGCCCGAACCTTCAATCAACACGGCGGGATATCCAGCTGTACCGATCTGCGCTGGAGGCGTACCTGGAGCAGGATTGGGCGAATGCCGTCGCGCTGCTCACTCAGGTCTATGAGCGCCGCCCGGACTTTCGCGATACGCGCTCTATGCTGGGCCAGGCGCACTGCCACTTGGCGGAGCTGCAGTTGCAGTCCGACAGCCTGGATGATGCGCTGGCTCAGGCGACGCTGTGCGAGCAGATCCTGGAGGGTGACGAAGAGGCGGAAGCGCTGGTGAAGCAAGTTGTCGAGGCGATCCGGCCTCCGCGGAGGATCGAGGTGTCTCTCTCGGACTATCGCGCACGCGTCTATGAGAACAACGAGGTCATCCAGAGCTTTCCGATCTGCTATGGTCGGCCCAGCCATCCAACCAAGACGGGTCGATTCCAGGTGCAGACCAAGATGGATAACGCCTACGGCTCAGCCTGGGACCTGAATATGCCCTACTGGCTCGGCATATACTGGGCCGGGGGCACCGAGAACGGCTTCCATGCCCTCCCCATTCTGAGCAGCGGAACGACGCTCTGGGCAGGCTCACTGGGAACGCGCTGCTCGTTCGGATGCATCGTGCTCGGGACGAATGATGCCAAGTGGCTCTACGACTGGGCCACCATCGGGACGGTCGTCTTTGTCAACGACTAGTGCGTGCTAGAAAGCAACAGGGAGTAGGACACGATATGGCAGTAGCGCAGACCGGCGGCCTCAACCTGAGCTGGCTGGACGAGGAAGTCCGTCGCGAAAAGGGCATCGTCGAAGAGCTCCGCAACATCGTCGACAAGCAACAGATCACCATCGTGGACCAGGCCCAGCGCATATTGAGCCTGGAGGACCGGCTGACAAAAATGCAGAACCAGCTTCAGTCCCTGCCCGAAGTTCGGCAGGCGAGCCAGAACATGCGCGACGAAGTGGTGGCCATGATGGGCGATCTCCGGCAGGATGTGCAAAAGCGCGAAACGGAGGCGCTTCGCGTGCGTCAGGGCGAGAGGGAGAAGGATCTGCGGGCTTTGCAGGAGGTTCGGGCCGAGCTCTCTCGCCTGGGTCCCCTGGAACAGGCCGCAGCTGTGAACCAGGCCGAAGACCGGCGGCTCAACGAGATACTGGCGCGCCAGCAGGGCCAGATCGAGGTGCTTTCCCGGTCCGCCGCGCAGGGCGAAGAGGGACGGAGGCTGCTTCAGGACGCAATCTCGCGCAGTAACGTAGAGATTCAACAACTGATCGAGCAGGTTGCTGAACTGGCTACGGTTCGCCAGAGCCTGATGCAGAGAATCCTTCCTCTGGAGAATGAGCAAAGCAAGGTTGGGCAGCAGATCGCAGAGCTCCAGACCGTGCGCCAGGAACTCAACACCCAGCAACAGGATCTGTCGGAGAGACAGAGACGGAGCGATCGAGATCGTGCCCAGACGCTGACGGAGTGGGGGCGTCGCCTGGATGCCAGCAGCCATCAGATCGAAACCTGGGCGGATCAGATGCGGTTCTATGCGGACCAGCATGAGAAGAACCGTGCCGTGCTACGAGATGTGCAGGCGCTCGCGCATGATCTCAGCCAGCAGCAGGACCGCCTGCGTCAGTTGCAGCGTGTGATGGAGGAGCAGCTCAGGCAGGAACTGAGAGAGTATCGCGTCGAGAACGACCAGCGCTGGGCTCAGGACGCCGAACGCCGGGAGCAGACCCGCGCCGAGCGTGAATCGCTCGATGATGCCGTCCAGTCGAGGTTGGCCACAGTTGAGCACGGGGTTGAGGATGTCACCGCCGCGGCTCTGGCCGCAACCGAACGTCTGGGGCGATTGGCCGATGCGCTGGCAGAGCAAAAGGCCGGGTCCAGGGCTTCTGCGCGGCGCGCTCTCGAGGTCGCTCAGAAAGACCTACAGCAACTACTTACCGGCCTCCTGGAAACGCTTGAATCCGAGGGCTAGCCAGTGTTCGTGGTGGGCACCGCCGGGCATGTCGATCACGGCAAGTCCAGCCTGGTTCGGGCGCTGACCGGCATCAACCCTGACCGTCTGCGCGAGGAACAGCAGCGCGAGATGACGATTGACCTTGGCTTTGCTTGGGTCACTCTGCCCAGCGGTCGGGAGATCAGCGTCGTCGATGTCCCCGGCCACGAAGACTTTATCAGGAACATGCTGGCGGGCGTGGGCGGGATCGATCTCGCCGTGCTCGTCGTGGCTGCCGATGAATCGGTGATGCCACAGACACGTGAGCATCTCGCGATCCTCGACCTGCTCAAGGTGCCTTTGGGTGTTGTGGCGCTAACCAAGGCTGATCTGATAGAGGATCCGGATTGGTTGGACCTTGTTGTTGAAGAACTCAGAGAGACTCTGGCGCACTCGGCGCTGGCCGATGCCCCAATCGTGCCGGTTTCATCCGTGACAGGGCAAGGTCTTCCTGAGCTTTTGTCTTCGATCGACACTCTGCTGGACTCTGCGCAAGGCCGCGCGGACCTGGATATGCCGCGGCTGCCCATCGATCGGGTGTTTTCTGTCGCTGGCTTTGGCACGGTGGTCACAGGAACGCTATCCGGTGGAGGGTTTCGCGTTGGTGATGCGGTTGAGATCGTCCCCGGAGGCCTGACGGCGCGCATCCGAGGTCTGCAGGCACACAAGGCCAAGGTTGAGGAGGCGATCCCAGGGATGCGCGTCGCGGTCAACCTTACCGGGCTGGACGTGTCGGATATCTCTCGAGGCCAGGTGGTTGCCAAGCCAGGGGTGTTCAGAGCGACGTCGCTCGTTGATGCCCGTCTGAGGTCAGTCCTGGAGTCACCGATCGCGATCCAGCATGGCATGGAGGTCGAGTTCTTTAGCGGTTCGGCGAGCGTTCTGGGACGGGTGCGCCTGCTAGATTGCGATGAGCTCTCCGCCGGGCATTCGGGCTGGGCTCAGATCGTGCTGCGGGAGCCTGTGGCCTTGGCCCGCGGCGATCGCTTTGTTATCAGACTGCCTTCTCCGAGCATGACACTCGGAGGTGGAGGATTGGTCGAGGTCCATCCCGTGCGCAGGCACAGGCGCCTGGATCAAGACGTGCTGTCACGCCTGGAGGCGCTTGATACCGGTGATCCGGCGGCGAGATTGCTCGCGCTGCTGGAGGAGAGGGGGGCGCTGGCTGTCGGCGCGCTGTTCAGAGAGTGCGGGATGGAGCCAGACGACGTACGGAAGGCCCTGGGCGATCTGCTCGATCGTGGAGCTGCCCTCGTTCTGGGAGACGCACCGGTAGTGTCAACAGATCCGGCCGCAACGGACCTGGTCCTGTCGCGCCTGCACTGGGACCGCACTATGGAGCGCGCAGAATCTCTCTTGCGGGCCTTTCACAAGGCGCAGCCATTACGCCCGGGGATGCCTCGTGAGGAGTTACGCAGTCGGCTGGGGCTAACTGCCGAGTTCGCATCTCGCCTGCTGGCCAGAGCCCACCAGGAGGGAATAATGGCCCCGGCCGGCGACGTGGTTGCCTTGGCCGGCCACCGCGCAGTACTATCGGACGGCGATGAGCGCGCGATCGCGGATCTCATGGACCAGTTCCGCGCCCAGCCCTATACTCCGCCCGGCTGGAGCGATGTCGTGGCCGAGGTGGGTGAGCGACTGGCCCAGTATCTCGTTGATCGAGGGGATCTTGTGCGTCTGAGTGGCGGAGTGACCTTTACGCCGGATGCGATGGACCAGATGATCGGGCAGCTAAAGGAGATGGGAGCTGGAAGGTCATTCAGTGTGGCGGAGGTGAGAGATCTCTTTGGCGCGAGCCGCAAGTATGTGGTCGCTTTTCTCGAAGAGATGGATCGCCGCAGGATCACGCACAGGGTGGGCGACGAGCGTGTGCTGCGCTGAGTCGCTGCGCCCTAGAGCGTGCGTGGTACGAGAAGGCGGGGAGGTACGGCAGGAGCATGGCTGATCGCAAAATCGAGACAGTTGTCGATGAGCAGGTTGCGCGCAGGTTAGCGGCGAAGGCGGCCTTTCTGAACGAGACGCTCGACGCGCGTATGCGCCAGCAACTGCTCGACTGGCTGGGCAACTGGGGGCTGGAGTTTGCCGTGCACGTTGTCAAGCCGAAGGAGTCGCTTTCGTCGATCGCACGCGACTATTACGGTGATCT
>Ga0123333_10003715_pt1 | contig 14699 bp, 10 predicted proteins | sample BioC12SIPDNA_3_FD_89957 | JGI IMG/M metagenome (GOLD analysis project Ga0123333, IMG submission 89957) | Anaerobic biogas reactor microbial communites from Washington, USA - Biogas_R2_B C12 SIP DNA | ecosystem: Engineered > Bioreactor > Anaerobic > Unclassified | place: Washington, USA... | reverse complement strand
GAAGTTGTGCCCACCTGCAAAGATATTTGGACAGGGCAGTCCCATGTAAGATAGTCTTGCTCCGTCAGTTCCACCTCTGATAGGCACTATACGGGCTTCAACATCCGACTTCAACATAGCCTCTGCAGCCAGGTCAATGATGTACATTACAGGCTCGATCTTCTCGCGCATATTGTAGTACTGATCACGGATGTCAAGTACTACGGTACCTTCACCAAATTCTGCATTAACCTTGTTGACAAGGTGCTGCATTTCCTTCTTGCGCTTTTCAAACCTATCCCTGTCGAAGTCCCTTATGATAAAGGTAAGTTCGGTTCTCTCTACATCCCCGTTGAATGAATTGAGGTGATAGAAACCTTCATAGCCTTCGGTATGCTCGGGAGTCTCATGTCTTGGAAGCATCGTAATAAGCTGGTTGGCTATCCTTATTGAGTTGCGCATCTTGCCCTTGGCATAGCCAGGATGGACGTTGCGGCCAAAGATTGTAATCTGAGCTACAGCAGCGTTGAAGTTCTCGTACTCCAATTCACCAATCTCACCACCATCAATAGTATAGGCAAAGTCAGCTCCAAATCCTTTTACATCAAAGTGATCAGCCCCCTGTCCTATTTCCTCATCGGGAGTAAAGCAAATCCTGATTTTGCCGTGCTTGATATGAGGATTCCTTATAAGGTATTCCATTGCTGTCACAACTTCGGCAATGCCTGCCTTATCGTCGGCTCCAAGTAGAGTATGACCATTGGTAGTAATAATATCCTGGCCTACATAGTGCAGCAATTCTGGAAAATCCTCCGGCTTAAGATAAATGCCATCTTCGGCATCAAGCGCGATATCGCCACCCTCGTAATTCCTGACAATATTGGGCTTGACGTGCTTACCGCTAAAATCAGGGCTTGTATCGAGGTGAGCAATAAAACCAACGACGGGCACGTCATGATTGGTATTTGACGGCAGGGTAGCCGTCAAATAACCATTATCATCAAGTTTAACCTCTGACAAGCCGATGCGTTTTAGTTCGTCAGCCAGATGTCTGGCAAAGAACATTTGTCCCGGAGTACTAGGTGTTAACCCGGTGTTTTCATCAGACTGAGTATCAAATGATACGTACTCTAAAAAACGCTCTACAAGTGTCATATGGCTAAACAATTAAATCTATTTCTAATATGCACGTGCAAACAGAACCCTACGTGCGGAGGGTTTACCTGTCACCATACATTTACCTGGTTCAACTGGTCCTTCGAGAGGTATGCACCTTATGGTGGCCTTGGTCTCGTTCTTGATCAACTCTTCAGTCTCTCCGGTACCATCCCAGTGGCAGAGGAAGAAGCCGCCCTTTTCGTCAAGCAGTCTCTTAAATTCTTCATAGTCATCAACCACGGTGGTATTGGCTTCGCGGTAGGCATAGGCCTTCCTGAAGATATTGCTTTGGATGTCGTTAAGCAGGACTTTAACCTGATCAGCTATACCGGCCATGGGAACGACCTCCTTGGTCAGCGTATCCCTTCGTGCCATTTCCAGAGTCTGATTTTCGATATCTCTTGGACCGATTGCAAGACGGACGGGAACTCCCTTGAGTTCGTACTCTGCAAACTTCCATCCGGGCTTCTTGGTATCGTCGTTGTCGTACTTGTAAGAGATGCCCAGAGCTTTGAGTTCAGCACATATCTTTGCAGCCACCTCATTGATCTGAGCCAGCTGTTCGTCGTTCTTGTAGATAGGAACAATAGCAACCTGGACAGGTGCAAGTTTCGGAGGCAGCACCAGACCATGGTCGTCAGAGTGAGACATTATAAGCGCTCCCATCAGACGGGTTGATACACCCCATGAAGTAGCCCAGACATAATCAAGCTTACCTTCCTTGTTGGTAAACTGTACATCGAAGGCCTTAGCAAAATTTTGACCCAGGAAGTGAGAAGTACCTGATTGCAGAGCCTTACCATCCTGCATCAAGGCCTCGATAGTCATAGTTTCAAGTGCACCGGCAAAACGCTCATTTGCAGTCTTGTAACCCTTGACAACCGGCATGGCCATCCACTCTTCTGCAAAGCGGGCATAGACATTTAGCATAGTCTCAGTTTCCTCTATTGCTTCCTCCTTAGTGGCATGAGCAGTGTGACCTTCCTGCCAGAGAAACTCAGCAGTACGCAGGAAGAGACGGGTACGCATTTCCCAACGAACCACATTGGCCCACTGGTTTAGCTTAATAGGCAGGTCACGGTATGATTGAATCCAGTTACGGTAAGTATTCCAGATAATTGTTTCCGAAGTAGGCCTGACAATCAGCTCCTCTTCAAGTTTGGCCTCAGGATCTACAATAACGCCCTTGCCGTCAGGATCATTCTTAAGACGGTAATGAGTCACCACGGCGCACTCTTTTGCAAAACCTTCAACGTGGTTAGCTTCCTTGCTGAAGAAGGATTTTGGAATAAAGAGCGGAAAGTAAGCATTGGTGTGACCGGTTTCCTTAAACATATCATCCAGTGCCCTCTGCATCTTTTCCCATATCGAATAACCGTAAGGCTTTATCACCATGCAACCTCTTACAGCCGAATACTCGGCAAGGTCGGCCTTGATGACCAGGTCATTGTACCACTGCGAATAACTTTCGGAGCGACTTGTCAATTCTTTTGCCATATAAACTGAACTATTATTTAATCTGTAAACTATTTCAGGGAATTTGCGTAAACGTCCTCTGGGACATTTACGTTTTAAACCTCCAAAAATAGAAATATTTCAGGATTATTCCCGAAAACAGGGGCGCTTTTGACGGAAAAGTCTTACTTTCATCATACTAAAACTCTACCCTGAAAAAAGCTCAGAAAGCCTTTGATTTTTATTAATTTATAATGGTTTTTGGTATGCAATTTGCTGTTATACTAAAAAACCAACGAGGAGGACTAATCATGAAAGCAAGACTAGTTTTATCTGCAATGAGCCTGCTGATGTTGATTGGAGCATGTGGTACAGGAAGAGTGGCAGGCCCCGGCGTCTATTACGACGACGTGTATTATGTTCCTGGTCAAAGTCGTGAGAACAACTATGACGCATTTGACCCTGTGCCTACTCTGACCAGAGAGGAACAAAAGGCGGAAAGCAGGGCCCTTGCTGCTCAGCAAAGGGAGTATGAGAGAAATCGTGGTGCTTATTATGAAGACACAAGGGATTTCTCACAGATCCAGAATGAATATGCATCTGTATTGAAAGATGGAAACATTCAGAATACTGATACATTGATCTACTATAACGATGAGACCGGTTATTGGGTAAATGGATTCAATGGTTCGGATTTTGACAGGAGCTATGCCGAAAGGTTAATCCGCTTCCATGGACCGGCAATTCGTATTCCATATTACTCTCCTCTATACAGTGAAATTGTATATTTCAATAGTTATGACTGGAACGTGTATGTTGACGGAGGCTATGCCTATGCAGTTCCAACATGGACTAATCGTTGGTATGATTATTATTACTTTGACAGATTTCATTACGGTACTTATTATACCTATGGTAATTACCCATATGCATTCTATGGCTGGGGATCACCATTTTCAAGATGGAGCTTTGGTTTGCATGGATACTATAACGGCTTCTATTCAAGGTACGACTTTTATGACCCATGGTATTACTACAGCAAACTTTATTACAAACCAAACTATTACTTTAGACCCGGCAATTATGTATCCGGTCCCCGTAAGGACAGCAACATTGCTACTAGGCCGAGTACAACTGATGAAAGAGGTCTTCGTGGTGAAACAAGAACTCAGGGTGACATAAGATCAACCACACCAAGGTCATTGAGAAACGATGAACCCAGAAGCCTCAGGTCTGAAGCAGACGGTAGCCTAAGAAGCGGAAGCACTGTTACTGATGCCGGAGCACGCAGAGCCAGCGAAGAAGCTGCTTCAAGAGGTGGACAAAGCACTGTCAAGAGCGGACAGACAACAGGGTCAGAAAGTGGACAGGCCACTCCAACCAGGAGAAGTTATACAACTCCGACCTATTCACAAGGGGATAATACAAGCCGTCCGGTTTACAACAGAGCTTCCTATACAAGGGTAAGCAATGCACCTCGTCCTGCACAAACTACCGGAACTGTTCAGTCAGGTACTGAAGGTTCAACAAGGAGTGTACAGCAAAGCAGTACAACTATCGGTACGCCAAGAACAGCAGCATCACAACCGGCAGTAAGAAGCAGTTCTAGCACCCCAGGCAGCACAAGTAGTGGTATTACCACCCGACCTGCTGTAAGACAAAGCGCACCTGTGGCTGGATCAAGAACTGCAACACAACCATCTGCTACACAAAAGAGCGGTAGTACTGCAGTGTATCAACGTGGTTCTTCAACCTCAGCTCCATCTAGAAGCTCATCTGGAAGCAGTCCTTCAGGTAGCAGCTATTCTGCACCATCAAGAAGCAGTTCTTCAGGCAGCTCATCAGGAAGCAGCTACTCAACACCTAGTCGTAGTTCATCATCATATAGTGGCAGCAGATCAGGTGGTAGTTCTTCAGGTGGCAGTTCTTCAGGTGGAGCTACACGTAGCGGCGGCAGAAGATAATCAGGTCCTCCAATAGCAGATAGAGCAGTTATAACAATAAGTCTCCGGTGTCGCAGAACACCGGAGCCAGATGTGACACTCATTAATTGAAATGATCATGAAGAAGTTGATTCTCACACTAAGCATATTCTCGGCAGCAGGGTTGACGATGGCACAGGCACCTGATGACGCCCTTCGCCTTTCGCTAAACAGGCCTATAGGTACTGCACGAAGTCTTTCTCTAAGCAATGCAGTAGGCGCTCTGGGAGGCGACTATACCAGTATCGGTATCAACCCGGCCGGTGTAGCTGTTTACCGCTCCAGTGAATTTACCTTCACCCCCTCTTTGACAATCAATAATACAAACAGTAACTATTACGGGTATTCAGCAGATGATGACAAGATAAGTTTTCCCTTACAACAGATTGGTTTTGTAGGAACTTACAGGCCTATGAGGGAAGTGACCAGTGGACTGGTAAGCAGCCACTTCTCGATTGGGTATCAGCGAACTGCAGACTTCAACCGCAGGTCCTTTATACAGGCTTATAAAGTACCTTCTTCTCTGCTTGATGAGATAGTATATCAGGCAGACGGTCTGAGTCCAAATGATATGTATAGTTTTCCACGCATCAGGGTGATGTACGATTCATACCTGATAGATCCGCTGAATGAAGATGTCTATGACGACCACGATTTGTCAACCGGATACTTCCATGCATTCGAAGAACTCGACGAAAACGGTCAGCCCATCTGGGGTCTTCCTGAGGGGCTAAATCAGAAGAGACTGATCACTGAGAGCGGAAGTGCTGGTGAGTTTCATATTGCAGGTGGTTTAAACTTCAGCAACAAGGTTTACATCGGTGGTCTGATAGGTATCGCAGTAGAAAACTACAAAAGGACTATCAGCCATGTTGAAGTGGTCAATACTGCAAATAACAACTGGAACTACCTATTCAATTACGAACTCAACGATCATCTGACAAGTTCATCAGTTGGCGTCAACCTCAAGGTGGGTGTTATCTATAAACCTGTTGATCCGGTTCGTCTAGGATTTTCATTCCACTCTCCAACATTGTATTCTGTTGATGAAGAGGCTTACTACAAGGTTACCACTCAGAGTGGTTATACAGAAGAAGGGAGTTTCAGGAGTGACATACAGGAATACTCTTATAATTTCAGAACTCCTTACAAGGCTAATGCGAGTGCAGCCTTTGTAATATCAAATAAGGGGCTGGTAAGCGTTGACTATGAGTTTACCGACTATGATGCAATGCGTTTCAAAGACAGGTCCACATCCTCGGCAGATAATACCAGCTATTACAACGACCTGAACAATGATCTAAAGAAATTTTTCAAGCCGTCACACAGTGTGAGGCTTGGTGCAGAGTTCAGACCAGCAGAGGTAATCTCTCTAAGGGGTGGTTTTTCCTGGACCCAGAACCCATATAGTTCGTATCTCCAAAATAAAACTGAGCTCATGACCTACTCCTTTGGTGTTGGCTACCGTATGAACAATATGTATATAGACTTAGGATATATGCTACGCGATCAAGACTATGACTACTCACTGTATTACTCAGGTTTTGTTGCCGATGAGGACCAGAAAATGGCAAAGATGAAAAACAAGGATCACATTGTTGCAGTTACTCTAGGCTGGAGGTTTTAATTTGATATGAAGAGGATATTGTTTATAATCAACCCGGTATCGGGTATTGGCAGGCAAAAGAGTATTGAGGAGTACATAGATGCCGGCATTGACCGTAAGACAGGGCAATACGAAATAGCTTACACACAGCATAAGGGACACGCCTTTGAGATTAGTACTGAAGCAGCCGGTAAATACGATATAGTGGTTGCCGTAGGTGGAGACGGGACCGTGAATGAGACAGGTCGCGGCCTGATAGGCAGCGAAACTGCATTGGGTATCATTCCTACAGGTTCAGGCAACGGATTGGCCCGTCATATGGAGATTCCATTTCGTATAGCAAATGCTGTAAAGGCATTGAACAACCCTGTGATTACTCCCATTGATGTAATCTCAATGAACGGATACTATGCGCTCAATATGGCAGGTATAGGCTTTGATGCGCATATCAGCCACAAGTTTGCTACAAGGCGTAACCGTGGTCCCCTTGCCTATATGCAGCTTATCACAAGAGAGTTTTCCAAGTACAAAGCCTGCCGGTATAAAATGACTATCGACGGGCATAGCAGGGAACTGGAAGCCTTTCTGATCAGTTTTGCAAACTCAACCCAGTATGGCAATAATATCCATATTGCACCTCAGGCCAAGGTTGACGACGGCCTGATAGATATCTGCCTTATCAGGGAGTTTCCCAAATACACTGCTCCTGCACTGCTCTTCAGCATGATAGATATGAGCATTGACCAGAATAAATACGACTCTATTATCAAGGCTCCTCATGTAAGCATTGAGTACCATGAAGACTTGCAGGGACACGTGGATGGTGAACCGGTAATGCTAGGCAAACAGGTCGAGGTAGGCATTATTCCGCTAGCTATTAAGGTTGCAGCACCACCACAGGAGCTAAGACAAACGCAGAATATCCTTACTCCGCTTATCGAGTTGCTTCCGGGGATGTCCTAAAAAACCGGGAGGTGAAATACACCTGCCCGGCTTCGGATTTGGGGGTTAACAAATAAAAGGCTTAGGTTTTAAATAATCATTCCCGCAGCTACGGTTTCATTAGTACCTTCGTCAATCAGTATTACACTGCCTGTGATACGGTTGGTCTTGTATGAATCAACAAACAAAGGTTTTGTAGTGCGTATTGAGATACGGGCTATATCGTTCATTTTTATCGTCAGGTCATCCTGGTTCTTCTCAAGGTTGCTGATATCCATCTTGTACTTTACTTCCCTTATCATGCAACGAACATCGGCACTTGTGTGCTTGAGTGCATATTTACCGCCGGGAACAAGTGGGCGCTCGTTAAACCAACAGATCATCATATCAAGATCCTGCTCCACACGCGGGGCTGTGCCATTTGACTCCTTTATAATCATATCACCGCGGCTGATATCTATGTCGTCCTCGAGGGTGATGGCTACTGATTGCGGAGCAAAAGCTTTGTCGAGATTTGCCGCTTCAAGGTTAATACCCTGAACCCTGGATGAGAATCCTGAGGGCAGTACGGTAATCCTGTCACCTACTGAGATTACTCCGCTGGCTATGCGTCCTGCATATCCACGATAGTCTGGCCATTCCTTTGACTGAGGACGGATAACAAACTGCACAGGAAAACGGAAGTCCTCCTTGTTGATATCACTACCGATATGGATATTCTCAAGAATATAAAGAAGGGTCGGACCGTCGTACCATTCCATGTTGGTACTGCGAGTCACAACATTGTCACCCTCAAGCGCACTGATGGGTACAAAGCGCACGTCCCTTACAGTAAGTTTTGAAGCTATAGCTTCAAAATCCTTCTTAATATCGGAGAAGACCTCCTCCCTGTAATCGACAAGGTCCATCTTGTTAACACAGATAATAAGGTGGGGTATCTGAAGCAGAGAGGCTATATAGGCATGACGTCGGGTTTGCTCCAGTACACCCTGGCGGGCATCTATAAGGATTATTGCTGCATTTGCAGTACTGGCCCCGGTCACCATATTACGGGTGTACTGTATATGTCCTGGGGTATCGGCAATAATAAACTTCCTTTTGGGAGTGGCAAAATATCTATAAGCAACGTCAATAGTAATACCTTGTTCCCTTTCTGCCCTAAGTCCGTCTGTCAATAGGGCCAGGTTTATTTGTTCGCCCCCTGCCTTCTTACTGGCTCTTTCAATAGCTTCAAGCTGGTCCTCAAAGATTGCCTTTGAGTCGTACAGGAGTCGGCCGATAAGAGTACTTTTGCCGTCGTCAACACTGCCTGCCGTAGTAAAGCGCAGCAGCTCCATATTTAAATAACCGGTATCTTTTCCGCTCATAACAGTCGATTGAATAAATTAGAAATAACCCTCCCTCTTACGGTCCTCCATGGCTGCATCCGAACGCTTGTCGTCAGCTCGCCCTCCACGTTCAGTTACCCTTGATGCGGCAACCTCCTGTATAATGTCCTCAAGAGTGTTGGCGGTCGAGAGAGTCAGTCCGGTACATGTAATATCACCTATGGTACGGCACCTAACATTCATCTCACGAGCTACCTCTGTATCCCTAAGTTTCATAAAGGGAGCAGTAGCCATAATTACACCATCACGTTCAAAGACCTCCCTCTTGTGAGTGAAGTAGAGTGAAGGAAGTTGAATTCCTTCACGATAGATATATTGCCAAACGTCCATTTCGGTCCAGTTGCTTATTGGGAAGACCCTGAAGTGCTCACCAATATTCTTGCGGCCATTAAACAGATTCCATAGTTCAGGACGCTGATTCTTTGGGTCCCATTGACCAAACTCATCTCTGTGAGAGAAGAAGCGCTCCTTGGCCCTTGCCTTTTCCTCATCACGACGTCCGCCACCCATGGCAGCATCGCATTTGAGTTCCTCAAGAGCATCGAGCAGGGTTACTGTCTGCAGCTTGTTGCGGCTTGCATTGAAACCGGTCTCCTCAACCACACGCCCCTTGTCAATGGAATCCTGCACATAGCGCACAAGACAGGTGGCACCGTATTTCTCCATCAACCAGTCTCTATATTCCAGCGTTTCTGGGAAATTGTGGCCCGTATCAATATGAAGCAAGGAGAAAGGCAGCTTTGCCGGATAAAAAGCCTTTATTGCCAGGTGAAACATCACTATCGAATCCTTGCCTCCTGAGAAGAGCATAAGGGGATTCTCAAACTGAGCAGCCACCTCGCGAATCACGAATATTGACTCTGCTTCCAGTTCATCCAAATGATTGATTTGATACTTATCCATGCGGTCGGTTTTTCAGAAAGACAAATCAAAAGCAAAAAACCATTGATTTGTAATAAATACAACGCAAATTTAAGCCCTTTTGTAACAATATGAAAATTTGAGACATGGGTCAATAAAAAAAGCCGCCCAAAACAGGCGGCTTTTTTTATTATTGTATTTCAATACTTTAACCCTAATTACACGAAATTACCCTAGCTGTTTAGCAGGAATAAAGTCTTGATTAGTGTCAAAATTCAGTATTAATACGCATGTATCAAATCTCTGAACCTTCTTCTGCAAGTTCCTCTGGATCAAAGCTTTTGTTGTATTGATCCATAGCCCTGAGACTCATACCCATGCTTGAGAATCCACCGTCGTTGAAGAGGTTTTGCATGGTAACCTTCCTCGTGTAGTCAGAGAACATAGTGACGCAGTACTTAGCGCAGTCAAGGGCATCAGCATTGCCTAGCGGCGACATACGGTCAGAAAAGTCAATAAGGCTGTTGATTCCCTTAACCCCGCTACCAGCCGTTGTGATGGTTGGTGACTGGCTTATTGTATTAATTCTAACCTTCTTCTCACGTCCATAGATGTATCCAAAGCTACGTGCTATTGATTCAAGCAGGGCCTTGGCATCTGCCATATCATTATAGCCATAAAGCGTACGCTGAGCTGCAACGTATGATAGGGCTACGATAGAACCCCACTCGTTAATTGCATCCAACTTGTAGGCTGTCTGAATCATCTTATGAAAAGAGATGGCTGAAATGTCAAGTGTCTTTGACAGGAAGTTGTAGTCAAGGTCGTTGTACACACGTTTCTTACGTACGTTGAGTGACATACCTATTGAGTGCAGAACAAAGTCGATCTTACCACCGAGAACTTCCATTGAAGTCTTGAATACATTCTCAAGATCCTCTACATTGGTGGCATCGGCTGGGATTAGTTCAGAACCGGTCTTCTTTGCCAATTCGACTACATCACCCATTCTGCAAGCAATGTGGGTGTTGGAAAGTGTAAATATTGCACCTTCTTCGTGTGCAAGTTCTGCTACCTTCCATGCTATTGACATGTCATTCAGGGCACCGAAAATTATACCCCTCTTACCTTTTAATAGATTACATCCCATTTTTTTCAGTTTAATTTTGAGGCAACAAATATAAGACTTATTACTCCAGATATAAAGAGTAAAAAGGCAATAGTGTTTAATCAGTCTTGTTAAGAATTAGCTCATGAGGTCTCTCGCATTGATAAGAGCCGCCTCTGAAAGCTCTGATCCACTGAGCATTCCGGCAATTTCAAGTACTCTTTCTTCGCTGTTAAGTTTTTTAATTTCTGAGACCGTAAGTTTGTCGGTATCGCGCTTGCTAACCTTTAAGTGGGAGATGCCTTTAGCGGCTATCTGAGGTAGGTGTGTTATACTGATAACCTGTATGTTACGGCCCATTTCTTTCATTATACGGCCCATACGGTCGGCTATCTCGCCCGACACACCAGTATCTATTTCATCGAAAATTATAGTAGCCAGTCCTTTGGCTGTTGACAACAGGGCCTTTATGCAAAGCATCAGCCTTGACATTTCACCTCCCGAAGCCACCTTGGGAATTTCACATAGTTCACCGTTTTTGTTTGCCGAAAACAAAAACTGTATCACATCCCTGCCATCCTCGCGGTAATCGTCCGCTTCACGGCAATCTACCAAGAATCGTGCATTTGGCATTCCAAGCTCCGCCAGATTTGACACTATATGCTTTTCAAGTGTTTCAAACACCCCACGACGGCTCTGCGCAAGTACGTCAGCTGCTTTATCAAGCCTTGACTTGCTTTCGGCAATTTTATAATCCAGTTTTTCAATCTCCTCGTCAAATGCATCGAGGGCATTCAGCTTGTCCTGCAGTTCATTGAGGATGGCAATAAGTTCGCCAACACTGCCAACCCTATGCTTTAGCTGAAGGGAATAGATCAGATCCAGTCTATCACGAACAAAGCTTAACCTTTGCGGGTCAAATTCAAGGTCAGCAGCAATCCTGCTAAGCCCGGAAGTGATATCCCTTAATTCTATTAATACTGATCTGAGCCTTTCTGCAAGTTCCCTCCCCCCCGTCAGCCATGACTCTATCTTCTCAATCTCGGTCTGAACCATGTAGAGTCTGTCATTTACAGGAGATTCACCCGAACTGAGCAGTCCATCAGCCAGGGTCAGTGCACTTCTGATCTCTTCTATGTGGATCAGTTGTTCCAGTTCCTTCTCAAGCTCTTCCTGCTCACGATCAACCAGACGGGCCTCACTCAGCTGTTGCACCTGGAAATCCCAGTAATCGCGGTCAGAACTTTGTTTCTCGTTAAGTTCTATCAGCTTGTCCCTCTCCTTTTGAAGGTGTCTGTAGTTGTGATACTCCTGACGATATGCAGCTCGTTCGGCTTCATTTGCTGCAACATTGTCAACAACTGCAAGCTGGAACTTAAAGTCCCCAAGCAGTAGGTTCTGGTGCTGGGAGTGAATATCTATTAGTCGCTCGCAAAGATTCTTGAGAAACTGCAGGGTAACGGGGGTATCGTTTACAAAAGCCCTTGACTTACCCTCAGGAAGGATTTCCCTTCTTATATAGGTTTTAGTGTCAAAATCTACGTCTTCTGTTTTGAAGAGCTCTTCCAATCCATAATCTGCTATATCGAAGCCTGCCTCAACAACGCACTTCCTCTCCTTGTCCCTGATAACTGAAGTATCGGCACGCTGTCCAAGTATCAAAGCCAGAGCTCCGAGCATAATCGATTTTCCAGCTCCGGTTTCGCCGGTTATAACGGTGAAACCTCTGTCAAATTCAATCTCTGCTGAATCAATCAGAGCATAGTTGCTTATCGAAAGATGGAATAGCATAGGTATTTCTCTTTACAGGCAAATCTAAGAAAAAATTCAAACCAAGGGGGAATCAGAACCTGTTGCCTTCCTCCTTAATCTTTTGATATTTGTCTGAATTAGATGGATCGATCTCTGTAAGAATCTCAACTGCCCTGCTCTTTTCCATCATCTGCCCACCTGAAAAGATGCTGACCAGTTCGTCGCTCTTTGCAGTAGCAAAGAGCACCATCGCAAAAGAATTGGGCCTTTGGCGTGTAACCCTGGGCAGTTGTTCTATAGCCGAAAGTATGTTTGATCTTCCCTCCTCTGGCTTTTCAGACATTCTGTCCAGTCCACGTCTGTGATACTGATAATAGCAGTTGCGTAGCGGTGTATGATATTCATTGAGCAGGTTTTCTATAAGCCAGTACCTGTTGCGCGGACTCTCGAAGGACTTCCAACCGGCTTCGCGGAAGCTCTGAGCAGTACTTACAATCTTTTCAGCTTCCCTGAAGTAAGGTGTGCCTCCCATAGGACTGAAGGTATCGTAGTCGTAGCCAATAATTACATAGGCATAGTAGGCCAGTATGGCTACAAGATTGGACTCCAGATTAGTGGGGTTAAATACCAGGGGTTCAAACTCCACATAACGGAAGTGAAGACTCTGGTCGAGGTAGTTGAGTACCGGTGAATTGAAAGATGTATTGTATATGGGACGGCGTGATTGCACCTGTATGGTGCCCTTGAACTCGTCGGAACCAATCATTTCCCTTATATTAATCAGGATGGAGCAGTCTATGCGTTCAGCTGGAGCATATTGATGTTCAGTCCACCTTTGTCCATTCATAAACTCCATTATAGCAGTCTGGAGAGTTTCGAAGACTCCGCGGTTGGTACCCTGAACGCCCGGAGCCACTACCTGCACCATACATCTCAACTCCTGAGCTCCGACTTTGTTGCAGAAGCCCGATATTGCAAGTAAAAGCAGTAATGCAGTCCTGTATATTATGCTCCTGGTCTTCATGGTGCTTGTTGTTTATCAGACAATGACGCCCTGCGGGTGTATAAGCAGGCGCTCAATATAGTTGACTATATCTGCAGCTAGTTCCACCTTGGACTTGAGAGGTAGGTCGTCGATTACCTGATCCCTTCCTATAATTGTAATTCTGTTGGTATCGACCATAAAGCCCGCACCTTGTTCTGCAAGAGAATTAAGCACAATAAAATCAAGGTTCTTACTATCGAGCTTTTTGCGGGCATTGGCCTCTTCGTCGTTTGTCTCAAGTGCAAAACCTGCAAGTATCTGTCCCGGCTTTTTGATACGGCCCAGGTCTGCAGCTATATCTGGGTTTGGTACCAGCTTGAGCACCAACTCATCTCCCGACCTTTTTATCTTTTGTTCCTCAGCTTTTGCGGGACGATAGTCACTTACTGCAGCCGACATAACAGCACCATCTGCCCCTTGAAAATGCGCAAGGCATTCCCTATGCATCTCAAGAGCTGAGTGAACATCTATACGATTGATATTGGGATTCTTTGTCTTCAGACTTACCGGGCCACAGACAAGGTCAACCAGAGCACCACGCGATGCCAGCTCCTCAGCTATTGCAAAACCCATCTTACCAGAGGAGTAGTTTCCAACAAACCTCACAGGGTCTATTGCTTCATAAGTTGGTCCTGCGCTCACAAGGAAGCGTTTGCCCGACAGTATGCCGGAACTTTCCTTAGCGGCAAAGTATGACTTAAGCCTTTCGACGATAGCCTCAGGTTCCTCCATCCTACCTTTACCCAACAATCCACTTGCAAGTTCACCAACCCCCGGTTCGATAACCTCACAACCATATGTTTTAAGCTTTTCAATATTGTTGACCGTCGAAGGGTGGCTGAACATGTCAAGGTCCATCGCAGGGGCTATAAATACCTTACAACGTGCAGAAAGATAGGTAGCCACCAAAAGATTATCGGCCAGACCATTGACCATCTTGGCGAGTGTCGAGGCCGTGGCCGGTGCAATCAGCATGGCGTCAGCCCAGATTCCAAAATCCACATGGCTGTGCCAGGTCCCGTCGTTGGCTCCGAAAAATTCGGATAGTACTGGTTTACCTGATAAGGCCGAAAGGGTAACCGGCGTAATAAACTCCTTGCCTGCAGGGGTAATGATAACCTGTACCTCTGCACCCTCCTTAACAAGAAGCCGGAGCAGTAATGCAGCCTTGTAGGCTGCAATGCTTCCGGTCACTCCAAGTACTATTTTCTTCCCTTTTAGCATCTTCAGGTATAGAAGTGATAAGGGGACTTATTCGGCTGATTCTGCCTTTTCGCCCTTACCGGGTTTGCGGTAATAAATCTTACCTTCGAGAAATTCCTCAACACCTATAGCAGAAGGCTTGGGCAATCTCTCATAAAAGCGTGATATTTCTATTTGCTCCCTGTTTTCAAACACCTCTTCGAGGTTGTCGGTATAGGAG
>Ga0123333_10003706_pt1 | contig 14711 bp, 10 predicted proteins | sample BioC12SIPDNA_3_FD_89957 | JGI IMG/M metagenome (GOLD analysis project Ga0123333, IMG submission 89957) | Anaerobic biogas reactor microbial communites from Washington, USA - Biogas_R2_B C12 SIP DNA | ecosystem: Engineered > Bioreactor > Anaerobic > Unclassified | place: Washington, USA... | reverse complement strand
GCAGGAGACTGCCCCGGAAGCTGCAAAGACCCCTGGGGAATATGCATCAGGGCTTTTCCGGGAAGCAAGCTTACAGGCGGCCATGCTTTCCCTTTGCCCCCGGTCCAATGACAGATCGACGAATCTGCTTCTCTTCCACCCTGCATGTGCTCCCTGGCAAGCTGTTTGGAAATTTTTAAAAATAATTGTATCGTCTTTGTACATAATCTGCATCCTGGGGGAGGGGCCCTTGACAGGGCCACGCTGCTGTGCTATGCTCCGCTAAACCGATGAGAAAGAGCAAGTACCCGTTGGATTTTCGGTGAAGAGAGCCGCTGAGGGTGGGAATGCGGCACGAAAACCGGTGGGGAATGGGCTTTGGAGGCCGAGCTGAAGCCAGTAGGCGAGGCGGGGTTGCTCCCCGTTACCAGGAGCAGGCGTATCATCGTACGCATAAGTGGGCGCGTAAACCGCGCCAAGCCGGGTGGCACCGCAAGAGATCCAATGCTCTTGTCCCAGCATCAACCATGATGGGGACAGGAGCATTTTGTTATCCTTTCCCCCATCCCAAATAAGAAAGGTATGGAAAGGAGAATCCACCATGGCAGAGAAAATTCCCTACAAAATCTATCTGGAAGAACACGAGATGCCCACCCGGTGGTACAACCTGCGGGCCGACATGAAAAGCAAGCCCGCGCCCCTGCTGAACCCCGCCACCCTTCAGCCCATGACCTTTGAGGAGCTGCAGCCTGTTTTCTGCGACGAGCTGGTCCGCCAGGAACTGGACGAGGACACGGCCTTCTGGGACATCCCCAAGGACATCCTGAACTTCTATAAAATGTACCGGCCCTCCCCGCTGGTAAGGGCCTACTGCCTGGAGGAAAAGCTGCAGACCCCGGCCAGGATCTACTACAAGTTTGAGGGCAACAACACTTCCGGCAGTCACAAGCTCAACAGCGCCATCGCCCAAGCCTACTACGCCAAGGCCCAGGGCCTTCAAGGCGTAACCACGGAAACCGGCGCAGGGCAGTGGGGCACTGCCCTGTCCATGGCCTGTGCCTACCTGGGGCTGGAGTGCAAGGTGTTCATGGTTAAATGCTCCTATGAACAGAAGCCCTTCCGCCGCGAGGTGATGCGTACCTACGGGGCCCAGGTAACCCCCTCCCCCAGCCTGAATACCCAGGTGGGCCGGAAGCTTCTGGAAAAATACCCCGGCACCAACGGCAGCCTGGGCTGCGCCATCAGCGAGGCGGTGGAGGCCGCCGTCACCACCCCGGGGTTCCGGTATGTGCTGGGCAGCGTGCTGGCCCAGGTGAGCCTTCACCAGTCCATCATCGGCCTGGAAACCAAGGCCGCCATGGACAAATACGGCATCAAGCCGGACATCATTATCGGCTGCGCCGGAGGCGGCAGCAACCTGTCCGGCCTCATTGCCCCCTTCATGGGCGAAAAGCTGCGGGGCGAAGCGGATTACCGCTTCATTGCCGCCGAGCCCATCAGCTGCCCCAGCTTCACCCGGGGCAAATATGCCTATGACTTCTGCGACACGGGCATGGTCTGCCCCCTGGCCAAGATGTACACTGTGGGAAGCGGCTTTATCCCCAGCGCCAGCCATGCGGGGGGCCTGCGCTTCCACGGCATGAGCTCCATGCTGTCCCAGCTTTACGCCGATGGATATATGGAGGCCGTAGCCCTGGAGCAGACCTCCGTCTTTGAGGCGGCTCAATACTTTGCCCGGGTGGAGGGCATCCTGCCCGCTCCCGAAAGCAGCCATGCCATCCGCGCCGCCATGGACGAGGCCCTGCGCTGCAAGGAAACCGGGGAGGAAAAGACGATTCTCTTCGGGCTGACGGGTACAGGATACTTTGATTTGTATGCCTATCAGTCCTACAATGACGGGCTGATGAAGGACGTAGCCCCCACGGAGGAGGAGCTGGTAAGAAGCCTGGCCGCGCTGCCAAAGGTGCCGGGAAATATATAGCAACACGAAACGGCAAACGGGTGGTTACATAAGGGCGAATACCCAAAATAGAGTCGTACCGGACCCTGCTGGTGTGGCTCATTTGACCGTAGGGAATCCCACCACCACAACATATCGCGGCATAAAAAGAGGCTCCCTTGAGGAAGGGGGCCTCTTTCTGTTATGTTATGGCACCTGCGTTTCATACGGCCAGTTGATGATCCCGCCAAAGTCGTATACGTTGGTATACCCCATCTCCACCAATGCCATGGCGGAGGCGGCGCTTCTGCGTCCGCTTCTGCAATACAGCAGAATCAGCGCGTCCTTGTCCGGCAGCTCGGCGGCAGCCCGGCTTACCAGCTCGAAATCCGGAATCAGCCTGGCTCCCGGGATATGCCCGGCATCATACTCCTCCCGGGTGCGGACATCCAATAAGATGTAATCACCGCCCTGGTCCATCATTTCCTTAGCTTGCTCCGGGGAGAGCAGGCGGTACTGGGCAGCTGTCGTGGAGGTGATCGTGGGAGCAGCAGTGGGAGCAGCGGTGGGTGCGGCCGTGGGCTGCTGTTCCCCGCCTGCGCCGGGGCTCTGGCAGGAGGTCAGCATCAAAAGGCAGCCGGTCAGGGCAAGGGCGACAATGGGTTTCTTCATTCAGCATCCTCCCTGGCATTTATCGATCCTGGGTCTCTCCCTTCCTGTTTACCCGCAAACTGCATTGCTGAACCTGCCATCATTCCCCTTCGTTCCATCGGTAAATCCGCGCCTCATAGGCGGCCAGCACAGGGCCGCTTAAGCCGCAGGTGCTCATCACCAGCTCTCCCTGGGGAAGCCTTCTGCGCCGCTGGGGTTTCTCTGTCAGGTTGCACACCACGCAGAAGCTGCCCTGCTCTCCGCCGCCCCGCAGGTAATCAAAGGCATCCCTGCGCCGCGGCTTCAAAAACTTCACCGCTCTGCCCCGCAGAGCGGCATTCTGCCGCCTTAAAGCAATCAGCTCCCGGGCATATCGCCACACCGATCCCTCCCGGGCCTTCTGGCGGTCCACCTCATCCCAGTCCATCATTGCCCTGGCATGGTCCCTGGAGCCTGCCGCCACCTGGGCAAAAGCTTCCTCCGGGGGCAGGGTTTCCTCCAACTCCCGTAGCTTGTTGATGCTTTCGATATCATCAAAGTCCTGGGGGGAGGCGATGGTGATGTTCCCCGCGCCAATTTCCGACCCCTGGTACAGAAAGGGGGTGCCCGGCAGGGTGCACTGGAGGGTCAGCAGCAGCTTGGCCAGGCCTTCCCGGTGCTTTCCATCGGGATCGATCTTGGACACCATCCGGGGGTTGTCGTGGTTGTCAAAGAAAATGGCGTTCCAACCTCTGTACTGCGTGCTCCAGGCCATCAGGTGGCGCTTGAGATGGAAGGGATCAAAACGGTAGATGTCAAAACGGGCCTTTCCCGGCGGCTCCAGAATGTCAAAGTTGAAGATCATGTCCAGCTCTCCCCGGCTGGGAGCGGTGAGCAGCTCGCCCATCTTCATGCCGATGCCGGGGGTCTCTCCCACGGAAAAAGCCCCGTGGGGGCCGAAGGCCTCCCGGTGCAGCTGGGAGAGGTACTCGTGCAGGCGGGGGCCATAGAAGTAGTGCTCCACCCCGGTAAAACCCATCAGCTTCCCCACCAGGGGATTGCCGTCCGGCAGACCAGGGGCTTTGGATATGTAGTTGATCACATCCAGGCGGAACCCGTCCACACCCCTGTCCAGCCAGCGGTTGACCATATCGATGATCCGCTGCCGCAGGGCCGGGTTGTCCCAGTTCAGATCCATCTGCTTGGGGGAGAACAGGTGCAGCCCCCACAGGTTCTGCTCTTCAAAACGCCTCCAGGCACTGCCGGAGAAAAAGGAGGTCCAGTTGTTGGGGGGCGCCTCCCCCTCCTGCAGGAAATAGAACTTCCGCTTCGGGGCGTTCGGGTCGGCCAGCGCCGCCTGAAACCAGGCATGCTCATCGGAAGTATGGTTCACCACCAGATCCATGATAAGCCGCATCCCCCGGTCATGAACCGCCTTGAGCAGCGCGTCAAAATCCGCCAGGGTGCCATACCGGGGGTCGATTTTCTCATAGTCCCGGATATCATAGCCGTTGTCGTCATCCGGGGAATCGTAAATGGGGGATAGCCAGAGGGCATCCACTCCCAGGGCTTTCAGATCATCCAGGCGGGAGAGGATGCCCTTCAGATCCCCGTCATGCTTGCCCGGTTTCCCCTCTCCCCCATGGCAAAAACTCCGGGGGTAAATCTGGTAGAACACCGCGTCCCGCCACCAGGGGGACGGCCTCCCTTCCCCCTCTTCTACATCCTCCAGCCGGGCTGTTTCTCCATTCAGCAAAGTGAGCAGCATGGGTATAAACCCGTCCCCCAGCCTGCGGCCTGCCAAACGCTCCACCGCTCCCAGCCGCATTCTCCCCAGGGGTCCGGTGAACCAGCCTTCTCCAAGGCCCAGCTGCATGGCCAGCTTTGCCAGCACATCATGCCCCACCGGGTGCTCATACACCTCCCGCAAGGCGGTACGCCGGTCCCAGGTCATAGGGCCGCCTCCTCCCCCAGCTCCCCCTTTTCCCGCAGCTGCCGCAGAATGTCTGCGTGGGTCTTCTCGTCGATGCGATATTGCCAGCGGTAAATCAGGTAACTGACCCCAATGAGAATCAGCGGCAGAATCATCATGGCCAGCTTCATCATCAGCAGGCCCTCCGCCGTAACATCCGCCTTGCTTTCCGCTTCCTTGATGCCCGAGAGGATGATCACCGTTCCCACCACAGCTGTGCCCACGGCCCCGCCAACCTTGTTGATAAAGGGCTGCACGGAGAAGGTGATGGAATCATTACGCTTGCCCAGCTTCAAATGGCCGTAGTCCACCGAGTCCGCCAGGAACATCAGCATCATCAGCTGGATAAAGGCCTGACCCACAAAGAGCAGCACCCCTGCAATTCCGATAAAGGTCATGGTGTTTGTGGGCGCAAAAAAGAAGATCACATAGCCTGCCATCACCAGGGCCATGGCAGCTCCATACAGGGTTTTTCGGGTAAAGCGCTTGCTCAGGAGGGGGAATACCAGCAGTGCGGCAATTTGGGATACCCCCAGCACCAGTCCGAAGATGGAGTACATGTCCTCGTTTCCGTAAGCGTACTTGAAGAAGTACTGCCCAAAGCTGGTGGTGATGTTGTATCCGATCATGAACAGGCACATGGACACAGCCGTAACCACCAGCTGGTCATTGCGAAAGAGCACCGTCATCATCTCCCGCAGCCTGGTGGGCTGTCGATTTTCGGACAACGCCGGGTTTTCACGGACGAAGAACAGGGTGATGAGCTGCCCCAGCCACATCACCGCCACCACCATGATGGCAAAAAGCTGGTAGCCCTTCTGATGGGAACCCCCAAGCAGGTCCCCAAAGATCCGGGTCAGCGGAGTGATGGCCACCACCACAAAGAACAGGCCCACATTGGCGCAGATGCGGGCCACGGCGCCGATGCGCTCCCGCTCCTTCTGCTCAAGGCTCAGGGTGGGCAGCATGGACCAATAGGAGATGTCATTGGTGGTGAAAGCGATCCCCCACAGCAGATAGCAAAGCCCAAAGTACGCCACAAAGGCCCCGTTTTGCAGGCCGAAATCCGTAAACATCAATATCGTGAAAATGCCGGAGGTGGCCGCGCCGAAGGCGATCCAGGGCTTGAAGCGCCCCCAGCGGGAATGGGTGTTGTCCACAATGAGGCCCATAAAGGGATCATTGACCGCGTCAAAAATACGCAGTGCCAGCATGATCCCATTGATCCACCACATCCAGGTGGTTTCCACCCTGATTACGTCGGTGAGGTAGAACATCAGATACATGCTGATGATGGAGTAGACCATATCCCTGCCGACGGTGCCCAGCCCAAAGGCGTAGCGGTTTGCCCTGACGGTGTTTTTCATCTTACGACGCTTCCTTTTCTTCACAGACGAACAGATAGGACCCGAAGTCCCCCAGCAGCTCGGTCTGCGGATTGTAATAAGTCCCCATGAATTGGTTGCTGAGCAGAACGCCGCTTCCCAGCAGCGCCCCGTCCCCCTCATAGCCCTCCACGCAGTCCTGCAGGGAGAAAAGGGCATTGGCCCAACGGAGGAGGGCGCCCTCCGGGTGCAGGGTTACCGGCAGAATATGCTTCACCAGGCTGCCAAAGCGCTTGATGAACTGACGCTGGGGTTTTGTTACCAGCCGGTACCGCTTGTGGGGATTCAGGCCATGAACAGGAAGGAGAGTATGGCTGTCGGCAGGTTGCGCCATCTCCTGAAAAAATCCCACCAGGGCCTCGCTGCCTGCGGACACCTGCCAGAAGCGCTGATTGGGCTTGATGGCCGGATTGCGGCGAAAGCGGCCGTACTGGAAGGTTCGCCTGTGGGCCTTGTAAAAGACAATCTGCTCCCGGATCTCCTTCTTTTCCTGGAAGCTCAGGTGTTTCAGATCCAGCTCGTATCCCAGCACCCCAAAGCAGGCAGTGTTGAAGCGGGTGGACAGGGGCGTTTCCCGCAGCGTCTGCTGATGGGGCGCTGCGGTTACATGGGCCCCCATAGAAGAAAGAGGGTAGAGCAATGACAGGCCGCCCTGGATGCGCTGGCGAATCACCGGGTCGGTATTGTCCGAAGCCCAGATCTGGGGCGAGAAGCAGAGCATGCCCAGATCAAAACGGTTGCCGCCGCTGGAGCAGCTCTCCAGCAGAATATGGGGCCGGGAGCCAAAGATCCTCTCCAGCACCTCGTACAGCCCCAGGATGTAGCGGTGGAAAAACTCCCCCTGGCGGTTAAGGCCGGGGGCGAAGGCATCGCTGATGTGCCGGTTCATGTCCCATTTCACATAGTCCATCGGCGCGCTGTCCAGCACCGCCCCCACCGAGTCTACAATGTAGTCCCGCACCGCCGGGTTGGTTAAATCCAGCACCCGCTGGTTGCGGCCCAGGGTGGGAGCCTTGCCGGGAGTGCCCAGGGCGTACCCGGGGTGGGCGCGAAACAAATCGCTGTCTTCGTTGACGCATTCCGGCTCAAACCACAGGCCAAAGGAAAGGCCCATTCTCTTGACACGGCGGGCCAGCTCCCCCAGCCCCAGGGGCAGCTTTTTCCGGTTGACGGTGTAGTCCCCCAGCCCCGCCCGGTCATCATTGCGCTTGCCAAACCAGCCGTCGTCCAGCACAAACAGCTCCGCGCCCAGTTTTTTGGCGCTTCTGGCCAGGCTTAGCAGCTTTCCCCGGGTGAAGCGAAAAAAGCAGGCCTCCCAGTTGTTAAACAGCACGGGCCGCTCCCTGTCCTTCCATTCGCCCCGCACGATATGGCGGTTCACAAAGTCGCCAAAGCGCTCCGTAATGCCGTTGAGCCCATCGGGGCTGAGCGTCATCACCGCCTGGGGGGTGATAAAGCGTTCTCCCTGCTTTAATTCCCATTCAAAGCAATGGGGGTTGATGCCGATCCCCACCCGCAGCAGATCCTGACCGGACAGCTCACAGAAGCCGTAATGATTGCCACTGTAGATGAGGTTAAAGGCATAAACTGTGCCATGGTCCTCCCCGGCGCCTCTTTCGGCCAGGAGAAAGCCCGGGTTGTGTTTGTTGGAACTGCCGCCGGTGGTGGAGGCATTCACATACATGCCGGGGGCTACGGGGCGGCGGTGGACATGAGCTTCCTTGATCCAGCCGCCGTCCAGGGTGATCAGGTCATAGCCGCGGTTGGGCAAGTCCACGCTCATGCTCAAAAGACGGCGGATGATCAGCGGATTTTCCGCCTGGTTTTCCAACTCTGCCCAGCGGAGGACCACGTCGCAGTTTTCAAAGACGGCATAGTGAAGGCGAAGGGTGACGCCGGAAGAATCGGCCAGATGCAGGGTGAGGGTCTGGGAGGGATCCAGAGCAGTGGGGAGGGGGCTCCCCTGCCGCAGGAGTGCGTCCATTTCCGGCCCGGTCCGGATCTCATGGCTTTGGTAGAGGAAATCATTGCAGAAACTGCCGTCGGGCATCTTCAGCTCCGCCGGACTGTGGCGGTAGTCGCCCCGGCCGATCCCCGACCATTCCAGGCAAAGCTGTTCCAGGCAGTAAAAGGGGTCCTCCTCGTCGTAGGCGATGCAGCCGCCCACCTGGGCCGTGCGCTTCAGGGCAATAGCCCCCGGATCCTGGGGGGCGAGCCTAGGGCCGTAGTACAGGTGTTCCAGATGGCCCTTCTTCGTTACCCGGAACCAGTAACTGCTGCCTTTTGTGGATAGGTAGAAGGTTTGCCCCAGCGCTTCAATCATGATAGTTCTCCTCCGCCACATACTGCCGGACCATCTCCTGGGTGATAACGCCGGATTTGGCCATCTCCCCATAAAAGCGCCCGCTATTTTTTACGGTTCGCTTCTGGGTGTCATAGTCCACATGGACCAGGCCGAAGCGGGCGCTCTCCCCCTCCAGCCACTCAAAGTTGTCGCAAAAGCACCAGTGGTAGTACCGCTGGACGGGAAGGCCGCTTTCGCTCAGCGCCTTCAGGTGATCGTAGAGATACCGGCAGCGGAAGGCATCCCGGTTGTCGCAAGTGCCGTTTTCCGTGATGTACAAGGGCCGGGGCAGCAGCATTTCCATTTCCTGGGCGCACAGGATCATCCCCTGGGGATAAATCTCCCAGCCCAGGTCGTTCTTGGGTCCGTCCTTGGCTACGCCATCCGCCAGGCCGCACACGCTGGAGCGGGAATAGTAGTTCAGGCCGTGAAAATCCACCAACTCCCGCCTGGGCAGCTTCATCAGATTGCGCAGAGGCCAGCGGTATTCCCCCAGGCAGAAGGCCCTGAGCACTGTTTCCTGAAACAGGTAGGCGTTGAGCCGGGCAGCCAGGCGATGCCAGGGATTGTGGGGATTTTGAGGCGCAAAGGCACGGGCATGGTGGGCAAAACCCACCTTCGTGTCCGTAAACCCGGCCTGTCGGCGAAGGCGGTGGATGGCCTCGTAGGCCAGGCAGTGGCACGCAGCCAGCACGGACATCACCTGATTGACCGCGCCAAAGGAATTTTTCCCGGGAGGGAAGCCCATGCCGTAGTACCCGCCGGCGGCGTACACATTGGGCTCATTGATGGTCACATACTCATTGCAGGCATCGCCAAAATAAGCAACCGTTTTCTCCACAAAGCGCAGAAAGAGGGGCGCATTCTCCATGCGTTCAAATCCGCCCAGGTTTTCAAACCACATGGGGTTGGTAAAGTGGTGGAGGGTGACCAGGGGCCTGATCCCGTACTCAGCCAGCCGGAGCAGCATCTGCCGGTATCGCATAAGCTCCTTCTCGTCAAACTCCCCTTCCCTGGGCTCAATGCGCGCCCACTCCACCCCCAGGCGGTAATGCTTCAGGCCCATGTCCCGCATCAGGGCGAAATCCTCTTCCCAAAGGTGATAATGGTCATTGGCCCGTGCCGGATTGCTGCCGTCCTTGATATGCCCCCGGCGGTACCAGTCGTTCCAGGTATGGTCCAGCTCACCGCCTTCAATCTGCGTGGCAGCGCTTGCCACGCCCAGTTCAAAGCGAAGCTTGATCAAGGAATCCCTCCTTCCTGTGCATCTATGGCGGATCGGTTAACGTTCAATCATCACTGACAGTCTTTCTTGGGCCATTATAGACGGACAGCCATGCGTTCCGTTGGGCTTTATGCGCTTTCCCCCCGGGATGCCCGGACGCTTTCCTTGTTCATCCAGCCCCCAAAGAGCGTTAAAAACAGAATTTTGAGATCCAGGCCGATGCTCCAGTTTTCGATGTACCAGATGTCGTGCTCGATCCGCTTCACAATGCTGGTGTTGCCCCGGTAGCCATGCACCTGGGCCCAGCCGGTGATGCCGGGTCGCACCTGGTGCTTCACCATGTACAGGGGTACCTCTTCCTTGAACTTGTCCACATAGAAAGGTACCTCAGGCCTGGGCCCCACCAGGCTCATATCCCCGCGAATCACGTTGACCAGCTGGGGCAGCTCGTCCAGGCTCAGCTTCCGCAGGAAACTGCCCAGCCTTGTTCTTCTGGGGTCCGCGTCCGTGGTCCAGCCGGAATTCTCCCGGTCGTTCACCCGCATGCTGCGGAACTTGAGCATCATGAAGGGGCGCTTGTTCCTGCCCACCCGGCGCTGTTTGAAAAGCACAGGGCCGGGGCTTGACAACTTCACCAGCACGCTTAATAGCAGCAGCAGCGGAGAGAGAGCAATAAGCAGGATGCCGCCGATGAGCAGATCCCCCAAGCGCTTGATCAGGGCATTGCCGATGTTCTCCAGAGGGTTGCTCCGCAGGTTGATCAGCTTGGTATTGCCGATGATGTCAATGGTGGGATGGTTGGGGATGATGTCGTTGTAGAAGGGGATGATGCCCACCTTGGTGCCGTGCTTTTCGCACAGGGAAATGACGGAGGTGATCCATTCGGTTTCGCCGGCTTCAATGGCGATGATTACCTCATCCACGTCGGAGCCCTCCAGGGCGGCGTCCAAATCGGCAAAGCCGCCCAGAACCCTGAGGTCCCCTTCCTGGGGGGCCTGGCCGAAAAATCCGGCGATGGAAAAGCCCAGCTGCTTTTCCGACTGGAGGCTCTGGGCGTACTGACGTGCCAGGCGGCCGGTGCCCACCACATACACATGCTTCTGGTTATAGTCCCGCTCCCGCAAATAAGAAAGAATGGATCGGAGGATCATCCGCTTTATAATAAGCAAAACGGCGCTGGTGATGGTAAACAGGGCCAGCACGCCTCTGGAAAAGTCCTCCAGGCGAAACAGGAACAGGGCGCTTCCCAGGACCAATGCACCAATCAGGCTGGCTCCCACGATGGAAAGGGCTTCCCTTTTCAGCCGCACCACGCGGGTGGTATTGTAGACGCCCAGCAGTGCCAGAATAAACAAAATCATGAAGGTATACAGGAACCCCGCGAGCACGCTTTTCCCTCCCAGGGAATGCAGGGAGGCATAGTTCCCCGTATCCCCGCCCAGCAAATCAAGCCAGAGCCAGGCGGCAAACGCATAGGATGCGGCGATGATAAACGCGTCCAGGAACATGTTGAGTATGTTGAGCAATCGCTGATTTCTTTTGATCATGAACCACAACTCCATCATCCGGCATCGTTTTGCAAACGGTCAAGGTCAGGCCGAAGCCCCAGGTCTCATGCCTCGGGCCGGCGCCACCTCCCTGGACCGCAGGAAGATGATCCCCGAGAACAGGAAAAACAGAACGTTGATCAAATTAAAGCAGTAGAACACAAGGGGCTCCACCATGCCATGGATCACTATCATCACGGGGATCAGCAGAGCGATCCGGTCGGCCGAAGCGGCGGAGGGCGCAATAAACAGCCGGACACCCCGAAGGATCAGCAGCACCAAAAAGGCGATGACAATGGCCAGGCCCGGCAGGCCCATGGCTGCTGTTATCTGCAAAAAGGAGTTGTGGGTATGATCCACCGGAATTTTCAGCTGCCGGTTCACCTGCGCGATCAGCACAGCTTCGTCCCCTCCCGTCAGGAGCCGGACCGGGTCCCTGGCCAGGGTTCGGATGGCCGCCCGATAGATGCCGGTACGGCCGTTAAGGGTGGAAGCGTCCTTGAGAAGATTGCGGCCGGCAATCTGTGTAGCCTGGGGCTCTTGTGCATCCTGGGAGGACTTTGCAGCCATCTGCTCTGAAAATGCGGTAATGGAAGTTCGCACCAGCCCGTTGGCCACGTACAGCGACCCGCAGAGGACTGCCGCTAGGAGGACCAGGGCTGCCCCCTTCAGCACCCTGGACTTTAGACTTACGCGCCTGCTGAGGAGGATCACCAGCGCGACACTGAGAAAAAAGGCCAGGTTGATTATGGCAGCGCGGGAGTCGGAGAGGGTGACAGCGCAGAAGTAGCCCAGCAGCGCGAACCCCGTTAATATGGCCGAGGGCACCTTGTGCCGGACCATCTGATGCCGGTAGAGGGCCATTACCGCGCAGACGGAAAGGATGCTGCCTCCGGTGTTGGCATGCCAGCCAAAAATCATCAAACGCCGGTACGCTTTATCCACACCGATGTCGGACTGGGCCAAGGGCAGGCGGACGGCGTTTCCGGTCACCGCCGCGTAGACGGCCAGCCAGGATATCGCCACGGTGAAAACCAGAAGGGTATCCATCACAAACCGGGAGACCCGCCGCCGGGTCTGGGCATCCATCACGTAGGGATGGGCGAGCACCAGGCAGCAGCACCCCGCAAGCAGCGCCAGATCCGCCCGCACCGCCCCCAGGTAGTGATCCCTGTGGATCATGCGGGTAACGGCATACCAAAGCACAAAGGCGGCCGCCAGGCGAAGCTCTCCATATTTCGCAAAAGCGCCCCGGGCAAAAACGATGCCAATGCCTGCGCAGACAAGCGGAAAAACAATGTTCCCCATAATGGCTGTCCCACGATCGCCGGAATACCATTGCAGCATCACGGCTAAAACGAAGATCACGGTGAGGCAGGCCAAAACCGCCATGTTGATTCTGCGCTGCCTTTCTTGTGTATCAGATTCCATGAGGAACCTCCCGTTTTGTTCTTCTATTTGGATGATGATTGCTTCCATCTTAGCAGAACCATTCATATGTGTCAAATGACAACGGATGAGGGCCGCCTGACTCTTCCCATAACAAAAAGTCCCCCGTCAGGAGGACTTTTTGGATGGCAGTCCGCGGAAGCGGTGACCCCTTACTTCCCGATTGCCTTGTGTGTTTCGTTCACGACCCGTTCCACCGCGTTAATGATGTTCTGATAGCCGGTGCAGCGGCACAGATGCCCAGAGATCAGCTTGCGCAGTTCCTCACGGGTATACCGCTTGCCGGTTCCCACCAGCTCCACGGCCGTCATGATGAGCCCCGGGGTGCAGAACCCGCACTGTACGGCGGCTTCTTCCACAAAGGCCTGCTGTACGGGGCTCAGTTCCCCGTTGGGGCCGGTGATTCCCTCCACGGTGAGGATACTTTTGCTCTCTGCCCACAGGGTGAGATAGATGCAGCTGTCTATGGACTTGCCGTCCACCAGCACGGTGCAGGCCCCGCATTCTCCCACCTCGCAGCCCTTCTTGACGCTGGTCAGCCCCAGGCGTTTGCGAAGGGTATCGGCCAGGGATTCCCGCTCGTCGATGGCAACCTCGGTGGGCTTGCCGTTGACGGTCAAGTGAATGATTTTCATTGTACCTCGCCTCCCCCGTTGATGATGGCCTGGTGAAGCGCCCTGCCGGGCAGTTCCCGAACCAGCTGCTGGCGGAACTCCTTGCTGGCGCGCCAGCTGGTGCGGGGATTGACCTCACCCAGGGCAGTCTGGCCAAAGAGCTTCCGGGTTTCCTCGTCGGGTTCCCGGCCAAGGACCGCCTTCTCCGCTGCCGGGCAGCGCATGGGCACAGGCCCGGCCACGCCGAAGGCCAGGCGCACGTCCGCAATCTTTCCGTCTTCCAGCTTCACATGCACCGCGCAGCCCAGGGTGGCAATGTCCATGGCGTTACGCATGGCATACTTGATGTAATGGCCGCAGTAACCCTCATAATCCGCCTTCGCCACCAGAATTTTGGTGAGCAGCTCCCCGTGGGCCAGGTGAACCTTGCCGGGTCCGGCGTAGAACTCCTCCATCCGCACGCGCCGAACGCCGCTCATGCCGGTGATTTCCAGCTGGGCATTCAGGGTCAGCAGGGTAGCGGCGCTGTCCGCGCTGGTGACGCCATTGCAGATGTTGCCGCCGATGGTGCCGATGTTGCGCAGCTGGGGCCCGCCCGCCTGGTCCACAGCCTCTCCCAGGGCGGGGAGGTATTGGCGGATCAGGGGGTGCTCCGTCACCTCGCTGAAGGTGTTGCCGGGCCCGATGGCGATGGTTCCGTCCGCCTCCATGGTAACACCCTTCAGGGCGGGAATGCCGTGAATGCTTACCAGGGAGCATCCGGCCAGCTTGCCTTCCCGGATTTTGATCAGCACGTCGCTGCCCCCTGCGATAACGATGGCCTTTTCATCCGCCGCCAGCGCCGCCAGGGCCTCGGGGACACTTTTTGCAATCACAATGTTCTCAATATCGTACATGCCCTGTCCCCTCCTTTCAGTCGATCAGGCCTGCGGCCTTGAAATGTTCAATAAGCTTTTGCGGGTTCAGCGGCAAGCTGTTCACCGCCACGCCGGTGGCGTGCAGCAGGGCGTTGCGGATGGCCGCGCCGCAGGGGATGGCCGGGGGCTCGCCCAGGGATTTGTTGCCATAAGGCCCGGAGGGATCCACGGTCTCCACAAAGTCCACCGCAAGCTCGGGAGTGTCCAGGGCCGTGGGCAGCTTGTAGTCCAGCAGGTTGTCGTTGAGCAGCCTGGCCTTGTCATCAAAGAGCATCTGCTCCGCCAGGGCATAGCCAAGACCCATGCTCATGCCGCCATGGACCTGCGCCTGCGCCAACTGGGGATTGATCAGCACGCCGCTGTCATGGACGTTGATGATATCCAGCACCGTAATCTTGCCCAAGGGGATGTCCACCTCAATCTCCGCAAAGCCCACGCCAAAGGAGAAGGTGTTATCCTTGCAATGGAAGGTGGTTTCGGCGGTGATGTGAGTCTGCTTGTCGAGGCTGTAGAAAGCCTCCATGGCCACGTCCTCCAGGGCGATGGCCTCCTTGCCGTCCTTGCCCAGGATTTTGTTGTCCACCAGGTCCAAATCCAGGGGATCGCACTTCAGCATGCCCGCCGCGTAGTCCAGCACCTTCTGCTTGAACACCTCCGCCGTCTGACGGATGGCCTTGCCTGTCACATAGGTCTGGCGAGAGGCGTAGGCG
>Ga0123333_10003704_pt1 | contig 14714 bp, 12 predicted proteins | sample BioC12SIPDNA_3_FD_89957 | JGI IMG/M metagenome (GOLD analysis project Ga0123333, IMG submission 89957) | Anaerobic biogas reactor microbial communites from Washington, USA - Biogas_R2_B C12 SIP DNA | ecosystem: Engineered > Bioreactor > Anaerobic > Unclassified | place: Washington, USA... | reverse complement strand
TAGATCGACTGATCGTCATCCCCGACAACGCAAAGATTTTTGGTTTTCCCCGAAAGCAAGCGAATAATTTGATATTGAGCGAAGTTGGTATCCTGATACTCGTCAACAAGAATATACCGGAACTGCTCCTGATAATAAGTGAGCACATCCGCATGATCGCCGAGAAGGCGGGCGGCAAAGAAAAGAATATCGTCAAAATCCATCGCGTTGTTGCGAAGCAGTTTGTCGCGATAACGGATATATACCTCTCCGATTTTTCTTTTTCGATACTCAAATCCGGATGTTTTCAGATATTCATCGGCATCGATCATTTCATTCTTCGCGCGACTGATTTCGGAAAGAACGGCACGGGGAAGAAAAACCTTTTCATTCAGATCATTTTCTTTGATACACTCCTTGACGATCTTTAGCTGATCATCGGTATCCAGGATCGAGAAACGGTTTGTAAACCCGATCAGCTCGGCATGACGGCGCAGTATCCGGGCAAACATCGAATGAAAGGTACCGATCCACATATACGAAGCGGTATCCCCGACCAAGGAATATACTCTTTCCTTCATCTCGTTCGCGGCCTTGTTGGTAAATGTGATCGCCAGAATCGATGAAGGTCTCACATTTCGAACCCGAATCAGGTAGGCAATCCGGTATGTGATTACCCGGGTTTTGCCGGATCCCGCACCGGCCAATATCAGGAGAGGCCCCTCATCATGCCTCACCGCCGCGGCTTGTTCCGGGTTTAATCCCCGGCATAACTCCGATTCGATGTCTTGTATTTTCCCGTATTCCGTATTGTTCAATGATTCACCTTCCGATCCGTGCTTATGCGCGTAGATTATTATAACAATCGTCCCGAAAGGCGACAAGCAATTACAGACCTTTTGGTATTCTTCGCTCGAGCTTTCTCGACGCGAAATCGACGATAGGTCCGGGCATAGACCGCAGACGGAAGAGACCGCCCCCGAAGGGGCGGTCTCGGTGCGCATCAGACGGAAAAATAAAGTCAAAAGGATAGAATCAGTAGGTTGGCTCAATCAGACCGTAGTGACCGTCTTTGCGCTTATACACAACACAGACATTTCCGGTATCGGCATCCAGATAAACCAGAAAGCTGTGTCCGAGCATTTCCATCTGCAGTACCGCATCGTCCGGCGTCATCGGAACCAATTCGAAAGATTTGCGCTTGATGATCCTCTTCTCTTCCTCTGTAAATTCCTCTTCGTCAACCTGAACTTCCTTCAGGTATTCCTTCAGGTATGAATAATCACGAATCTGCTTCTCGATCCTGGTCTTCTGTCTTCTGATCTGAGACTCCAGCTTGTCGATGGTTCTGTCGACTGCCGTGAGGATTTCCTCGTCACGAGCCTCTGCCCGGAAAATCTTGTTTTGGAGTTTCAGTGTCAGTTCGACCTTCTTGATCTCCCGCTCCGGGATGATCTTGATGTTAAACGATCCTTCCTCCCCGAAATGCTTCTCAAACTTTGAAAGCTTTGAAGCGATTTTTTCCTCTAGTCTCTGTCCGATATGGATTCCGTTTCCTTGTGTAGTGACCTTCATTGAATCACATCCTTCCGGCTTTTGTTCTTACGAACCGGCAATCGCCTGCTCATATTCCGATTATATCGAAAGGATGTGAAATTTCTTGTAACAAACGATCATACATCGATAAAGTATTTGTGCTAAAATAAAGATTGTGTCGGGTGGAAATCCACCCGACACAATCTTTTGTTCGAAAAACCAATTGGGAAACGGAAAATTACTTGGTCTCTCCCTCTGCCGCGACCTCTTCGGTGCACTCCGCCGCCGGAAGCTCGACTTGCTTGTCGGATCCTTCCGGGAACTTGCTGCCGCATCCCGCACAGAAAGCGTGATCCAAAGGATTCTCTTTCTTGCAGTTCGAGCAGATCTTAAGTCCCTTTTCGAAAAGAATTTTCAACTTGTGCGCCTCAATATCCATAAAGAGATTGGTTATTGCGTCACATCGCGAGTTAATGTCCTTTGATACATCCGAGGAGGGATCCTTGTATTGGCCGTAATAAAGTCTTCCGATTTCGTCGAAGTATTTTTCAATGCCGGCATTTTTCTCATCGATTGATTTCTGAAGCTGAGAAATCGCCTTTGCCTTGGGATCAAAAAGTGCCATAATTCATTCCTCCTATTCGTGGGACGGTAAAAGTTATCTATTTTTATTATACATCCAAAGGAAGGAAACATAAAGGCGGGGTGTCTTCTTCTTATTAATAAATGATAAAGCTTCCCGCGATAAAATCGCGGGAAGCTATCGGATCTTTTCTATTGATTCGAATCCATTACCGGGCGTCCACCTTGGCCATGTGCTCCAAGAGACGGATGACCATGCAGGAATATCCCCATTCATTGTCGTACCAGGAAACGGTCTTCACAAAATTCGGATTCAGAGAAATGCCGGCATCCGCATCGAATATGGACGCACGGGAATCACCGATGAAATCCGAGGAGACGACCTTATCCTCGGTGTACCCGAGAATGCCCTTGAACTCGTTCTCGGAAGCAGCCTTGATGACGGCCTTAATCTCATCATAGGTAGCGCCCTTCTCAAGGCGAACGGTCAGGTCAACGACAGAAACATCGGCGGTCGGAACACGGAAAGCCATACCGGTCAACTTGCCGTTGAGTTCGGGGATAACCTTGCCGACAGCCTTTGCGGCACCGGTAGAAGAGGGGATGATGTTGAACGCCGCGCCGCGTCCGCCTCTCCAATCCTTCTTGGAAGGGCCGTCAACGGTCTTCTGCGTTGCGGTGGTTGCGTGTACGGTGGTCATGAGGCCTTCAACAATACCGAACTTGTCGTTCAGAATCTTAGCGATGGGCGCCAGACAGTTGGTCGTGCAGGAAGCGTTGGAAACAACCTTCATATCCTTGTTGTACTTCTCTTCGTTAACGCCCATAACAAACATCTGGGTATCATCCTTAGCCGGAGCGGTTATGATAACCTTCTTCGCTCCTCCGACAAAGTGCGCTTCGCATTTCTCTGTCGTGGTATATATGCCGGTTGCTTCAATGATGTAGTCCGCTCCGACGGATTTCCAATCGATATCCTTCGCATCCATGCAGGCAAATATTTTGATTTTCTTTCCTTCGACCGTGATCGAATCCTCACCGGTCTCTATCGATCCTTTAAATTGTCCGTGAACCGTATCATAACGAAGCATATACCCCATATAAGCCGGGTCGATGAACGGATCGTTGATGCCGACTACTTCGACGTTGGGGTTCGCAACGGATGCGCGAAAAACCAAGCGCCCGATACGTCCGAAACCGTTAATTCCTACTTTGATAGCCATATCTGTTCCTCCTAACAAATCCCTTCTCAGGGTTAATCCTTCGTAACGGTGCTTTGCACCATGAAAATTTTACCTTAAACGGTCAATGATTACAACCGAAATCCGAGCGTCTCAGAACAAATTTATCGTCTGTTTTTCGGTGTTTCTCTACTTTTTGACGATAGCGATGTTTTGCGGAAGTGAAAAACGGATCCTTGCGTTCGCCAAGACCATTCAATCGGGTTTAAATGCTTCCGCACGCTTGATTAATACACCCTGTTCGGCAAATTTTTCTTCAAATTCCGTTCGGATGTTTTCCGCATTCCACGGACTGTTATGAAGGTCCCTCGTTATTTTACGTATGCCGAGCCCGGCGACTTCAAATTCGCCCATCGAAAACTCAAAAAGGCGGGAATCATCGGTCTTGAAATGAATGTCCCCGCACGGACGCAACAGTGTTTTGTAGGTTTCCAGATACTCGCGATAAGTAAGTCGTCGTTTGGGTTTATTTTTTCGCGACCAAGGATCACAGAAATTGATATAGATTCGGTCGACCTCTCCGGGTGTGAAATAATTCCGGAGCAGAAGGACGTCGGCACAAAGAAAAAACAGGTTGGTCATCCCTTCTTCACAAGCAGATTCGATCGCGGAGAGAATCACGGACTGCTCTTTTTCAAGCGCAATCACGCATACACCGGGATTTTTCCGGGCAGTTTCAATCGCAAAACGTCCTTTTCCGCATCCGAGCTCCAAATACAACGGACAATCGGGCGGCATCCCGCAAGCTTGGCGCCAGCATCCGCGGTTCGCGACGGGTACTTCAAACCAGTAGGACGCACAGGCCGAAAGACGCGCGTATATATTCTTTTTTCTGCGAAGGCGAGTCACTTTTTTCGATTCCTTTGTTCCCTGGAATTTTGTTGTGATTGTTCGGCCACAATGCGTGACAACCTGATAAATGCCTCGTTTTTTCGACTGAGGCGAGCCATGTGTAACGGACCGTCTGTCTCGGAACGATAGGATATCATTTCATACCCGCGCTTTTCAAGAATAATCTCGGGATCAAGCATACGGCGAACGATAATATGCCTCGAAAAAGGATCCATGGACGTTTCTCCGTCGATTTTCGATTCCACGCATCGGAGAAACCGATCCGAGCGGATGAAATCAGCGATGTCTTTGAATATTATTTTTCGATTTTCCAGAATTTTAGAAGGACTGTAATTATCCGGAAAGGGAAGAAACTCAACCTCTCCGACGGGAATCCATGTTAAAACGTGATATAACTCATCCTCTCCGCGGCGCGCGAACGAGTGGATGAATTTCGGATCCTCCGAACGAGCGACAATAATCATGACGATTCCGAATATGATAATCAGCGGAAAAAGAACGATCAGCAACCATCGGATCGTCGGACTGATCAAGGCATGAAGAGAAAACAAAATTATTCCGCCGAGCAAGGAAAAGAAGATTGCAACGATTCCGTAATTCTGTATATTCGGATTCACCATATTTATTCTCGGTGTGCGAAATATTTGTGTTTCCATGGTCCGTATTTACCCGTTACCCGATTTCTTTACTACGGACTCCGCGATACTTACCGTCTCCATTGCGTCCTTCGCGTAAAAATCCGCGCCGATCGAAAGAGCGACGTCCGAAGTCAGAACCGCACCTCCGACGATAATCGGACAGATCCCCGGCAGTTCCTTCAACGCTTCGATGGTTCGCTTCATCGAGGCAACCGTCGTTGTCATCAGCGCAGAAAGGCCGATCAGCTTCGGGGTGTACTCGCGCACGGCGGAAATGACCCGTTCGGGCGGCACGTCCTTTCCTAAATCAATCACTGAAAAACCGTAGCTTTCCAAGACCACCTTTACTATATTTTTCCCGATATCATGAATATCTCCCTCCACCGTGGCCAGAAGCACCGGCCCCTTCCCCTCCGCACTTCCTCCGGCGGCAATTCGCACATTCAGTATCGCGAAGGCCGCTTTCGCCGCTTCCGCTGCGGCAATCAGCTGCGGGAGAAATATTCTACCCGTTTCGTAAGCATCACCGACTTCCCGAAGCGCGGGAATCAGGACATGATTGATAACAAAGATCGGCTCATGTAGCGAAAGCTCTCGTTCGACGGCGTCCGGGATGATGTCTTTTCGCCCGGAACGAACCAACGCAAAAAGAGAAACATCCGTTAAATTCGACGAGCCTGCATTCCCTTCCGTCAAAGTCGTTACGGACGATTGAGCGGATAAAACGGCATGGGTTATATCATGGGCGTGCCTCGCGACATAATCCGCACTTCCGGCATCCTGTCCGGACAGCACTTCAAAGGCGTCGATCACTCCCATGAGTTCACGGTCCAGAGGATTGATGATCGGAACATCCAGTCCGGCGTAGAGCGCCATACTCAAAAAGGTCTTGTTGATCAGCGGCCGATTCGGAAGTCCGAAGGAGATATTACTGACGCCGAGGATCGTATAGACTCCGAGCTCCTCTCGAACGCGCCGGACCGCCTCAAGGGTCTGAAGCGCGCCCTCCTGTTGAGCCGACGCGGTCAGCACCAGGCAGTCAACGATGATATCGGACTTGTCGATCCCGTAGGAAGCGGCGGTCTTGATGATCTTTTCGGCGATCGCAACGCGGCCGTCCGCCGAATCCGGCACACCGTTTTCGTCGATCGTCAGTGCGATAACGACGCCGCCGTATTTTCGGGCGATCGGAAAGATCGCGTCCATGACACTTTGCTTCCCGTTGACGGAATTAATGAGCGGCTTTCCGTTATATACGCGACAGGCCCTCTCGAGCACCTCCGGGTCGGAGCTGTCGATCTGAAGCGGAAGGCGGATGATCTCCTGAAGTCCGCGGATCACCTCAGTCATCGTTTGGGCTTCGTCGATACCGGGTACGCCGACATTGACATCGAGGACGTGCGCTCCGGCTTTCTCCTGAGCGACGGCCTCGGAAAAAACCTCGTCAAGGCGATGATGGGTAAGCGCTTCTTTGAGTTTCTTCTTGCCGGTCGGATTCAGGCGCTCTCCGCAGACGACCGTCCGGCCGCCGATGCGGACGCAATCCGTCGGACCGCAGACGCGCGTCTCCGGGGAATTCACCCGGGGCGCAAACGGCGTATCGCCGATTTCTTGAAGACAGGCGCGGATATATTCGGGCGTCGTTCCGCAGCAGCCGCCGAAGGCGCTGATTCCCGACTCGACGAAGCCCCGGATATATGTCGCAAATTCATCGACGGTAACGTTATAACTGGTTTTTCCGTCTTTATATATCGGGAGGCCGGCGTTGGGCTCGACAATAACGGGCTTACGCGCGACGGAAAGGATCTTTTCGACGACCGGAACAAGCTCCTTGGGACCGAGCGAACAATTGACGCCCAATCCGTCGACCCCGAGTCCTTCCAGGAGTGTGACCGCCGCTTCCGGCGTGGTGCCTACCAGAGTCCTTCCGTTCACGTCATACGTCATACAGGCGAGGACCGGAAGATCCGAGTGTTCCTTCACCGCGAGGACCGCCGCTTTGATTTCGTAGGGGTCGCTCATCGTCTCGATCAGCACGCCGTCGACCGAATCCTTCACGAGGTCGATCTGCTCCGCAAATGCGTCGTACGCGTCTTCAAACGAAAGGGTCCCGATCGGTGCCAAGAGTTGCCCGAGCGGTCCGATATTAAAAAACAGGAAGCTCTCCTTGTCGATTCCCTCGCGCTCACAGCGGGCTCGTTCCCGCTCGATCGCCGCACGTCCGTTCCGGACCGCGGCTTCGATCACTTCGCGAACGGAATATTTACTGTCCTCCAGGTGAAAACGGTTACTTCCGAGCGTATTGGTCAGAATGCAGGAAGCTCCGCTCTCGAGGTAACCGGAATGAATATCGACGATCCAATCCGGGTGATCGATATTACACGCCTCCGGCAGTTCGCCGGGCAGACTTCCGCGCGCGTGAAGCTGAGACCCCATGGCACCGTCAAATACCAGGAGCTCCTTACCGAGCTTTTCGCGGAGGATTATTCGGGCATTTGTTCCTTCGTCGCGTAACATGTCGTCCCCCTCTTTCGGAATTCACAATGATCGAAAAGCGCGCATCCCGCACAACTTCTCTTTTTAGAAACACCGCCGATCCCGACAATCCCGGTAATCGACTTCTGCGGGATCATAAGAAGTGATTGAGTCAGGGTCATGCCGATGCGCTTCTGCGTTTCCAGGACCCGGACGATCTGCTTTTGCAAAAGAAGCGGCACGTCACCATATCCGGGGCTGAAGCGAAAGGTGTATGGATCAAACGGAAGCGCTTCCTGAAGCTCGTCGCAGACCCGTTCGACCCACGCACTTGCCGCCGCGTCCATAATGACCAGTCGCGACGCGTCGGTTCTAGCATAATAGCGCAAACGGCGGTCGAGTTCCAGTCCGAGCGTCGCCGCGAGAATTAATACCTCCCCGACATCGGCAAGGAGCTCATGCAAACTCGAGTAATTGAGATCCAGGTCCGCGGGAACGGACAATTTTTCTTCTTCGCGCGACAGCGGAAACACGCGGTGGACCGTCTTCGGACGCGCAACCTCGATGACCTCCGCGATCGCGTCGTCGATTTGCCGGTCCTCTTCTGCGGTGAGGCTCTGGCCGGTATAGCCGAGATAATGTAACGTCTCGTTCTTAATATCCAATTCGGCTCTCCCTCCGGCGCTTTTCGATCTTTAATGTTATCTATTATACATCGCAAAGCCCGGTCGAGAGATACCTTTCTCCGCCGTCCGGCAGGATGACGACGATCTTTTTGTCACGGCAATGCTCCCGTACCGCCAATTTTGTCGCCGCGAAAAGCGCCGCACCGGATGAGATCCCGACTAGGAGCCCCTCGGTCCGCGCCAGCTTTCTGGCGGTTTGGACCGCTTCGTCGTCCGAAATACAGATCACCTCATCAATGATATTCGTGTTCAGCACCGCGGGGACAAAACCGGCGCCGATCCCCTGGATCCGGTGCGGTCCGGGAAGACCGCCCGACAGGACCGGAGAGGTCTTGGGCTCGACAGCGATGATCTTAACATCCGGGCAATGCTCCTTCAGGTATTCCCCCGCTCCGGTGATCGTCCCGCCGGTGCCGACACCGGCGACAAAATAATCGATCTGTCCGCCCGTATCCGCAAGGATCTCCGGACCGGTCGTCTCGCGATGGACCTGCGGGTTTGCCGGATTGGTAAACTGTCCGGGCATGCAAGAGTTCGGGATGGACTTAAAAAGCTCGTTCGCTTTTCGGATCGCGCCGGAAATACCTTCGGATCCCGGCGTCAGGACCAGCTCGGCGCCGAAAACCGACAGAAGCTGGCGCCGTTCGATGCTCATCGTTTCCGGCATCGTGAGGATCAGTCGATATCCGCGTTCGGCGCAGATAAAAGCCAGGGCAATCCCGGTATTTCCGCTCGTCGGTTCGATGATCGTGGTGTCCTTTGTGATTTTCCCGCGGCGTTCGCCGTCCTCGATCAGTGCCAACCCGAGCCGGTCCTTGACCGACGAAAGCGGGTTGAAGCACTCCGCTTTTCCCCAAATCGTCGAAAGACAGTTCTGTGCCGCCGAATACTTACGGAGTTCCAGAAGCGGGGTATTCCCGATCATTTGCGAGAGTTTATTAACCAGAGTCATGTGTCGGTTCCTCCGTTCGTTTTATGGTCTATGATCATGCGGATCGCCTCTGAAGCCAGGAGCAATCCCGCGGTCGAGGGGACAAATGAAATACTGCCGACGCCCTCTCCGCGGACAGGCATTTCCTTTGAATAGACGACACGGACATGCTCGATCCCGACGTCGCGAAGACGCTTCCGCATGATACGCGCCAGAGGACAGACGGAGGTTTGAGCCAGATCGGCGACCTCGAACGCTCCGGGATCCAATTTATTCCCCGCGCCCATACTGCTCAGGACGGGGATCCCCTCGGAAAAGGAGCGACGGATCAACGCGACTTTGTCGTCGATCGAATCGATCGCGTCCACGATCACGTCGACCCCGGAGAAATTAAAGGTGTCCGTGGTCTCTTCCGAATACGCGACGGTATACGCCTCGACGACCGCCGCGGGATTGATATCCAGAATACGGGCCTTCATCACATCGGTTTTCATCGATCCGACCGTTGATCGCAGTGCGATCAACTGACGGTTGACGTTCGTGATGTCCACGCGATCCTTGTCGATCAGGATCATCCGGCCGACGCCGCAACGGGCGATCGCTTCGGCCGCAAAGGAGCCGACGCCGCCTAAGCCGACGACAACGACCGAGGACGCCTTCAAGGTCTGCAGGTTATCCTCTCCGATCAGGCTCCGGGTTCGATTCAGCCAATCCATCGCGACACTCCTTTCGGCCTATTCGGCCTCCGTGTCCGTAAAAGTAATGAGGACCATCGGGTCGATCTCGAAACGAACATTATAGTCCTCGCGGTCATATAGGTTGACGCTCATCAGGTAAACCTTCATCAGAACGCCGTCTCCTTTAAACACCAGACTCATCTGTTCGGGTGCGACCGTTTCGGGCTTCCCGTCCGACTCCGAAGGAATGATCTTCTCGATATCCCCGGTAACCTCAGCGGTAATAAGCTTCATCCCCGTCGAATCAATAAGGACGATATTACAATCCCCATTGACGATCTCGGCTTGCACCGTATAATCGGTTCCCTCATGTGTGAATGTACCGAGCTCCGTGACCGTGTTTCCAGCGTCAGAAACAAAGATCCCGCTCCATACGACATAATCGGCATCCCCTAAAGGAATCGCCTGACTTCTGTCGATATATATACCACGCAGTTTGGGATCCCCGTAATACTGCTCATAACCGTGATTCGGCTCAAACCCGAATATCGCCCGAAAATTTTTGTAAAAATCACCCTGTGTATTCAAATGGACAATCTCGCCGAGCTCACCCTGTCGATTCAAAAATTCCGCGGCCTGCGTGATGACGACCTGTTCTTCTTTCGGAACGGATTCATTGGAAATCACCTCATCCCCCCGAAGCATGCCGTTCTTTTCGAGCGTATCGACGAGCACCTGTTGCTGGCTTCGGACACTGACGCCGTAGAAATTGACGAGCGGCAGGATCGAAAAGAGCGCAAACGCGGCAAGGATCAGGATGTGGATGTGGTTTTTTTCTTTCTTCAGAATGCTCATCGTCACTGCGGCGACGACCGCAAACGCCGAGAACAGGATGAGGAAATAGTCGGAAAATAAGACGCCCTCATTCCCCGCCTTGATCAAAGAAACAATCAGCTGATAAAGCGCAATCACACCCATGATCTTCGGAAAGATGAAGCGACATACCGCCGGATATTTGCCTTCGATCTCGCTGATCAAAAAAAAGACCACAATCACGGCGATCGAGTACGACAAGATCAGCGGCTCCAGAAGTTCCCGATCCTCGCCGGTAAGAACGGTCTTCATCAGGTAAATGACCAAGACCAATGTATAGACCGCTAAGAGCGGAACGATGACATACAAAAGCAATACGCGGAAAAAAGCCGGGATCGAGATCCTTTTCCCGTCTGCCGCTTTTCCCTCCTCATCCGTGCGGAACGTCAGCAGTAAGGACATGAAAATCACGGGCGCGACCAGGATCCACACCCAAATCGCGATATACGGAAAGATATCCGGATTCAATCGGAAGAGCAATTCATCAATCGCCGCAATGATCAACGACAGTCCGCCCCAGATCACTGCGGAAAATAAAAGCGTCGTGAAAAACGCCTTGAAAACACTCATAAACACCGATCCGAAAACCACGCCGTGCCTCAGGCTCTGGATCGCCAGGAACAGTAAAAGGAAGATCACGCACACGACGACAGTCTGAAGCGGGTACCGCCCGGCACCGTAGTACAGATTGTCGGCCTCAAATTCAAGCAGGCCGAGAAAATAGTATAGGACAAAGCCCGCGCCGGCCACCGCGATCGGAAGGAGCCGAAAGAGCATCGAGCCGGCCTTTTCGAGAAGGATATGCGCGAAAAGCGCCAGGAAAACCGTCACCGTCAGCGCCATCGTAAGCCTCGGATACGATTCCTGCGCGGCGACCTCCACGGTCATCACGACCGCCAGCGCGATCAACGCGGCGACGACCGCCGGGAAGCGCGCCAGGGCGTACAACAAGGCCTTGGATCTTTCCTTAAAGTAAGCGATCAGTTTCATCTTATCCCCTCCCCGCTCTCGCGGATGCACGTCGGCCGATACCAATCGATTCGAACCGCTACACCTTCATTCTAGAGCGACCCGCCGATGCGGTCAATGGAATTTTATACCCTCCCGCCGTCATGAGAGTCCGGACAGTAACGGAAGTGAACCGTCTGTCCTAATAATTCGAAACAGCAGGTCTTGTACGCTTTCCGTGACCGCAAAGGCTTACTCAGCGAAACCGCCGAAGTCTCAATGCGTTACTGACGACCAGGACCGAGCTCATCGCCATCGCCGCGCCGGCAAACATCGGATTTAATAGCGGCCCTCCGAAAAGGAAGAGCACGCCGGCCGCGATCGGGATACCGATCGTGTTAAAGATGAACGCCCAGAACAAATTCTGCCGGATATTTCGAAGCGTCGCTTTCCCGAGTCGAACCGCCGTAACGACCTTTCTCGGATCGCCCTTCATCAGGACGACGTCCGCGGATTCGACCGCGATATCCGTGCCGGTTCCGATCGCTATGCCGACATCGGCAAGCGCCAGAGCCGGGGCGTCGTTAATGCCGTCGCCGACCATCGCGACCTTGCCGCCCGCTTCACGCAGGACCCGGATCTTCTCGGCTTTATCCTGCGGAAGGACTTCGGCGAGCACCTCGTCCGGATGGATCTTATCGGCGATCGCCCGCGCTGTTCTTTGCGTGTCCCCGGTAAGAAGGACCGTCCGGATCCCGAGCTTTTGAAGCGCAGTCAGCGTCTCCGCGCTTCCCTCTTTGACCGGATCCGCGACCGCGATGACCACGGCGAGCGTTCCGTCGACGGCACCCAGGAGCACGGTTTTCCCTTCTTCCGAAAAGCGCATCGACATCTCTTCCGCCGCCTTCGGTTCGATCCCGTTCCATGAAAGCCACGCCGCGTTCCCGACGACGACCGTTCTTCCTTCGACCGTCGCGCGAATCCCGCGCCCCGGTACCGCCTCAAACTCATCCGGCTCGAAAAGCGTCAAGCCCTTCCGTACCGCCGCGGAGATGACCGCGCCGGAAACCGGATGCTCCGAGCCCTTTTCGGCGGAAGCGATCCACGCAAGAGCGCGGTCCTTTTCGAGCGAGCCGCCCGTTTCTTTGCCGGTTCGCGAACGATCAAGCTTTTCGAAAAAGTCCCCGATCATTTCAAAATCCGTCATCGCCGGCCTTCCCTCGGTCACCGTCCCGGTCTTATCGAAAACGACCGTCGACACGCGTCCGATCGTCTCGAGCGCTTCGCCGCCCTTGAACAACAGCCCCAATTCCGCGCCCTTTCCGGACGCGACCATCACTGCGGTCGGCGTCGCGAGCCCTAGCGCACACGGACAGGAGATCACCAGAACGCCGACAAACACATTTATGATAAACGGGAAGTCCTTCCCGGCGATCGCCCATGCGGCTGCCGAAAGGATCGCGATCCCGATGACGGCCGGCACGAAATAAAGCGACACCTGATCCGCCATCCTTGAGATCGGCGCTTTCTTGTCCTGCGCGTCGGTCACCAGCCGGATGATCCGAGAGATCGTCGTGTCCGGACCGACCCGCGTCACCTCCGCGACCACGCGCCCGTCCAAATTGATACTGCCGCCGATGACCTCGCTTCCGACATCCTTATAGACCGGGATGCTCTCGCCCGTGATCATTGCCTCGTCGACGGACGAACCGCCCGACACGACGCGCCCGTCCGCGGGAAACGACCCGCCGGGCTTCACGACCACCTGATCACCGACCTTCAGATTCTCCGCGAAAACCGTGAACTCTTCCCCTTTAACCCGCACCGTCGCCGTCTTCGGCGTCAGATCAAAAAGCTTTTGGATCGCTTCCGTCGTCCGCCCCTTGCTTCTTGCCTCCAGAAATTTCCCGAGCATGACGAGCGTCACGACCACCGCGGCTGACTCAAAGTACAAATGTTCCACCATCTCCGTCTGCCCGCCCGCGATCCGGATGACCGCGTACACCCCGTAAAGGAACGCCGCGGAAGTCCCGACCGCGATCAGCGAGTCCATATTCGGAGCCCGCTTCGCCAGAAGCCGAAACCCCTTGGTGTAGAAGGTATAACCCGCAACCAACACCGGGATCGTCAGGATCATCTGCACCAACGCAAACGTAAGCGGATGCATGTGCATATTCAGAAACTCCGGGACCGGCAACACGCCGCCCGGGATCATATGAGACATCGCCAGATAGAAGATCGGCACGGAAAAAGCCGCCGCGACGATCAAACGGATCCTCACCTTCCGCGCGTCCGCCCTCTGCCCGCCGAGCACCTCCCCGGCACTCGAAGCCTCTTCATCAACCAGCCCGTAGCCGATATTTTCGACCGCCCGCACAATCGCATCCGGCCGGATCACATTCTCGTCGAACGCGACGCGCATCCGCTCCATCGGCAAATTCACATCACAGGTCACCACGCCCTCGGTCGAGCGGCACGTCTTTTCGACAAACGCCGCGCACCCCGCGCACGTCATCCCCGTTACCTTAAAAACCTTCTCCGTCATATCAAACACCTCATCTCTATCGAAAAGCGGAAATACCCGCAAACAAACATCCACACTCATTGTGCTCGAAAAGCACCCCACTTAACGTAACATATGTTACGTCATCACGCCGCCGCTCCCCCTCCCGAGCCGCCGCGGCCCTCCCGAAAAGAAACGCACCCCAAAGACCCCTCAAAAATGCCCAAAATCCCCACAATTCGCAATTCTCCATTGACAACGCCGACCGTAATCGTTAAAATTTCATGGCAGGTTGAAAAGCGCCGCCAACCTGAGGGACGACCTCCCAAAAGCCTCAAGAACTAATGGAGAGATGGCTGAGCTGGTCTAAGGCGCACGACTGGAAATCGTGTGAACGCTAATACCGTTCCGAGGGTTCGAATCCCTCTCTCTCCGCCAAACATTATGAAATGAAACCAGTGGAAAAAAGATGAAAGGGTATGCCGCATATCACGCGCATCCTCTTAACCATCAGACTACCCCACTGGTTTCATTTCGTCAAGGCTTCATAGTATCACTGTTAAGGTGCTACCCCATATGTAATTGTCTGTGAAAAACCTTCCTCATTATAAACATACAGATTCTATCCTTGGACAAGTTCCCATAGTTTATCGTAACTACTCACCACATCATATTTCACGTTATCGCCGCTGATAGCACGGAAATGCTCGCGGGCGCAGTGTGCTTTGGCTTCCTCGATTTTGCGGAGTTCCATCGAGGACATATCACCTTTCGTCTCAGCAACGAAATAAAT
>Ga0123333_10003703_pt1 | contig 14714 bp, 8 predicted proteins | sample BioC12SIPDNA_3_FD_89957 | JGI IMG/M metagenome (GOLD analysis project Ga0123333, IMG submission 89957) | Anaerobic biogas reactor microbial communites from Washington, USA - Biogas_R2_B C12 SIP DNA | ecosystem: Engineered > Bioreactor > Anaerobic > Unclassified | place: Washington, USA... | reverse complement strand
GTGTTCCTCGAGGGCCCGCGCAAGCCACAGGCCATCGCTCGCCGGGATCCTCTCATGAACATCATGCAGCAACTCGACGTCATCGCCCAGCGTCGACCGGAGATGATCAAACAGCCGGGGCACCGCACGCACGTACGGCCCGGGCTCCCACGTGCGGGTTTGAGCTGGATCGAGCGCCTGAACGGTGGCACCGCCTCGGCTTCCATAGGTCGTGAGCCCCGCGATCGCCATCTGGCAGCGCACATAGCGGAAACCCTGCTCCAGATACGCCCGTGCGCGATCTTCCACCTCGATCGGATCCCGCCCGGACGCATGCACGTATACGGGGACAGCCTCGCGGACCTTTCCACCGAGCAACTGGTAGACGGGCATGTTGGCCCGCTTGCCCTTGATGTCCCAGAGCGCCTCATCCAGCCCCGAAAGCGCGTTGTTCAGCACTGGCCCGCTTCTCCAGTACGAGCTCACGTGGGCAGCCTGGTACAGATCGTCGATCCGGTCCACATCGCGCCCGATGGCAAAGGGCTTGAGGTAGGATTCGATGGCTGTCGCCACCGCCAAAGCCCGTTGAGTGAACGTCGCACAACCCAGGCCGTACAGCCCGGGCTCGCTGGTGAGCACCTTCACCACCACCAGCCGAATCCCCGCAGGTGCCGTAAGAATGGTCTGGACATCTGTGATCGTGACCGGTCTGCAGCCGCGCTCGCTCATGTTTCCCTCCCCTGCCAGTATGCGCTGGCATCGTAGCGCTGCAGGATCGAGTTGCCAAGTGCTCCAGCCTGTGTCTTTTGGGTTTTGTGTCGTGACCGCGCTCACCTATAATCCGATAGCCTGACGATCGGCTTGAGGAGACTGCCATGCTAAAGACACACAACTGCGGCCAGCTGCGCGTGACAGATGCCGGGAGCACCGTGGAGCTCGCGGGTTGGGTACATCGCCGGCGTGACCACGGTAACGTGGTCTTTGTGGATCTGCGCGACCGCTTTGGCATCACTCAGGTCGTGTTCAACGCCGATCTATCCCCTGCCGCGCACGCTCTGGCCACGGAGCTACATCTGGAGTATGTCATCCGCGTGACAGGCCAGGTTATGCCCCGCCCGGATGGTATGCGCAACCCGGACATGCCGACTGGAGATATCGAGATCCTGGCGACTCATCTCGAGATCCTTAACGAGGCTCGACTGCCCGTCTTTCACATCAATCGCGAAGGCGATGTGGACGAAGCCGTCAGGCTCCGTTACCGCTATCTCGATCTCCGCCGCCCACGCATGCAGCGGAATCTCGTCCTCTATCATGAGGTCGCTCAGTTCATGCGCACCTATTTATCTGCCCGCGACTTTATCGAGATCGAGACGCCGATTCTGTTCAAGAGCACACCCGAGGGGGCCCGCGACTATGTGGTCCCCAGCCGGATCCATCCCGGCAAGTTCTACGCTCTGCCTCAGTCGCCTCAGCAGCTCAAGCAACTGCTCATGGTCAGCGGTATCGAGCGCTACTTTCAGATCGCGCGTTGTTTTCGCGACGAGGATCAGCGATCGGACCGGCAACCCGAGTTCACTCAGCTGGACCTGGAAATGTCCTTTGTCGATCGCGAAGACGTCATGGGCCTGATGGAGGACCTCCTGACCTCGCTGGTGCCGTCGGTCTGCAGTAAGCGGATCGCAGAGATCCCCTTCCCTCGCATGTCCTACGCTGATGCAATCGCTAAATACGGAAGCGACAAGCCAGATCTCCGTTTTGGCCTCACTCTCATTGACCTCACGGACCTCGCCATCAACAGCGAATTCGATGTCTTTAGCGCCACCGCCCGGTCAGGCGGTCTCGTCAAAGCGTTGGTTGCCCCGGACTGCGCAGGCTATTCCAGGCGACAGATAGATGAGCTCGTGCAGTTGGCCAAGGACCTGGGGGGCAGCGGGCTCGCTACTGTTCAGATCCGCCCGGATGGCGTACGCTCCTCCCTGGGCAAGGTCCTGCCGGATTCGGAGATGCAGTCCATCATCTCGCGCTGTGGCGCCAGCGAAGGCGACTTGATCCTCATCGCTGCCGATCGCCCACAGGTCGTCGCGCAGATACTGGGGCAGCTTCGCCTGGAGTTCGGCCGGCGTCTATCTCTGCTGGATGATAACATCCTGGCCTTTGCGTGGATTACCGATTTCCCGCTGCTGGAATGGAACGAAGAGGAGCAGCGCTTTACTGCCGTCCACCATCCCTTCACCGCGCCCGTGGATCAAGATCTGCCCATGCTGGAGACCGCCCCCGCGGAGGTGCGCGCTAAGGCGTACGACATCGTCGCCAACGGTTACGAGATTGGGGGCGGAAGCATCCGGATCCATCGCCGCTCCATTCAGGAGCGCCTGTTCGCGGCAATCGGCATGACGCAAGAGGCCGCCCAGTCGCAGTTCGGCCATCTCCTGGAGGCCTTTGAGTTCGGCGCCCCTCCACATGGAGGCATCGCTGCGGGGATGGCCCGGCTCGTCATGCTGCTGGCCGGCGAGCCCAACATCCGCGAGGTGATGGCTTTCCCCAAGAGCCAGAGTGCCGTCGACCTCATGACAGACGCCCCTTCGGAGCTAACCACAAAACAACTGGGTGAGCTTCATATCCGAGTCGATGAGAGCTGACGTGCAGAGCGATCAGCCCGGCCAGGGCGCGCGGAAGGATGCCTCGACTGTCGAGGCCTTTTCGGAGCGCATCGGCTTTGCGTTCCGCGATCCCAGCCTGCTGGAGGAGGCGCTCACCCACAGTTCGTTCGCAAACGAGAACCCGGGATCGGTTACTGCAGACAACGAACGTCTAGAGTACCTCGGAGATGCGGTGCTGGGATTCCTCGTCGCCGAGTGGCTTTTCCGCCGCTACCCCGACGTGAGCGAGGGAGATCTCACCAGCCTGCGCATCTTTGTGGTGCGTTCAGAGAGCCTCGCACGGCTGGGGAGTGCCTGGAGCATTGGCCAGTTCCTGCGCATGGGACGCGGTGAGGAAGCCAGCGGGGGACGCCTGCGTGAGGCCAACCTATGTGCCGCAGTGGAGGCCTTTTTTGGCGCTCTCTACCTGGATCGGGGCATCGAGCCGACCCGTCAGTTGGTGCGTCAACACCTGGAGAGTCTAGCGGTGGAGATCGAGGAACAGCGTTCCATAAAGAACGCCAAGACATACCTCCAGGAGCAGACGCAATCTGACCTCGGCATCACGCCCAGATACCAGATCGTGGACGAGCGCGGGCCAGATCATGAGCGCGTCTTTGTCGCGCAGGTACTCGTCGGCGAACAGATCTGGGGCGAGGGCACCGGCCGCAGCAAGCGCGCCGCCGAACAGGCCGCTGCCCGAGCAGCGATCGTGGAGCGCTCGCTATGACAGTGATGCTTTTGGCAGGGATGATCGGAGGTATACCCGTGGCACCCGCAAGGCGCTTCTGAGGAGAACATGCGTCTAAAGCGTTTGGAGCTGTACGGCTACAAGAGCTTTGCCTCTCGCGCAACCTTTGAGTTCGCGGAGGGTGTTACGGCCATCGTCGGGCCCAATGGCAGCGGCAAGAGCAACATTGCCGATGGTGTCCGGTGGGTGCTGGGCGAGCAGAGCTATAGCAACCTTCGCGGCCGCCGCACAGAGGACATGATTTTCGCCGGCTCGCGCCGCCGCGCGCGCCTCGGCATGGCCGAAGTCACCCTCACGCTGGACAACTCCGATCGCTGGTTGGATATCGACTTTACCGAGGTCACCATCGGCCGGCGGGCCTACCGCTCGGGGGAGAATGAGTACCTCCTGAATGGTAGCCGCGTTCGATATCGCGAGATCGCCGACCTGCTTGGCGCAGCCGGCCTCACGGCCAGCAACTATGTCGTGATCGGCCAAGGACTGGTGGATGCCGCCCTGGCCCTGACCCCCGAAGCGCGTCGGTCGTTGTTTGAGGAAGCTGCCGGTATTGCACCGCAACTGCGCAGACGCGAGGAGACGCTCGGTCGCATCCAGGAGACTCAAAGGAACCTGGAGCGCGCTGAGGACATCGTCAACGAGTTGCGCCCGCGTGCCCACACCCTGCGCCGTCAGGCAGAGCGGGCCGAAGAGCATATGCTCCTCCTCCAGGATCTGAGAGAGCTCCAGCGCATCTGGTATGGCTATCAGTGGCAGAACGTCCAGGCAAAGGTGGCCCAGGGCGAGGCAAGCGTAGATTCCGCCCGTGATCACGCGGACGCTCTGCGTAGCCAAACCCGTGAGCTTCAGGCAAAGCAAGATTCGCTACGCGATCAGATCGCGACCCTGACGGCCCAGGAGAAGACACATACCGATCGCCTCGCCGCGCTGCTGGAAGAAAGCGAGCGCCTGGGGCGAGATCTGGCCGTCGCTTCAGAGCGCGAACGGCTGTACGCCCAACAGATCGCGGCCTCACAGCAGGAAGAGGAGGCCTTGATCTCGCGTCGCCAGATTCTCGAAGAAGAGGTCGCAAGGGCCAGGGCGGATCTGGCTGAGCACCGTGATCGCCGGTCACGGTGCCTGAGCGAAATCGAAACGCTGAGGCAAGAGCTGGCCTCCGCCGATGCGGAGAGAGCCAGGCTGACCGGCGAGCTGCAGGGGGTCGAGCGCCGCATCGCGGCGCGCGAGCGCGAGTCCGCGCAGCTCCAGGCTCAGAACGAGCAGCTCGACGAGCGAGAGCATGAGCTCGAAGCCGAACGCGGAGAGCTTCGAAGCCGATCGGAGAGTGCCGTCCGCCAGTTGGAGATCTTGCGCGGTCAGGCCGCCGAGCTCGACGTTCGTGAGAGCGAACTGGAGGCACAGCTCGCCCTGCTTGAGCAACAGCAGACGAACGAAGAAACGGCGCTTCTGGCTGTGCGCGAGCAGCTAGTCTCGCTCGAGAGAGCTGCCAGCGAAGCACGCAGCCATCACGACGCACTCCTCAGCCGCCAACGCGCGCTCCAGAGGCAGCGAGATCAGATGAGCGAATACCATCCGGGCGTTCGCCTGGTCCTGCGATCCTCGGAAGAGCTCACAGGAGTGCGCGGCACTGTCGCCAGCCTCATGCGCGTACCTCGTGAGTACGAGCAAGCGATCCAATCCGCCCTGGGCACGCGGCTTCAGAACATCGTGACGGATCGCTGGGAGGATGCCGAAGCCGCCATTGCCTTGCTAAAGCAGCGCCAGGCTGGTTGGGCTACCTTCCTGCCGCTGGATACGCTCCAGGTGCGCCCACCGCTACAGAACGTATCGCGCCCCGGCGTGGTCGGCGTCGCGTCCGAACTCGTGCGATACAACGCCGAGTTCTCGCCTGTGTACGACCTACTCCTTGGCCACATCCTGGTGACGCAGGATCTGGCCACGGCGCGCCGCCTGCTCAGAGAACGTACGGGTGCCAGTCTCCTCGTGACCCTGGAGGGGGAGACGGTGCAGCCAAGCGGCGCTGTAAGCGGCGGGGCTCGGCAGGTACAGACGCAGATCCTCGCTCAGGAAAGGGAATGGCGCGAGTTGCCAGCGCGAGTACAGGCCGCAAAGGACAGGCTGCATGACGCGGCGGCGGCTGTGTCCGCTCACCAGCTGCAGATCGCCGACCTGCAGACGGCAATTCGCGATCGCTCCAGGCAGATCGCCGAGCAGAGAGCCGAGAACGACATGGCGCGCCGAGCCCGCCAGAAGCACGAGGACGCGCTCGCCCGTGCCGAACGAGAAGCCTCCTGGCAGAACTCGCGGGCGGCACAGATTGCAGAGGACCTCGCCCAGCTGGCGGTGCGTCAGACGGCAGCTTCCGCCGCGATGGATCGACTGAGCAGGCAGGGCGAAGATCTCGCGGCCTCCCTCTCGGAGATCACCGGGCGACGCGATGCCATTCAGGACGGCCCGGCGCGCCACAGGCTGAACGCCCTCGAGACAGAGGCTGAGGTGAATGCGCGAACCTACCGGAGCGTCGCCGCGCTCGTTGAGAGCCATGTGCGGAATGTCGACCAGGTTGACTCTCAGCTGTCCTTGCGGCGCGGCCACCGCGAGGAACAGCAGGCGCGTCTCAAAGAAGTAGAAACGTTGCTGGCAGAGGGCTGGGAGCGCTTGCAGGCCCTGGAGGCGCGCATCGAGGAGGCCCGCTCAAGAATTGATCCCCTCCGCAGACAGCGTGCTGAGCTGGAACGCGAGGAACAATCCACCGTAAGGCTCCATGGGGACAGCCTTGAGAGGCTACACGAGGCGGAGACAGAGTTCAACCAGGTCGTTCTGGAACGCGATCGCGCCAGGGATCAACAGATCAGCCTCAGCATCGAGATCGAGGAATCTCTCGGGCCGATAGACCTTCCGGACGCACACGCGCACCAGCTTCGGCTCAACCTTGACGACAACGTCGTCGAACTGCCCCGAGTCGTCGCGCTGCCCTCAGGGCTGAGTGACGAGATTCGGCAGTTGCGCGCCCGGTTGCGACGCGTCGGCGGCATCAATCCCGAGGCTCCGAGGGAATATGAGAAGCTGCTGGAAAGGCAGACTTTCCTACAAAGCCAGATATCCGATCTGCGTGGAGCCATCGCCTCTCTGCAGGAGGTGATAGAAGAACTGGATGAGGTGATCGAGCGGGACTTTGGTGCTGCGGTGGAGCGTGTGGACGTGAGTTTCGCCCGCTTTTTCGAGGAGCTATTCGGCGGAGGAACGGCTCACCTGGTGCTCACTGATCCCACAAGTCTGGCCACGACCGGGGTCGATATCATCGCTCATCCGCCTGGCAAACACGCTCAGCGCCTGTCGCTTCTCTCCGGTGGCGAGAGAGCGCTAACGGCGGTCGCGCTGCTCTTTGCCTTGCTGGGCGCGAATCCCGTCCCCTTCTGCTTCCTTGATGAAGTCGATGCCGCTCTGGACGAGTCGAACGTGGGGCGCTTTCGAGATCTACTGCGCAGCCAGGCAGAAGCTACTCAGTACGTGGTCATCACCCACAACCGGCGCACGATTGAGGCTGCCGAGACGATCTACGGCATCTCCATGGAAGACCAGGGGGTTTCCCAGAGCATCTCGCTCCAGATCAGCTCCTAGCGTTGCGCGAGTTCCACCATCAACGACGGACTGCCACTCCGCTAGGCCGGCAACTCGTCGGGCTCTGGAAGCCTGGGCAGATCCTCCAGCGAGGCGAGGCCAAAGTAGCGCAGGAACTCAAAAGTCGTGCCAAACAGATCTGGCCTGCCGGCCTGCTCAAGCTGACCCACCGTCTCTATGAGATTCCTTGCCCTCAATGTACGGATTACCGCATCCGAATTCACCCCTCGGACGGCATCCACCTGAGCACGGGTGATTGGCTGCCGGTAGGCGATAATCGCGACCGTCTCGAGCGCCGCCGGCGAAAGCCTCGCCGTCCGATCCATCCCAAGGAATCGCTCCACACAGGCCGCCGCCTCGGGAATCGTCACCATCTGCACGCGCATGCCCACGCGGATCACCGAGACGCCCCGCTTTGCATTCTCGGCAGTCAACCAGTCAAGCGCCTGCTGCACGGCCTCAATCGGAGCGTCCAGTGCCGCCGCCAGATCGCTTACGCTCGCTGGCTCATCCGCCACAAAGAGGAGCGCCTCCAGCAGGCGGGCGAGATCGCAGTCTGTTGCACAGCTCACATCCACAAGAGCCTGGTCCTCATCTGGCGGTCAGGAGTAATCGGGTCGTATACAGGCACCCTCGCGGCTCACCCGGCTGGTGGCCGAGGCGCTCCGCGAGGGCTTCTCACTGGCAGTATGGTCGCTACTGACCGCTGGGCTTGGACGCTGAAGGCGCCCCGGCCGACGGCCTCTCGGCCGATGCTTCCTCCGACCTGGTAGCCGCAGCCGGCCGTGGTTGCTGCATCGTCACCGGCGGGATGACAACTCTCTCGGGCTCCTTAGCCGGTTTGGCTGCGCCAGAGGGCGCCGTTGGCGCAGCGGCTGGCGCCATGGTGCCGCGCGGGAAAGGTTCATGGGCGACGTTGACCTGTACTTTACCATGGATCTTGACGCCCAGCTGTGTCTCGATAATCTCGTGCGCCAGGTTGACGATCTGCGCCGTGACCCCGGGAACATTCACGGTGGGGCTGGTATGCAGATCGATCGCGATATCAACGTCGTTTCCGCGCGAGGTGACTCTCGGCTTGGCGTCGCGGACACCTGGCAGTTCATCAATCCGGTACGCCAGGCTCTGCATCACCGAATCCACGCCGATCCGAGCACGGCCATTTCCCTCTGTGCGGATTCGAACGGCCTTTTTCCGCGTCTTGCGAATCTCCAGTATCAGCAGGACCAAGAGGATGAGCGCGGCCGCACCCACACCACCGAGGTAGTACCTGTTCTGGCTGGCGCTGGAGAAGAACCCACTCTCTTGTACCCGCGTGAGACCGGCTGCCGTGGTCTCCATAGCAGCCTCTGGCCATATCAGCAGAACCACCGCAAGTGCGAGCAGCCCCAGAATAAGCAAGACCATCACGATTCGGTTGAACACGTTCATGGGCCTCTCCTTATGCGCGGACATCGCTATCCATCGCAGCCATTATACACACGGCCACAGTGCTCGTCCACTAGCTGCGTTCTTCTGGCATGGATCCCTGTGCGGTTGTGCGGTGTGTGGCCTGTGGTATAATCCGACCTTGGAGGCCACGCCATGAAGAACAAGCAGAGGCTGATGCTCATCGATGGGCACGCGATGGCCTATCGGGCCTACTTCGCGACTCCTCCCCTCACCTCGCCGGCCGGCGAGCCCACGAATGCGGTGTTTGGCTTTGCGAGCATGCTGCTCAAGGCCGTTGGTGATGAGCAACCCGATTACGTGATCGCCACCTTTGACTCGGGCCGTACGTTCCGCCATGAGGAATATGCCGAGTACAAAGCGACGCGTGCCAAGATGCCCGATGACCTCGCCGTCCAGATCGAGCGGATCATGGAGCTCGCCAGGACGCTTGGCATTCCCGTGCACACGCGTGAGGGCTACGAAGCCGATGATCTCATGGGCTCGATCTCTGCGCTCGCCAGCAAGGCTGGGCTTGAAACGATCATTGTCACCGGAGATAGTGACACCCTCCAGCTTGTGTCCGATGACGTCCACGTCCTGATGCCCCGCCGGACGATGGCCGATGTACAGCTGTATGACACGGGCGCCGTCCAGCAGCGATACGGGCTCGCTCCTGCCCAGCTTATTGATCTCAAGGCGCTGATGGGCGATTCGTCCGACAACATCCCCGGGGTGAAAGGCGTCGGCGAAAAGACCGCCACGGCCCTGCTGAAAGAGTATGGCTCACTGGACCAGATCTATGAGCATCTGGAGGATGTATCGCGCTCCCGGTTCCGCGAGGCCCTGCGCTCCGGGCGTGAGGATGCTCTGATGAGCCGCCATCTGGTGACCATCGTCCGAGATCTGGACGAGGACCTGGACCTGGAGTCCGCGCGTTGGCCCCAGTTTGACCGTGTCCGCTTCGTCGAACTGCTGCGCGAACTGGGCTTTCATTCGCTTATCGACCGCCTTCCCGGCGAGGGGCCGGCGCCTGGCGAGCAACTCACGCTCTTTGCGACGCCTGCTCCCGCCAACGCTGGAGACCACCGCGTGTTCGGCAACTATCGCATCGTGGATACCACCGCGATCCTGCAGGAGCTCAAAGAGAGCCTACAGGATTGCGCGTTATTCGGGTTGGATACGGAAACCACCAGCACCGACCAGATGCAGGCCCGCCTCGTCGGCATCTCCATCGCCACGGCAGAAGGCAACGCCTGGTACGTACCCGTGGGTCACGAACGGCGCCCAGCCGTTCGACAGCTCAGCCTGGACACAGTATCCCGCGTTCTGGGACCCATCCTGGCTGACCCGGATCGGCCGAAGGTCCTGCACAACGCCAAGTATGACCTGATCGTCCTGGAGCGCCACGGGATGCCCGTGCGCGGACGCTGTGAGGATACCATGCTCGCCGCCTGGCTGCTTTCGCCAACAGGCAGAGGCATCAGCCTGCGCGAGCAGGCGTTTCACCGGCTGGGCGTCGAAATGACGGACACCTCCGAAGTTATCGGCAAGGGAAGAGCTCAAACCACCATGGACAAGGTGGCCATTGAGACCGTGGGGATGTATGCCTGCGCCGATGCCGACATGACGCTCAGGCTCCACCACGTACTGCGGGGCGAGCTTGCCGATAGAGACCAGCAGGACCTCTACGACCACATCGAGGTCCCCCTCGTGCCGGTGCTCAAAGAGATCGAGATGCACGGGGTGTTGGTGGATGTCGCCTACCTTGAAGAGATGTCGCGCACGGTAGGTGCACAGATCCAGGCACTCGAGACGCGTATCTACGACCATGTGGGCCATCGCTTCAACCTCAACTCGCCAAAGCAACTGGGTGAAGTTCTCTTTCAGGAGTTGAACCTCCCCGTCGTGCGTTCGACAAAGACCGGTCCCTCTACCGACGCCTCGGTACTAGAGGAACTCCGTGATGCGCACCCCATGGTCAGCCTGCTGCTAGAGTATCGAAACCTGGACAAGCTCCGGGGCACCTATATAGACACGCTACCCCGGCTGGCGCATCCGGACACGGGTCGTGTGCACACCTCCTACAACCAGGCGGGCACAAGCACGGGGCGGCTGTCGTCGAGTGACCCGAACCTGCAAAACATCCCGGTGCGCACAGAGATCGGCCGCGAGGTGCGACGAGCCTTCATCGCGCCCCCCGGATACTTGCTGTTGGCCTGCGACTATTCGCAGGTGGAGCTGCGCATGCTGGCACACGTCTCTGAGGACCCCGAGATGATCGCGGCCTTTGAGCGTAACGAGGATGTGCATGCCAGCACGGCGGCGGCCATTTTTGGCATCCCGTTGGAGGACGTCACCTACGAGCAGCGGAGTATGGCCAAGGCGATCAACTTTGGCCTGATGTACGGCATGTCCGCCTATGGCCTCGCGGCGCGCACCTCTCTCACGCGAGATCAGGCCGGCGCATTCATTGACGCCTACTTTTCCCGCTTCGCGGCCGTACACCGTTACCTGGAGCAGACCAAGGTGCAGGCCGCCGAACACGGGTATGTAGAGACGATCATGGGCCGGCGCCGGTACTTTCCCGAGCTCACTCAGCACACCGTCAACCAGGCGGTACGGGCGGCAGCGGAACGCGCGGCGGTGAACATGCCCATTCAGGGTAGCGCCGCCGACATTCTCAAGATCGCTATGATCCGGCTGCACGATCGGTTGCTCTCCGCCGGGCTGGATGCCCGCATGATCCTCCAGGTTCATGATGAACTCGTCCTGGAGGTGTCCGAGGGGGATCGCGCCGCCGCTCAGGAGTTGCTGGTGGATACCATGGCGCACGCCGTCGAGCTGCGTGTGCCCCTGAAGGTCGATGTGGCCGTGGGACAGAACTGGATGGAGATGAACAACGCATGATCGATGTCGAGCTGAGAGAGACAATAGCCGCGGGTATCAAGCGCGCACAGCGCCACGGTGATCTGCCGAGCTTTGACGTGCCAGCGGACATACCGGTCGAGCATCCCCGCCAGGTCGACATGGGAGACTATGCCACGCCGGTGTGCATGCAACTGGCGCGCTATGCCCGCATGGCACCGGTCGCCATCGCCGCGGCCTTGGTCCGCTACATGAAGCTACCCGAGTATATCGCCGAGGCCACCGTTGCCCATCCCGGGTTCATCAACTTCCGCCTGTCGGAGCGCTGGCTGGCCGAACAAGTCAATGCGATACTAAGCGCCGGCGAGTCGCTCGGCCAGCTTGATCTCGGCGAGGGAACGCGCGTCCAGGTCGAGTACGTCAGCGCAAACCCGACGGGCCCGCTCCACATGGGCTCGGCGCGCAATGCTGTGCTGGGTGATAGCCTGGCGGCTGTGTTGCAGAGCGCGGGCTATGATGTGCAGCGCGAGTATTATGTCAACGACGCCGGCAGCCGGATGCAGGTGTTCTATCAAACGGCCTACGCGCGCTATGCACAGGCGTTCGGACGGGACTTCCCCGTTCCCGAAGACGGTTACCACGGCGCCTACATGGTCGATCTCGGGCAGCAGCTCGCGGATCAACTGGGAGACGCCCTGCTGGCGCTGGACCCCGGAGAGGCGACACCCAGGGTGGGAGCGCTCGCCTTGGAATCGGTTATCGCTCAGGCTCGCGATGACCTGGCCGCCATGGGCGTGCACTATGACTGCTGGTTCTCCGAAGCATCGCTCTATGCCGACGGCCAGTTTGATGCCATCATGTCGCTCTTGAGACAGGGCGGCTATCTCGATGTCCACGATGGCGCCGTCTGGTTCACGGCCACGCAACTCGGCGGCTCCAAGGACGAAGTCATCGTCCGTTCGGACGGCAGTCCCGGGTACTTTGCCTCGGACATCGCCTACCACTACAACAAGTTCGTCGAGCGCCGTTTCGATCGCGTCATCGATGTGTGGGGAGCCGACCATCAGGGCCATGTGCCGCGCATGAACCACATGATGGAGGCGCTGGGGCTGGACCCAAGCAGACTAACGCTCGTGCTCTATCAGCTGGTTACCCTCAAGCGCGGGGGTGAGATCGTCCGGTTATCCAAGCGCACCGGGGACATGATCACGCTGCGCGAGGTCATTGATGAAGTCGGCCCGGATGCAATGCGGTATTTCCTGCTTTCGCGCAGCGCGGATAGCCAGATGGAGTTCGACCTCGACCTGGCCGTCGCGCAGTCGGACGAGAACCCGGTGTACTACATTCAGTATGCTCACGCTCGCCTGTCATCCATACTGCGCCATGCCATCGAGCTGAGCGATTCCGAGGCCGATGTGTCGCTGCTCACCCACCCGGCCGAGCTCACGCTGATCCGCCGCATGATTCAGCTGCCCGAGATCATACAGCTTGCCGCAGAGCAGCTCGCGCCACACCACCTGGCCTACTACGCCTACGAACTGGCGTCGGATGTCCATGCCTTCTATCGGGATTGCCGGGTGGTCAGTTCGGATCCGGCTGATCGAGCTGTGGGCTCGGCCCGCATCCGCCTGGTCCGCGCCTGCCAGGCCGTGCTACGGCGCGTGCTGGAGATTATGGGGATGACCGCTCCAGATACCATGTAGCAGCCCAGATGCGGCATCAGCCCGCCACCAGGTAACGCCCAAAAGGCTGGGGGCTCGGAGCTTTGACCGAGGCTGTCTTCTGTGCTACACTGCAGAGCGGTGCAGCCGAAGACACTTTGGGCGAATAGCTCAGCTGGGAGAGCACTTCCCTTACAAGGAAGGGGTCACAGGTTCGAGCCCTGTTTCGCCCACTGATCCACAGGGCTTCGGCCATATTGGCCGGAGTCCCTTCTTTATAGCTTGGCTGATCCGCGGGTTGGCCCGGGAGGATTCGATGGCCCGTGTTCGTCGCATGCGAACCCAGGAAGCTGCGTTTTGGCAGGAGTATACGCCCTCTGAGGATGATCTGGACCATCTAGCCAGCGTCATTCTCGAAGAGGGCATGCCCCGCAGCCTTGATGACCTGACAAGCGGCCTCATGCTGCGCCTGATTCAGCGGGAGAAGGAACGCGCGGCCAAGCAGGTGACAGATGGGGAGATATACCGCCCGGCGGATCGCTATGCTGTCGGTCAGCAACTGGTGTTTACGGGACGCGAGTTTGCTCAGGCGTCGGTGACTGATACCCGCCCAGGCGTCAACCCCAGGTACGCTCAGTTCGAAGTCATACGCGTGCTCTTTGAAGATGGCACCGAGCAGGAGTACGCCTCCGGGCTGGATATCGAGCATCCCCTCAACCGGCCAACCGAGGAGCTCGTCGGTGGCAGCATGGATGACCTCACGGAAGAGGATCTCGTTGCGGCGTACCGGCAGGACGTTGCCGCCGCTCTGGAGCAGGTTCTTTCCGAACAGGATGACTGGGTTCAGTTCGACGGCGTGTGGTACCTGAGAGAGCTTCTGCCTGAGTTCCATGTGGGGCATCTGAACCTGGCAGAGGCAGCGATCTACGAGGCCGCGCATCCGCTGCCCGTCAACGAGATGCTCGGCCGGCTGGACCTCGGTCTCCCGGGTTCTCGCCAGGCTCAGCTGTTTTCCTTGAATCATTCCCTCGCCCTGGACTCGCGCTTTGAGAACGTGGGCACGCGGACTCAGCAGGTCTGGTACTTGAGGGCCCTGTTGCCAGAGGCGGTTTTCTCTCGCCCGGCTGTTCACGCGAGCCCCATCGTGTCAACGGGCGACGAGTACATCGGGCTCACCATGCTGGACATCGTCGAAGCCCTCGGCGATGAGCTGGATAGCTTGCCCGGCGCACGGGTGGGTAACGATGCCTCTCTTGGTTTCCAGGTGTCCTTCCCGCACCTCCACGCCGGAACAATGCCCGCGTCACGCCGCTTGCTCGACCTCTTTGAGTATGAAGAGGGCCAGCACCTTCAGCTGACGCTCATCGACGCCCGAAACCGGCGCACCTACACGGCCTGGTTGCTGCCTGAAGAGGGCTACATCGCCGGTGTGGACCCCTGGTACAAGGCGGTCGGGATGGTCGTCGGGGGGATTGTCAACGTGACGCCGGGGGATAGGCCCGCCTCTCTGGAGCTATCCATCACCCAGCCGAGAACCAGCAGCAGCGGCTGGATACGGGCGGCCGCCGTGAGCGATGGCGCCTTGGTCATACAGAACCAGCTCGGCCGGATCGGCGTGCGCTACGACCCCGCAACGCAGATCGATGTTGCGGACCGCGATGCCGTGGCTCGCCTGATGTGGCAATCACAGCAGACGAGTCGCTCGCTCTACGGGCTGGTGAAAGCCGTCTTCACAGAGTTGGCCAAGCTCAGCCCGCAGGGTGTGGCTTC
>Ga0123333_10003702_pt1 | contig 14717 bp, 12 predicted proteins | sample BioC12SIPDNA_3_FD_89957 | JGI IMG/M metagenome (GOLD analysis project Ga0123333, IMG submission 89957) | Anaerobic biogas reactor microbial communites from Washington, USA - Biogas_R2_B C12 SIP DNA | ecosystem: Engineered > Bioreactor > Anaerobic > Unclassified | place: Washington, USA... | reverse complement strand
TGCCATGCCTTGCCTGCGTTGTGGTCATCATACGTCCGCTCATGGGTGGTAAGCATTCGTCCGACTACGACTGGTAACCATACGTCCGGCTATGACTGGTAAAGTCTAGCACGGTCACTGACAGGGCCGAACGGGCGCAACACCGGCAGCATGTCAACAGTGTAGAGCCCATTAACTCCCCTGGCGAGGGAAGGGTAATGGGGTTGTAGAGGCCGACGGTTCAAATCCGTCCGCCCCGACAGGCAGAGAAGAGCGGAACCGATAGCCGGTTCCGCTCTTTGCTTATGCTGCCTCTATTCGGCCGGTCCCCAGCTTCGCGCCGGCCGTGCGGTGTTAGAATGAGGGTGGGGCTGGCCCAACTAGAGGCCAACACTACCAACGTTCGCCATCCGCTCGGGCAACGCAATGCAAACTACGATCTGCCCTGCTTCGTGCTATACTTGTGTTGCAACCACATCACACACCACCTCAAGGGGGACCTATGACGTTCGACGACTACAGGGGTGGGTCGACTCGCCGAGTTGGCGGCGACCCGAGGGCGGATTCCTTCGGTTCCACGAACGTGACGCGCCGAGCCTTCCTCAAGCTCAGCGCCCTGGCGGCAGTACCTTTGTTGCTACCCAAAGCTCCGGTGGCTGCCTATCTCGACCGGGACGCGCTCTTGTCTGATCCGCCACCTGCAAGCCTTGGGCGCATCGCGACATGGTGGCGCCAGGCAATACGAGAAGAGCCGTCGGAGGGGGCAAAGGCATTGGCCTGGAAGAGTCGCGACGACCTGGTACCGCTGTACGCATCCGTGACCGGGGAGGCACCGTGGCCGACGAATCCCGTCTGGTACCAGACGGAAGGGGGGTATATCCACAGCGGGTATGTGCAGCCGGTTGAGAACCAGTCTCAGGGAGTCATCTCTGAGGTGGCGCCACCGGGTTTCTGGGCACAGGTGAGTGTTCCCTGGGCCGAGGCGCGGACATCACCGGCTAGTGCATACGTGCTGCACAAGCTCTATTACGGTACAGTGTACCGGGTAGTGGCGGTAGTGAGCGACGACGGTGGGAACGCGTGGTATCAGTTGAAGGAAGGCGTCTCCCCGTGGCGATCGGGGCCCTATGTGCTGGCGTCGACACTCCGTCCGATCCCGCCCGAGGCGCTAGCGCCGATCTCGCAGGGTCACCCGGATAAGTGGATCCAGATTGATCTGGCCGCGCAGCGCCTGACGTGTCTCGAGGGAGACGTCGCTGTCTTCTCGACATCCATCTCGTCAGGCCACCGGGCAACGGCTACGCCTCGGGGCGAGTTCAGGGTCCTCTATAAGCGCCACGCGCGGCGTATGACGATGTCGGGGATCGCCGATCCTTACGATCTGCCAGGAGTGCCCTTCGTGGTGTACTTCACGTGGCGCGGGGTGGCGATTCACGGCACATACTGGCATAATGACTATGGACGGGTACATAGTCACGGATGTGTGAATGCTACGCCGGACGCAGCTCAGTGGATCTACCGCTGGGTCGACCCGGTGGCGCCGTACGAGGCCTATACGACCGACGCTGATCCTGCGGAGGCAGGCACGCGCATCGTGGTGGTTTGACAGAGGGAACTTGTGCTCAATCAGGACAACTGACGAAGGAGGATGTGATGGGTGATGGCGTGCGGGTGACGATTGACCGGGATGAGTGTATCGAGTGTGGTGTCTGTTGGAGTACCTGCCCGGAGTTCTTCGAGCCGGGCGACGATGGACTGAGCCAGGTTGTCCCGGCCTATCAGACCGGCGGTGATCCTGGCGAAGGGCTGGCGCCCGCGGATCTCGAAGCCTCCGTGACCGAGGCCGCCGACGGGTGCCCGGTGTCGATTATCCACGTCGGCTGAGGGTCAACAAGGCGGAGTTATCTGCGCGGATCCAGCGCGCGCCGCAGGAGGGTGGTTTGGCGAAGAACGGTGACGTGCAACGGTCCGTGGGCGCAGGCGGCGAGTGTGCCGGGGGTCGGGTCCTCATACTGACCGCCGACGCCGGCCTGGGCCACAGAAGCGCGGCCGAGGCCGTGGCTAAGGCGCTGAGAATACAGTGTCCGTCGGACTGGCAGATCGACATTGCCAATCCGCTGGATGATCATCGTGTGCCTGCCCTGCTGCGTGAGGGGCAGTCTGGCTACGATGAGCTTGTGCGACGTGCTCCGGAGCTCTACAGGCTGGGTTACGAAGTTAGCGACTCGGCAGCCGGCGCGGCGGTTATCGATAGTGCCTTGACGGTCATGCTGTTCCGGGTGTTACTTGATGCGCTGAAGACGTATCGTCCCGACATCATTGTGTGCACGCATCCGTTGTACCAGGCGCCACTCAAGGCGATCGCCGACACAGATGGAAAGCGCGCGCGGCTGATTACCGTCGTTACAGACCTCGCCACGGTTCATGGTGTGTGGTTCAATAAGGCTGCGGACGTGCTGGCGGTGCCCACTGAGGCAGTAAGCAAACTAGCAGTTGCCCACGGGTTTCCCGCTGAACGCGTGCGCGTGACAGGGCTCCCGGTCGACCCCTCCTTGGCCGATGCGCCGAGAGACGTGCGTGCGCTTCGAGCGGATCTGGGCTGGGACCCTGACTTGCCCACCTTTCTGGTTGTCGGTAGCCGGCGGCTGACCCGGCTGCCGGAAATGCTGCGAGCGGTGAACCATTCGGGTCTAGGACTGCAACTGATTCTGATGGCCGGCGATGACCAGGCCCTGCGAGCGTCGTACGATGAGACGGAGTGGCATCTGCCCGTGCGAAAGTACGGTTTTGTTGATCGTATGCCGACGTTCATGCACGCAGCTAACGGCATCATCTCAAAGGCCGGGGGACTGATCGTCTCCGAGTCGCTGGCGTGTGGCCTGCCGATGATTCTGGTGCGGGCCCTGCCGGGCCAAGAAGTGGGGAACGCCGAGTATGTTGTAGAGGGTGGCGCGGGTGATGTGGCCCACGACGCTCTGGCGTTGCTCGAGACGCTCTACCACTGGCTCGCCGACGACGGTGCTCTGCTGACGACTCGTGCGGCGAACGCCTGCAGGCTTGGGCGCCCCCGCGCGGCCTTGGAGGTCGCCGACCTCGTGTTGGGTCTTCTCTAGGCCGCTCCGACTCCGATCGTCGCGCCTACACCGCGAGTCCGGCGTTGTCCCACAGCGCCGGACTCGCGGTGTCTCATCGTTAACTGGCCACGGGGAGCTGAATCGCAAAAGTGCAGCCAGCACCCTCGTAGCCTTCTGCAGTGATGTCGCCTCCCATACAGGTCACCAGCGCCTGTGCGATCACCAAGCCGAGGCCTGCGCCCTGCTGTTCGAGCTCCGCGCGGTTGATTTGGCGAAACCGCTCGAACAGGTGTGGCAGTTGGTCGCGCGGAATGCCTACGCCCCAGTCGCGGACGCAGATTTTCACGTGCTCATCTTCGGCACGGGCCGAGATGCGAACACGATGGCCTTGACGACGTGAAAACTTCACGGCATTGTCGACCAAACGTGAAAGAGCGTCGGCCAGAAACTGCTCGTGAACCAGAACCGGCGGGAGCCGGTCGGGGATGTCGAGCTCCATCGTCAAACCTAACTCCGAAGCGCGCAGCACATCGTGCCTGACTGCGCGACGGATGATGTCTGGAATGTCATCACGTACCGTACTTAGCAGTTCGAATTCACGGTCCAGTTCGCCAGTGTCTAGGCGGATCACCATCAGCACGTCATCGACCAGGTGCGTCAGGCGATCCGCCCCCTTCTTGATGCCCACCAGGAACTGCTGGAAGTCACCGGCCGGGAGGTCTGCCGCCTCCTCGAGGGCCAGTTCGGTGTAGCCATGGACGCTGGTCAAGGGGGTGCGCAGCTCGTGGCTTAGCAGGGTGATGATCTGACGCTTCAGCTCCTCGAACTCACCTTCGGCGGCCTGGCGAATGGCCTGGGCACGGCCGATGCGGGAGTTGACTACGACGACGAGCTCCTGGGGATCGAAGGGCTTGACGATGTAATCTTCAGCTCCCATAGCCTTGCCCCGTAGGCGATCTTCGCGCTCGGCCCGGGCGGTCAGGAAGACGAAGGGAATCGGCACCCACTCGGGCGTTGCGTGTACCTCTTCGAAGAAGCGGTAGCCGTCCATCCGCGGCATCGAGATGTCAGCGATGATCAGGTCGGGCCGGCTGGCGTGCATCTTGTCCAGCGCATCGATGCCATCGATCGCCGTCACGACTTCATAACCCTCTGCCTCGAGGATATCGCGAATGGCCAGTAGCAGCAGATCGTGATCTTCGACAACCAGAATTCTCTTTCCAGTCATACGCACCTCTCGTGCAATGTGGGGGTTGGCGCGGCCAGAGGTAGACGGACCGTGAATCGTGATCCTTTGCCCGGTTCGCTCTCGACCTCGATACTGCCACTATGGAGGTCGACGATGGCTTTGGCGATGGTCAGCCCGAGACCACTCCCTGACGCCTGACGCGAGCGGGCTCGTTCTCCGCGGTAGAAGCGCTCGAAGACTCGCGGCACCTCGTCCGGAGCGATGCCGATGCCAGTATCTGCGACCGCAAGCCAGGCCCAGTCCCGGTCTCCATGGTTCTGAGAGCCCACAGCGATGCAGATGTCGCCAGCGGGTGTGTACACTAGAGCATTCTCGACAAGGTTGTCGATGACCTGGATAAACCAGTGTGGATCGCCGTAGACGATCACCGGCTCGTCTGGGAGCTCGCAGCTGAGGGACAGCCCTTTGGCGTCCGCAGCCGGCGCGTGTCCGGCAACGGCTGTCGAGGCGAGCAGGTTCAGATTGACGCGCTGAGGCTCCAGCTCAAGCTGTCCGGCCTCGAGTCGGGCGACCTGGAGAATGCCCTCTACCAGTCGGGACAGCCGGCCGATCGCCTCATCGAGGGATGCGAAGTAGGCAGCACGCTGCTCCGATCTGTTGTTGCGGATCAAGGACGCGTAGAGCCTAATGGCCGCGATGGGCGTACGAAGCTCGTGTGAGACGTCGGAGATGAACCGCGACCGCATTCTGTCCAGGGCGCGCAAGTGGCTTACGTCGTGAATCGTGACGACAACGGGAGCGCCGTGGTCAGTGTTGTCCACCGGCGCGCCGCGCAGCTCAAGATCCAAGCCGGTCAGCTCGACGAAAGTCTCCGGGCCTTCGGTGGCGTGTAGCGCCACCCATGCTATGGCCTGGCTTAGGCTCTGCGCTTCGGATGGCGGCAGGCCACCCCTGAGCCAGGACGTGGCGACGGGATTCATCTGGATGATCTCCCCGGAGGGTGTGGTGACAACAATGCCGTCGGATGTCACCCGCAGGATTGCCTCGGACCAGGCAGTCCTGGCCTGTAGCTCCTGCGTACGGCGCTGCACGCGTGCCTCGAGTTCGTCGGCGTAGCGACTCTTGGCCTCGAAGAGCCGGGCATTGCGAAGCGCAATGGCCGCATGGTCAGCAAACGCGCGGAGCCGCAAGCCATCCCTGACGCCGTACTGGTGGGGGCAGGCGCTGGTTACGTTCACGAACCCCTCGGTCTTTCCCTGAATGCGAATCGGGGCACCGACATAGGCACGATGATCGTTCTGAGAGGAAGTGTGCACCCAATCTTCCGCCGCCATGGTGTCGCCGACTACGACGGGCTCGCCGGTCTCCATCATGGTGCGGAAGGTTCGGTAACCAGAGATAGCCCTAGATCGCCCCACAAGCTCCTCTCTCGTGATGCCGAGGGCCTCATAGCCTCTCCACCGTACGATGCGACCGGTCTCACCCTCTAAGAGCAGGATGTTATGCAGGTCGCCCGGGACCACACGGGCGACCTGTTCGAGGATGCGGTCGAGCACTTCTTCGACGCTGAGTGTGCTGTTCACGATGGCCGCGGCCTGGGCGAGTGCAGCAGCGAACCGGCGCTCGGAGACGGACGTGCGCTCAAACGCCGATTCGCACTCAGGAGCGGGTTCGTGGCCCGAAACGGCGTCGCTAACGGACGCGGCGTCGCGCTGGGGCGCAGGGCGCGCCCTGGCGGCCCTAGGCGCCGGTGTACGGGTATAGCGTTTGGCGTCCATGGAGTAGTGTCCGTCTCAGTCGATCAGGATTCGTGCTTCGTCCGGCGTCATCGGTTCCTGAGCGGCAATGCGGTTCTCGAGTTCCTTGGCCAGGCGCCGGTCATTGATAACGATCGAGCCAACGATCGTGCCTTCGTGGAGTACGATCTTCTTGTAGGTTCCGGCGTCGCTATCTAGGTGGGCAACCTCCAGGAAGGCTTCTGAATCAGGATTGACGTGGCCGACCGAGCTGACATCGATACCGACGACCTTAAGGGTTGTAGACGGCACGACGACATCGTAAAGGGTCGTGTCATCTGCCATGTTAGCAGCCGCTACGCGTCCCTGTGCCTGGGCAATGGGCGCAATCGCCCAGTTGTAGCCCTTGTAGACCGCGACATCGCCTGCGGCATAGATGTCGGGGACATTCGTTGCCATGTGGTTGTCGACGATGACTCCGCGATCGACAGCGACTCCGGCTTCGCGAGCCAGTTCGGCGTTGCAGCGCACGCCCGCGGCAACGACGACGGTGCCCGCCGGGTATAGCGTGCCTTCGGTGAGGCGGACGCCTGTGACCCGGTCCCCCCCAACGAACTCCTCGGCGCGTGCGTCGACCACCACACGAATGCCGAGAGACTCAACAAAGCGCTTCAGCAAAGCCGCAGCCTCCACGTCGAGTTGCCGGGGCATCAACCGCGGGAAGAACTCGAGGACGGTGATGTCGGAGCAGAAGCTCTTTAGGCCCCGCGCCGCCTCAAGTCCCAGAAGGCCGCCGCCAACGATGACGATGCTCTGGCAGGTTACCGCGGCTTTCTCCATTTCCAGGGTGTCTTCCAAGGTACGCCATGTCAGGATGCCTTCTCGGTGGCTGCCTTCGATGAACGGCACCGCCGGCAGGCTGCCCATGGCGAGGAGCAGTTTGTCGTAGGGCACTTCCTCGCCGGCTCCAACCGTGATGGCCTTGCGGTCGGGATGCAGGGCGGTGACCTGCTGCCCGAGCCGAACACGGATGTTGCGCTCTTCATACCAGGAGAGGGGACGGCGCAGGAGTTGGCTCATGGTCAGGTTGCCAGCCAGGAATTCCGTCAGCTGTGGACGGTAGTAGTAGGGATACTCCTCATCGGAGAAGACGGTCACCTCGCCTAGCTGGCGGCGCGCAAGGTCCATCGCCGCCATGATGCCTGCAACACCTCCTCCTACGATCACGAAGCGCATTGGGCAGCTCCTTTCGAGTTGGGCCGGGTCGTGGTCGTCGATCGCAGCCGTACCCAGCGGCGGGAGCGAACGATGATGCGCCACGACATGGGGCCCATTGTACACCAGAATAGCGCAGGATGAAGTCGCGCAGGCCACGGTATTGACGGATGGAACATTTGTTCGTATAATGAGAGTAGAGGTGGCCAACAGTGGACAGCATTGGCAAACTGGAGCTTCTTGGGGCTGCTGCTGAGTACGAGGCAGCAGAAGACGTTGGGCTATTTGGGCAGAAGGTAGGGCCCGCCGATTGCCCTGCCGAGTTGCAGCGCTGCATCGCACAGGCGACACTGCCCGGCGGGCGACGCGTGCCGATGCTCAAGACGCTCGTCTCGTCGGTGTGTGAGAACGACTGCCGCTATTGCGCGTTCCGGTCGGGGCGCGATACGCGACGGGCCACGTTCACGCCCGACGAGCTCGCCCGGCTGAGCGATCAGTTGTGGCGGAAGGGGCTGGTGAAGGGTATCTTCCTCAGTTCGGGCGTCGTTGGGGGAGGGGCACGGACGCAGGACAGCATCATTGCTACGGCCGAATTGCTGCGCCGGCGCTACCGCTTCCCTGGGTTTCTACACGTGAAGATCATGCCTGGGGCCGAGCGCGACCAGGTCGCAGAGACGTTACGTTGGGCCGATCGTGTATCAGTGAACCTGGAGGCGCCGAATGCGCAGCGGCTGTCAGATCTGGCGCCGCGCAAGCAGTTTTCCGCGGATCTGTACTCGCGCCTGCGCTGGGCGCACGAACTGCGGCAACGGGTAGTGGGCCGGAGACCCAGCATCACGACACAGTTCGTGGTGGGCGCGGTGGGCGAGACAGACGTCGAGCTGTTGTTGACGTCGGAGCACCTTTACAGGGAGCTCGGGCTCGCCCGGACGTACTACAGCGGGTTTGGTCCCGTCCCTGACACGCCCCTGGAAGATCAGCCACCCATCGCCCTGTGGCGCGAGCACCGTCTCTACCAGGCATCATTTCTGCTGCGCGATTACGGGTTCGACGTGGAGGAGCTTCCGTTCAGCCAGGCGGGCAATCTGCCACTGGAGCTCGATCCGAAGCTAGCGTGGGCGCGCGCCCACCTTCAGGAGAGCCCTGTCGAGGTGAACACGGCCGATCGCGGCCTCTTGCTGCGGATTCCGGGGATCGGACCGAAGACCGCGGATCGCATCCTCCAGGCTCGGCGCACCGGTCGCCTGAGTGAGTTGGTCCATCTACAGAGACTGGGCATCGCGGCAAAACGCGCGGCTCCGTTCGTGCTGCTCGATGGCCGGCAGGCGCCGCGCCAGCTATCGTTGTGGTCGGTTGCGTGACCGCCACGCGCGGCGCCGACTGCTCTGGCGCGTGGGTTGGGGTGAGGCTCCTGGCACCGGGGAGCCGTTGTGCTCACGGGCTCGCGGCCGAATCGAGGTTGTTGGACTCTGCCAGACTTCCGTTCTGCTCGATTCGCTGTACAATGGCACCTGTTTTTGCTATGTGACACAATATCGTGTGAGCAGAGAGGAGTCTCGCGTATGGCAATGGAGATGACCGTTGTCTTCCCCGGAGGCGCCTGTGTAGACGCCCATATGGGGGATATGGTGATTCGGACCGACCAGCCTCCGCAAGCTGGCGGCGCGGGTTCGGCGCCCACGCCCTTTGCATTGTTCCTGGCGTCGCTGGGGACGTGCGCCGGAATCTACGTACTGAGTTTCTGTCAGCAGCGCGGCCTTCCCACCGAGGGTATCGAGCTTCACCAGCGAATGGAGACCGACCCGGTCACCCATATGGTGAGCGAGGTGGTCCTCGAGATACGTCTGCCTTCGGACTTTCCCGCCAAGTATACGACGGCCCTGGTGCGGTCGGCCGAGCTATGTGCTGTAAAGCGGCATCTGGAAAAACCACCATCCTTCAAAGTGGAGGCGCACATCGGCTAACGGCCCGCGATGGCCTGCGGTCCGCGGGCGACGGACAACCGGGATACGACAACGGCAACGCGTGTGTGACACGAAAGAGGGGTGCTTCTGATGAAGCACCCCTGATTTGTCTGTGGGCACCGGAGGCGGGGCCTCAGCCGGTTACAGGCTAATCTGCGGGAAGGCGCTGTACGAAGCGTACAGGGCCTGCGGCCCCAGATCCTCCTCGATACGCAGGAGCTGGTTGTACTTGGCAACGCGGTCCGACCGGCAAGGCGCGCCGGTCTTGATCTGTCCGGTGTTGAGCGCCACTGCCAGGTCCGCGATTGTCGCGTCTTCGGTCTCGCCAGAGCGATGCGAGGTGACCGCCGTCCACCCGTGTATGTGGGCCATGCGCACGGCCGCGATGGTCTCGGTGAGCGACCCGATCTGGTTGAGCTTGATCAGCACGGAGTTGGCGGCGTTCTCAGCGATCGCGCGCGAAATCCGCTCGGTGTTGGTCACGAGCAGGTCATCGCCAACGATCTGAAGCTTGTGCCCCAGCTCTGCCGTCATCATCTTGAAGCCATTCCAGTCATCCTCAGCAAGGCCGTCCTCGATGCTGATGATCGGGTACTTCTCGACCCAATCGGCATAGAACGCTACCATTTCCTCACTAGTGAGCGTTCGGCCTTCCTTCTGGAGGTTGTACTTACCGCCCTCGTAGATCTCGGATGCCGCAGGGTAGAGCGCGATCCAGATGTCTTCTCCGGGCGTATAGCCGGCCTGCTCGATGGCCTCGAGGATGACCTCTATGGCCTCCTCATTGGTCTTGAGGCTGGGAGCGAATCCGCCTTCGTCACCAACGCCTACGCTGTAATCCTTGCGCTTCAGAACGCCCTTGAGCGCGTGATAGGTCTCGGTGCCCCAGCGCAACGCCTCTGCAAAGGTAGGAGCGCCCACGGGCATCACCATGAACTCCTGGAGGTCCGGTCCGTTGACTGCGTGCTTGCCGCCGTTCAGGATGTTCATCATCGGCACAGGCAGCAGATGCGCGAACGTTCCACCGATATAGCGATAGAGTGGCAGGCCGACGACGGCTGCCGCGGCTTTGGCGACGGCGAGAGAGACGCCCAACACGGCGTTGGCGCCGAGGTTGGATTTGTTGGCCGTTCCATCGAGCGAGATCATCATCTCGTCGATGCCCTTCTGATCGGTCACATTCCAGCCGATGAGCTCGTCGGCGATGACGTCGTTGACGTTGTCCACGGCCTTGAGCACACCCTTGCCGCCGTAGCGCTCCTTGTCCCCGTCGCGCAGTTCCAGGGCTTCGTGTACACCAGTCGAGGCGCCCGACGGAACGGCGGCGCGACCTACGCTGCCGTCGTCGACGTAGACCTCGACCTCAATCGTAGGATTGCCGCGCGAGTCTAGGATCTCGCGGGCGACGATGTCTTCGATATAGGACATAGCGGACCTCCCGTTCGGTTGTCAGGCTTGTATACCGGCAGTAGTTGTTACTGTTCAGGCCCCATCATACATCAAAGGCGGTAGAGAGCAAGAAACGGAGGGCGACCAACCCTGCCGGCAGGCAGGGCGGGGCTGCGTTGACGCGCCTGGTGCGGCGCATATAGTAGGCGCAGTGGGCGATCAGGGTGAGCTTGCGGTAACAATCTAGACACTGGAGGTGTCGATGGCGGCGTGGCGCACATTGTCGCGTAGAACCGTCCTGGATCAGGGCCGTTACCTGAGGGTTGAGTTGCATGCCGTGCAGTTGCCCGATGGGAGGGTGATCCCCGACTGGCCATGGGTCATCACCCCCGACTTCGTGACTGTCGTTGCGGTGACTGCTGGCGGCGGCTATCTGTGCTTCCGACAACCAAAGTATGCGGTGGACGGGGTGTCGTTGGCCTTCGCCGGTGGCTATGTGGACGATGGTGAGCCAACCGAGGAGGCGGCCCGGCGTGAGCTGCTTGAGGAGACCGGCTATGGTGAGGGACGGTGGCGGCATCTCGGGTCATTCCCAGTGGACGGGAACCGCGGGGCTGGCGTGGCCCACCTGTACCTGGCGGAAGGGGTGGTGCGCGTAGGAGCGCGGAGCGCGGACGATCTGGAAGAGCAGGAGCTGGTTGTCCTATCCCGTGGGGCGGTGAGTGAGGCGCTCGACCGGGGTGAGTTCCGGGTCTTGCCGTGGGCAACCGCCGCTGCTCTGGCCCTACGCCATGCATAGGCGCCAGGATCGTCTGAAACCTCCGGGCGGGGCCTGCGTACTACAATGGGGACCCAAAGGCCCGAAACGGCAGTTGACTGCGAAACGGGGCGGGCCTATACTACCATTGATGCGGCGAGCGCACTCCGGAGTGAGCGCGCTACAGGCGCGCACCAAGATCTGAGAGCGTTCCCCCGGACGGTGTGGGGGGCTTGTTCGAATCAAGGAGGCGAGGGTATGAGTAAACGACCTGGTGGTGAATTGGCGACTCGGCCGCTGCACTTCATCTGGATCGCAGACTGTTCGGGGTCGATGAAGAGCGATGGCAAGATCCAAGCGCTGAATGTGGCGATCCGCGAGGCCATCCCGCATATGCAGAAGGTGGCAGGTGAGAATCCCAACGCGCAGGTGCTGGTGCGGGCGATCAAGTTCTCGAGCGGTGCCCAGTGGCACATCTCGCAGCCAACGCCCGTCGAGGACTTCAAGTGGGTCGACCTGCAGGCTGATGGTGTCACGGACATGGGCAAGGCGCTGTCGATGGTGGCCGAGCAGCTCAAGATCCCGCCGATGACGGATCGGGCTCTGCCGCCCGTCTTGGTGTTGATCTCCGATGGCCAGCCCACCGACAGCTTCGAGAAGGGTCTGGCAGAGCTGATGGACCAGCCATGGGGTAAGAAAGCCGTGCGCATTGCGATCGCAATCGGCTCCGACGCGGATTACGATGTCCTTCAGAAGTTCATCGGCCACGTGGAGATCAAGCCACTTCAGGCGAACAACCCGGAATCGCTGGTGAACTACATCAAGTGGGTGTCCACAGCGGTCCTGAAGTCGGCTTCGTCACCTGCCAGCCAGTCGGCTGCGGCGACACCTGGAAGCAACGTGCCTGTGCCAGCGGTCCCGACGGTCACACCGGCGGACGCCAGTGGCGCGGTCAAGGTCGACGACGTCTGGTAGGCGCAGTGCGGTACAGTCTATGGCTCACGAACCGGTGTGGCAGGTAATCGGCCAGTCCGTGCGGGGTGCGTCGCACGCGCGGACTGGGCTCCCCAACCAGGACGCCATCCATTGGTTCCCCGAGTCGCAACAGGGCCCACCGCTGATCCTGGTGCTCTCTGATGGGCACGGGAGCACCAAAAGCTTCCGTAGTGAGGTGGGGTCACGCATCGCCGTTGAACAGACGGCGCGGCTGTTGCATGAGTTCCTGCGTGGGCAGCCTCGTACGGCAAACCTGACTTCAGTCAAGCGTACGGCTGAGGAGCGCATCCCGCAGGAGCTGGTGCGCCGATGGCAGCAGTCCGTAGATGCGCATCTCAAAGAGATGCCGTTCACGGATGAGGAGTTGGCACGCCTCACGGAGAAACGGGGTGGGGGAAGCCGGAGTGAGCTATCGGCCAATCCGCGTCTGGCATACGGGGCGACCGTGCTCGCTGTGCTGGTGACGCGTGAGTATCTGCTGTTCCTTCAGCTCGGGGATGGGGATATGCTGACCGTGATGGAGAACGGTGAGGTGCTTCGGCCCCTGGAGAGGGACAGCCGGCTATTCGCCAATGAGACCACATCGCTCTGTATGGACCGAGCGTGGCGAGAGGTGCGGTTGCGTTTTCAGGCCTGCTACGGCCCGCTCCCGGCACTGGTACTGGTGGCCACCGATGGCTACGCCAACTCCTTCATCAACGATTCCGCGTTTCTGAAGGTGGGGCCGGACATACTCGACATCCTCAAAGCCGACGGTCTTGCCGCAGTGCAGACCAACCTGCCTGGGTGGCTGGAAGAGGCGTCGACGGCCGGGAGCGGCGACGACATCACATTGGGGCTCCTCTTCCGCCGGGACCTGTTGCCGTCCACCGTGGCTGCCACTGAACGCGCGGAGGGAACACGCGAGCACAGTCTTGCAGATCAGGCGGCGGGCTCTGTTGCGGAGCCCGCCGTTGCGGAGGCCAGCACAACGGCAGCCGCGGCATCGTCCGTGGTGAGCGAAGGCGGGGCGCAACTGGAGGGAAGTGGCGAGGCGGAAAGAGATGCTGGCCTCCGATCCCGGCTGGTGGCGCGCCTCAAGCACGAGGGACCTCGTGAGCCTGCGAAGAGCGGCAGACTGGTGGATCTCGTCGGTGAGCACGAGGACAATCGCCCGGGTCACCCATCCGATGGGTCTGAGGCTGAGGAGCACACAACTACAGGCGACGCCACTGACACCGCCGGAGGCGCCAACGCGCGTCCTTCAGAGGGCCGCCACACTGACTCCGCAGCGGACCGCGGCACACGTGAAGGCTGACACCTTTTCGCGCCCCCGGTGGTTGACGTCAGACGCCCGGTAACCTCCACGGGTTTGGCGTCTTGTCCTGTGCCCCAGAGGGAGTGGGTTTGCACGACGTTCCGCGTCATAAACTACAGGAGATCGTGATGCACTACGGTCGGGGGATTCTGGACGACCCTCGGCGTTGCCGCGCGCTGCTGATGGACTTGTGTGGCACATACCGTGCCGAAATCAACCTGCTGGATATGGCGCTGAGGGAGAACATCGTCGATGATCTCAGGTCGACCTCAATCGGCATGCCCAAGTCGTGGGTGCTGGCGCGGCTGACGCAGCGTCTGCGCGATGCCTATTTTCTGCCGGACGACGCCGCGCGATGGGCAGTGGAGACGGTAGCGCTAGCGGCCGAGCTCCAACCTGAGGACGACCGCATGCGGTTCTTCGAATTCGCGTTACCCGCGCTGGTCATGGTCAGGCCCTGGCAGGGAGCCGAGGCCGGGAGCGATTGGACTGAGCTGGGCCGCACACCTGGCCGCGTGGCCGTGCCCGGCGATATGGAGGTCCGCATCAGTGCCCAGGTTGATGACGCGGCGGCCCCGTTGCTGGCGCAAGCCACCGCCGATCTCGGCGATGTTCACCAGTTGGATCTGAGCTACGGCCCGATCACCGACGACGGCCTTGTGGCTCTGGCGTCGATACCCGGTCTGGTGGCTCTTAGCCTATCTCGGACGCATGTGAGCGATCGTGGTCTCCAACTCCTAGAATCCTACCCCAATCTGCGCGAACTGGAGCTGTGGGGCTGCGCCGCGATCAGCGACCTGGGCTTGGAGATCGTGGGGAAGCTGCAGAACCTCGAGTGCCTGGATCTCGGGCGATGTACCCAGGTGTCAAGCGCTGGACTCTGGTCCCTCAGCGCGCTCGGGCATCTCAGTGATCTCAGCTTGGCAGGCACGCGGGTCGACGATGCCGGTATGCCGGCGGCGGGCAGGCTTCGTTCACTGAGGCGGCTCGATTTGGCAGACACCGCTCTGGTGGGAAGCGGGCTGGCCTCGATCGCCGAGCTTGCCGGACTGCGCTGGCTGAGCCTGTTTGGGTGTGTACAACTGAGGCCGGAAGGCATGGCGCATCTTCGCCGCTTGCGC
>Ga0123333_10003701_pt1 | contig 14718 bp, 12 predicted proteins | sample BioC12SIPDNA_3_FD_89957 | JGI IMG/M metagenome (GOLD analysis project Ga0123333, IMG submission 89957) | Anaerobic biogas reactor microbial communites from Washington, USA - Biogas_R2_B C12 SIP DNA | ecosystem: Engineered > Bioreactor > Anaerobic > Unclassified | place: Washington, USA... | reverse complement strand
TCGCCTGCCCCCACGGTGGCGGTGGCGTGGAGGGCGCTCTCGGCCGCGAACACCGTGACGTCGCCGGCGTGCACGTCGAGGCTCGCGGCGCGCGCCCCGTCGCGGCCGGCGATCAGGGTGACCACCCCGCCCTCGAACGCCAGCCGCGCGGCCGACTCCAGGCCGTGGCCGCGGCGCGCCATCGCCAGCAGGTGGCCGCCGCCCCGCAGGCGCAGGGGCGCGGCGCTGCGAACGGCGGGGCTGGCGGCGCCGTCGTGGTCCGGAGCGAGCAGGCTGTTGAAGCTCCCAGGCGCCAGCTCCAGCAGCACGGCGTCGGCGGCGCGCACCTCGAGCGCCGGCCCCGCGGCGGGCTGCACTCGCACCCCGTCGAGCACGAGGCGCACGGCGCCGGGAACGCGGCTGTCGACGACCAGCGCGGCGCCGTCCAGCAGCCCGCGCAGGCGGTAGGTGCCGGGAGCGGTGATGGTCACGGCGCGGTCGGAGCGTGTCACGGCGGGGGCAGCGGCCGCGCCGCCGTCGGTCTCGGCCGTCACCTGGAAGGCGACCGCCGCGCTGCCAGCGGCAGCGGCCAGGGCGGCCTCGGCACCGGCCGCTGCCCCGTCGGCCGCAGCCCACGTCAGCAGGGCGCTCGCCCAGGTGGTGGCCAGCAGCGCCATGAGCAGGCGCCCGCGCCGACCGGTGGCGCCGGTGAAGAGCAAGGGCTCCCCTCCCTCAGCCGAACCGGTCCACCCGCAGCGCCGTCACGTCGAGCTGGGGCGCCTCGCCCGCCACCAGCTGGGCGACGAGCCTGCCCGTCACCGGCGCGAGGCTCACGCCCATCATCGAGTGGCCCGTGGCCACCGTCAGGTTGGCATGCCGGGGCGAGCGCCCGAGGTACGGCAGCCCGTCGGGCGAGCAGGGGCGGAAGCCGTGCCAGCGCGGGGCGGTCTCGAGCTCCGCGCGCGCCAGGCCCGGGAAGTAGCGCAGCGCCGAGCCGATGATGCCCTGCACGCGCGCCTCGTTTGCGCCCTCGTCGAAGCCGGCGAGCTCCATGGTGCCGCCCACCCGCAGGCGCTCGCCCATGCGCGTGACGGCCACGCGCGCCTCCGCCAGGATCGACGGCACCCGCAGCCGCTGCGAGGGCCGCTCCAGCGTGAGGCTGTACCCCTTGCCCGGCTGCATGGGCAGCCGCAGGCCCAGCGGCCGCGCGAGCGCGCCCGTCCAGCTGCCGGCGGCCAGCACCACGTGGTCGGCGCGCACGAGCTCGCCAGCGGCCACCCGCACCCCCTCGACCCGCCCGTTCGTCGCCTCGAACCCCGCCACCCGCGTCCCGAAGCGCAGCGCCACGCCGTCGGCGGCGAGGCGCCGCTGCAGCACGCGCATGAAGGCGGCGGGGTCGAGGTGGGCGTCCTCGGGGTAGTGCACGCCGCCCGCCACGGCCAGCTCGATGCCGGGCTCGCGCGCCTGCGCCTCGCGGCCGTCCAGCACCTCGGCGCGCATGCCGAGCCCCGCGGCCAGCGCCGCCACCCGCGCCTCCTCCTCGAGGCCGCGCTCGGTGGCGCACAGCATGGTGAGGCCCTGGCGCTCGAAGGCGAAGCCGCCGCCGAGCTCGGCGTCGAGCTCGACGTAGGCGTCGCGGCTGGCGAGGTTCAGGGCCAGCAGCAGCGGCGCGCTGCGCGTCACGTGGGCGGTGGTGCCGGCGCGCCAGAAGCGCCAGCCCCACGCCAGCAGGTCGGCGCGCAGGCGCGGCTTGACGTAGAACGGGCTCCGCGGGTCGGCCATCCAGCGCAGCCCCTGCGCCACCACGCCGGGTGCCGCCAGCGGCACGAAGTGGCTCGGCACCACCATGCCGGCGTTGCCGTGCGAGGTGGTGGCGCGCTCCTCGGGGTCGCGCTCGAGGACGGTCACCTCGAAGCCCGCCCGCCGCAGGTAGTAGGCGCTGGCGAGGCCCACGATGCCCGCGCCCACCACCACCACGTGGCGGCTCAAGGGATGCCCCAGGCGAAGGCGTCGGCGGGGTCGAGCAGCAGCGCGCCCTCGGCGGTCACGTGCGCGCGGCCGGTGATGACGGGCAGCACGGCGCGCCCGGCTGCCGGAGCGGGCGCGCCCTCGGGCGCCCAGGCGTAGCGCGCCTCGAAGCGGCTGCCCACCACGCTCTCCTGCACCCACGTCTCGCCCGGCGGCAGCGCGCCGTCGGCGGCCAGGCAGGCGAGCTTGGCGCTGGTGCCGGTGCCGCACGGCGAGCGGTCGTACGCCTTGCCGGGGCAGAGCACGAACGAGCGCGCGTCGGCGCCGTCGGCGCCGGGCGCGAACAGCTCCACGTGGTCGATCTCGGCGCCGCCGGTGCCGGTGACGCCCGCCGCGGCCAGCGCCTCCTTGACGCGCCAGGCGAAGCCCGTGAGCGCCTCCAGCTCGCGCGTGTCCACGCGCAGCCCGAAGCCCTCCACCGGGTCGGTGCACAGGAAGAACCAGTTGCCGCCCCAGGCCACGTCGCCGGTCACGCGCACGCGCGCGCCGCGCCAGTCGAGCTCGACGCTCACCCCCTGGGCGTGGCGGTAGGCGGGCACGTTGTGCACGCTCACGCGGCCGTCGGCGTGCAGCTCGGCGGTCACGTCGCCGACCGGCGTCTCGAAGACGTGGCGCCCCGGCCGCAGGCGGCCCAGGTGCGCCAGCGTGGCCACCAGCCCGATGGTGCCGTGGCCGCACATGCCGAGGTAGCCGACGTTGTTGAAGAAGATCACCCCGGCCGCCGCGGCCGGGCTCACCGGCGGGCACAGCAGCGCCCCCACCAGCACGTCGGAGCCGCGCGGCTCGGTGACCACGGCGCGCCGGAAGGCGTCGTGCTCGGCGCGCAGCCGCGCCAGGCGCTCCGCCAGCGGCCCGCCGCCCAGCGCGGGGCCGCCGTCCAGCACGACGCGGGTGGGCTCGCCGCCCGTGTGCGAGTCGACGAACGCGATCCGCCTCATGCGCTCACGCGCTCCGGCTTCTCCGTTACCATCTGACCACCATGACCGAGCCCTCCGAGGACCGTTCCGTGAACCCCGACGCCTCGCGCCGCGAGAGCTACTCGCTCCCGGGGCTGGTCGTCACCAACCGCCGCTTCGAGGTGCCCCTCGACCACGCCGACCCGGACGGGGAACGCATCTCCATCTTCGCCCGCGAGGTGGTGGCCAAGGAGCGCCGCGCCGACGACCTGCCGTACCTGGTCTTCTTCCAGGGCGGCCCCGGCTCGCAGGCGCCCCGGCCCGAGGCCAAGGGCGGCTGGCTCGGGCGCGCCCTCGACCGCTACCGGGTGCTGCTGCTCGACCAGCGCGGCACCGGCCTCTCGACGCCCGTCCACTACCAGACGCTGGCCGCGCGCGGCGACGCGCGGGCGCAGGCCGATTACCTGGCGCGCTTCCGCGCCGACGCCATCGTGGCCGACGCCGAGCTGATCCGCCGCGAGCTGATCGGCGACGAGCGCTGGGCGGTGCTGGGCCAGAGCTTCGGCGGCTTCTGTGTGCTGCGCTACCTGTCGGTGGCGCAGGAGGCGCTGTCGGCGGCGTTCATCACCGGCGGCATCCCTCCGCTCGACCGCCCCGCCGAGGACGTCTACCGAGCCACCTACCGGCGCGTGGCGCGGCAGAACCGCGAGTTCTTCGCGCGCTACCCGCAGGCGCAGGCGCTGGCGCGGAGGGTGGCCGACCACCTGCTGGCGCACGAGGTGAGCCTGCCCAACGGCCAACGCCTCACCGTCGAGGCGTTCCAGCAGCTGGGCATGGAGTTCGGGGGCAGCGGCGGCTTCGAGCGCGTGATGGACCTGCTGGAGCGCGCCTTCGTGAGCGTGAACGGCCGCGAGGAGCTCTTCTACCCCTTCCTCCACGACCTCTTCTACGAGCTCGGCTTCAACGACCGCCCCATCTTCTCCGTGCTGCACGAGGCGATCTACGCCCAGGAGGCCGCCACCGCCTGGGCCGCCCACCGCGTGCGCGCCGAGTTCCCCGAGTTCGACTACGCCCCCGGCAAGAGGTTCCTGTTCACGGGCGAGATGATCTACCCCTGGATGTTCGACCAGTACCCGGCCCTCGCGCCCATGAAGGAGGCCGCCGAGCTGCTGGCCGCCAAGGACGACTGGCCGCGCCTCTACGACGTGGCGGTGCTGGAGCGTAACCGCGTGCCCACCGCCGCGGCGCTCTACTTCCACGACATGTACGTCGACCTGGACCTGGCGCTCGAGACGGCCGCGCGCGTGCCGAACCTCGAGGTGTGGGTCACCAGCGAGTACGAGCACAACGGCCTGCGCGCCGACGGGGCGCGCATCCTGGACCGCCTGTTCGACTTGCTGCCGGTGGTCGACCACGCCTAGCCTCACCGCACCAGGAAGCCGCGGCCCAGGTCATCGCCCTCTTCCAGCACCCACTGGTTGAAGCCCACGATGGCGGCGCGGCCGCTCACCTGCGGCACCACGGCGTCGAGCCCGCCCACGCGCGTGCGCTCCACCGCCTTGCCGACGAACACCGAGCCCACGATGCTCTCGTTGTGCAGCTCCTCGCCCAGCCGCAGGCGGCCGCGCGCCACCAGCTGCGCCACGCGCCCGGCGGTGCCGGTGCCGGTGGGCGAGCGGTCGACCTCGCGCTCGGCGAAGACGCACACGTTGGCCTGGTCGTTGGCCGGGTCGCGCGGCGGGCCGGCGACGATGGTGCCGTAGAGCGCGTTCAGCTCGGGCTCGAGCGGGTGCTGGATCGGGGTGGCGGCCGTCACGGCGCGCTTGACCTCGTCGCCCAGGCGCACCAGGCGCTCGACCTGCGCGGGCACCACCTCGAGGCCCGCCTGCGCCGCGTCGAGGTAGGCGTAGAAGGCGCCGCCGAACGCCACGTCGACGGTGAGCTCGCCGAAGCTGGGGGTGCTCACCCGCAGGTCCTTCAGGTAGAGGAACGACGGCACGTTGAGGAAGCGCACGCTGCCCACGCGCCTCCCGTCCCAGCGCACGAACGCCTCCACGAAGCCGGCGGGGGTGTCGAGGCCCACGCGCGTCTCGGGCTCGCTGCGCGGCACCAGGCCTTGCGCCACCGCCACGGTGGCGAGCGCGATCACGCCGTGGCCGCACATGTCGGAGTAGCCCTCGTTGTGCATGAAGATCACGCCCAGGTCGGCCCGCGGGCTGACGGGCTCGGTGACGAAGCAGCCGTACATGTCGGCGTGGCCGCGCGGCTCGAGCATCAGCGCGCGCCGCACGTGGTCGAGGTGCTCGCTCGCCCAGCGGCGCTTCTCCAGGATGGTGGCGCCTGGGATGCGCGGCACGCCGGCGGTGACGATGCGTAGCGGCTCGCCGCCGGCGTGGGCGTCCACGGTGGTGTAGGTGTGGGTGAACTCCACGGTCGGGCCTCCGGTGCCGGCGCGCTTCGCGGGAAGCGGGCTTGCTGAAAGATTGTATGCAACATACAATGCCCCATGGCCCGCTTTCAACGCCCCCGCACCGTCGCCGAAGGGGTGTACCAGCACCTGCGGCGCCGGCTGCTGGCCGGCGAGCTCGAGCCCGGCCGCTGGCTGCGCGAGCAGGAGCTCGCGGCGTCGCTGGACGTCTCGCGCACCCCGGTGCGTGAGGCCGTGCGCCAGCTCGCCCAGGAGGGCCTCCTCGTGATCGAGGCCAACCGCGGCGTGCGCGTGCGCGGCCTGACGCTCGAGGAGGCGGTGGCCACCTACGAGGTGCGCGAGCGCCTCGAGAGCATGGCCGCCGGCCTGGCGGCGCGCCGCGTGGACGCCGCCGCGCGCGCCGCGCTCGACGAGCAGCTGGCGGCCATGAACGCCGTCGACCCCGCCGACCAGGCCGAGCACGTGCGTGCCGACGACGCCTTCCACGGCCTGGTGGCGCGCCTGTCGGGCAACCCGGTGCTGCAGGAGCTCGTCGAGCGCCTCAGCGAGCGGGTGATGCGCGTGAAGGTCCTGACCCGCGACGTCAACGTCAGCGCCTTCGCCCGCGAGCAGCACGCCCGCATCGTGGCGGCCATCGGCGCCGGCGACGAGGCGGCGGCCGAGGCGGCCATGCGCGAGCACATCCGCACCAACCTGAGGATCGTCGAGGAGAGGCTCGCTGGCGCCGGTCCGGGCGCGGGAGGAGAAGAGGCATGAAGGTCACCTGGGAAGGGGTCATCCCCGCCATCACCACGCCGTTCAACGAGGACTACTCGATCGACCACCAGCTGCAGGCCGAGCACGCCCGCTGGATGGTCGACGCCGGCTGCACCGGCGTCGTGCCGTTCGGCTCGCTGGGCGAGGCCGCCACCCTCAGCTACGAGGAGAAGCTCAGGACGGTCGAGAACCTCGCCAGCGCGCTCGACGGCGTGGCGCCCGTCATCCCCATGGTCTCCTCGCTCTCCACGGCCGAGGCCGCGCGCTTCGCCAAGGACGCCGAGGCGGCCGGCGCCAGCGGCTTCATGGTGCTGCCGCCCTACGTCTACTCCTCGGACTGGCGCGAGATGAGGGGCCACGTCAGCGAGGTGTTCCGCGCCACCGGCCTGCCGTGCATGCTCTACAACAACCCCATCGCCTACCGCACCGACTTCCTGCCGCCGCAGGTGGCCGAGCTGGCCGCCGAGTTCCCGCACATGCAGGCGATCAAGGAGTCGAGCGCCGACCTGCGCCGCATCACCTGGCTGCGCACGCTGATGAGCGACGAGTTCAAGATCCTGATCGGCGTCGACGACCTGATCGTCGAGGCGGTGCACACCGGCGCGGTGGGCTGGATCGCCGGGCTGGTGAACGCCATGCCCGCCGAGTCGGTGCGCCTCTTCGAGCTGGCGCGCGCCGGCCGCGACGCCGAGGCGTTCGAGCTCTACGCCTGGTTCCTGCCGCTGCTGCGCCTCGACATCGGCACCAAGTTCGTCCAGATGATCAAGCTGGCCGTCGAGCACGCGGGCTGGGGCTCCTCGCGCGTGCGCGGCCCGCGCTTCGAGCTGGAGGGCGAGGAACGCGCCGCCGTGATGCGGGTCATCGAGGAGGGGTTCGCGAGCCGGCCCGACCTGAAGGCGCTGGCGTGACGCGCGCGGCCGAGCCGGGCGCGGCCCGCGCCTTCCGCGCCGTCGACCCCACCACCGGCGAGGCGCTGGAGCCCGCCTTCGCGGTCACCACGCCCGCGGAGCTGCGCGAGCTCGGCCGCCGCGCCAGGGCCGCCTTCCGCCGCTACGCACGCCTGCCCGGCCACGAGCGCGCGGCGTTCCTGCGCGCCGTGGCCGACGGGCTCGACGCCGCCGCCGACGAGCTGGTGGCGCGCGCCACGCGCGAGACCGCCCTGCCCGAGGCGCGCCTGCGCGGCGAGGTGAGCCGGACGAGCGGCCAGCTGCGCATGTTCGCGGGCCTGATCGAGGACGACGCCTGGCTGGGCGCCCGCGTGGACCCCGGCGACCCGGCGCGCCAGCCGGCCCCCAAGCCCGACGTGCGCGCCGTGCGGCGCCCGCTCGGCCCCGTGGCGGTGTTCGGCGCCAGCAACTTCCCGTTCGCGTTCTCGGTGGCGGGCGGCGACACGGCCGCGGCGCTCGCCGCCGGCTGCCCCGTGATCGCCAAGGCGCACCCGGGCCACCCGGGCACCTCGCGCCTGGTGGCCGACGTGGTGCTGGCGGCCGCCGAGCGCACCGGCATGCCGGCGGGCGTGTTCGCGCTGGCGCTCGACGACGGCCACGCGGTGGGCGCCGCCCTGGTGCAGCTGCCCGAGGTGAAGGCGGTGGCCTTCACGGGCTCGCGCGCCGGCGGCGAGGCGCTGATGCGCCTGGCGGCCGCCCGCCCCGAGCCCGTCCCCGTCTACGCCGAGATGGGCAGCGTGAACCCCGTGTTCGTGCTGCCGGAGGCGGCGCGCCGCCGCGGCGACGCCATCGCCGAGGACCTGCACGCCTCGTTCACCCTGGGGGTGGGCCAGTTCTGCACCAACCCCGGCGTGGTGCTGCTGCCCACGGGCGCGGCCGGCGACGCGCTGGCCGCGCGGCTCGCCGAGCTCACGCGCGCGGGGCAGGCGGGCACCATGCTCAACGCGCGCGTGTGCGAGCTCTACCAGCAGGGCCGCGAGCGGCTGCGCGCCGCCGGCGCCGAGCTGCTGGCGGAGGGCGCCGCCAGCGCCGGCCCCACCGCGGGCACGCCCACGCTGTGGCAGGCGCCGCTCGACGCGGCCATGGCGCGCCCCGAGCTCCTCACCGAGGTGTTCGGCCCCAGCACCCTGCTGCTGCGCTACGCGCGCGCCGAGCAGCTGCTGGCGTTCGCCGACGCCCTGGAGGGGCAGCTGACCGCCACGCTGCAGGCCGAGGCCGAGGAGCTCCCGGCGCAGGCCGAGCTGGTCGAGGCCCTGGCCGACCGCGCCGGCCGCCTGATCGTGAACCAGTTCCCCACCGGCGTCGAGGTCGGGCCCGCCATGGTGCACGGCGGCCCCTGGCCCGCCACCTCCGACGGGCGCGGCACCTCGGTGGGCACGCTGGCCATCGACCGCTTCACGCGCTGGGTGGCGTACCAGAACTTCCCGCGCGAGCTGCTGCCGCCCGCCCTGCGCGGCTGACGCCGCCCCCGCGGCGCGCGGCCCCGACCGCCCCGCAGGACCGGCGCCGGGAGCCACGTGGCTCCCGGCGCCGCGCGCGTGTCAGACTCGGGCCATGGACACAAGGAAGCTCGGCTCCCTCGACGTCTCGGTCGTGGGCTTGGGATGCAACAACTTCGGCGCGCGCCTGGACCTGGCGGCCACCAAGGCGGTGATCGACGCCGCCATCGACGCGGGCGTCACCTTCTTCGACACCGCCGACACCTACGGCGCCACCGACAGCGAGCGCCTCATGGGCGAGGCGCTGAAGGGCCGCCGCGATCAGGTGGTGCTGGCCACCAAGTTCGGCAACGTCAACGCCCAGGCGGGCATCACGGGCGGCGCCCGCCCCGAGTACGTGCGCGCCGCGATCGAGGGCAGCCTGAAGCGCCTGCAGACCGACCACGTCGACCTCTACCAGCTGCACAAGCCCGACGCCAGCGTGCCGATCGCCGACACCCTGGGCGCGCTCAAGGAGCTGATCGACGAGGGCCTCGTGCGCGAGGTCGGCTGCTCCAACTTCAGCCTCGCGCAGCTCGAGGAGGCCGAGCGCGTGGCGGCCGAGCAGGGCCTGCCGCGCTTCGTGAGCGTGCAGAACGAGTACAGCCTGCTCAGGCGCGAGGCGGAGGCCGAGGTGCTGCCCGCCTGCCGCCGGCTGGGCGTGGGCTTCCTGCCGTTCTTCCCGCTGCTGAGCGGCATCCTCACCGGCAAGTACCGCAAGGGCCGGCCGCTGCCCGAAGGCACGCGCGTCACGGGCAACGAGCGCTGGGAGTCGCTGCTGACCGACGACACCCTCGCCCTCATCGAGCGCCTGGTGGCGTTCAGCGAGGCGCGCGGCTACGAGCTCCTCGACCTGGCGTTCGCCTGGCTGCTGGCCGAGCCGGCCGTCAGCAGCGTGATCGCCGGCGCCACCAGCGCGGAGCAGGTGCAGCGCAACGCCCGCGCGGCCGCCTGGCGCCTCGACGAGGCCGACAAGCGCGAGGTCGACGCGCTGCTGGCCGAGCACGGCTTCGCCCCGGCCGCCTAGGGGCAGGGCTGCGGACGACGGGGCTGGCCGTGGCGCCGGCCGGAGCATGGCGGGCGTCTTCTCGCTAGGCTTCCGAACCGCAGCATCCCAGCCCGGACGCTGCTGCGGTTCGGAACACCCGCTAGAAGGGGCACGCACTCCTGAGGACCAGGACCTGACCTAGGGGCGGTCGCCGGCCCTCGGGGTCCACGAAAGCGCCCGCGCCGTGCCCCCTCAGGTCTCTCCCAGGTACGCCCGCTTCATCCCCTCGTTCGTCAGCAGCTCCTGCGCCGCCCCCGACAGCACCACCTCGCCCGTCTGCAGCACGTAGCCGCGGTCGGCGATCGACAGCGCCACGTTGGCGTTCTGCTCGACCACGAACACGCTGATGCCGCGGTCGTTCACCTGCTTGATGATCTCGAAGATGCGCTCCACGAACAGCGGCGCCAGCCCCATGCTGGGCTCGTCCATCAGGATCAGCTTCGGGCGGCTCATCAGCGCGCGGCCCATCGCCAGCATCTGCTGCTCGCCGCCCGACATGGTGCCGCCCAGCTGCGACAGGCGCTCGCCCAGGCGCGGGAAGAGCGAGAACACGTACTCCAGGTCCTCGTCCATCTCCTTGCGGTCCTTGCGCAGGTAGGCGCCCATCTCGAGGTTCTCGCGCACCGTCATCTTCGGGAAGATCCGGCGGTTCTCCGGCACCACCGCCATGCCGCGCTCGATGCGGTCGGAGGTGGTGAGCGGGTCGACGCGCTCGCCGCGGAAGCGGATCTCGCCCTCCGACACGCGCACTATCCCCAGGATGGTCTTGAGGGTGGTGCTCTTGCCCGAGGCGTTGCCGCCCAGCAGGCACACCATCTCGCCGGGGTAGATGACCATGTCGACGTGGTGCAGCACGCGGATGGGCCCGTAGTGCGTGGTCACGTCCTTCAGCTCGAGCAGCGGCTCGCGGCCGGCCGCGTCGGCCGCCGCCCCTGCCGGCGCGACCGCGCCCGAGGGCGCGGCGCCCGCCACGCGCGCGGCCTCGGCGTTCACGGCTGCCCCCCGTTGTCGTCGTGATCGGCGAACATGCCGTCGGCCATCTGCGCGCGCGCCACGGCGCTCTGCTTGTCGGAGCGCTTGCCGAGGTACGCCTCGATGACGGCGGGGTCGTTGACGACCTCCTGGTAGGAGCCCTCGGCCAGCTTGCGGCCGTAGTCGAGCACCACCACGCGGTCGGAGATGTCCTTCACGAGGTTCATCTTGTGCTCCACGAGGAGGATGGTGTAGCCGCCCTCGTCGCGCATGCGGCGGATGATCTGGGTGATCTCACGCGTCTCCTTGGGGTTCATGCCCGCGCTGGGCTCGTCGAGCAGCAGCAGCTTGGCGCCGGTGGCCATGGCGCGCGCCATCTCGGTACGGCGCCGGTTGGCGTAGGAGAGCACCTCGACGGGCTGGTGCAGGCGGAAGCTCATCAGGCGTGGCCCGAAGAACGACAGCTTCTCGAGCGCCATCTCGTGCATCGCGCGCTCCTGCCTGAGGTAGGCGGGGGTGCGCAGCACCGACGCGAACCAGTTGGAGCGCAGCCGGTGGTGCTGCGGGATGAGCACGTTCTCGAGCACCGTCAGGTTGGTGAACAGCCGCAGGTTCTGGAAGGTGCGCGCCACGCCCCGCTCGACGATGGCGCTGGGCTTGAGGCCCTTGAGGCTCCTGCCCTCGAACAGGATGTCGCCCTGGTCGGGGGCGTAGACGCCGGTGACGAGGTTGAAGACGGTGGTCTTGCCGGCGCCGTTGGGGCCGATGAGGCTGACGATCTCGCCCTCGTTGAGGGTCAGCGACAGGTCGGCGATGGCCTGCAGCCCGCCGAACGACTTGTAGACGTTGCGCAGCTCGAGCATCAGCGCGCCTCCTCGCCGGCGCCGGGCTCGTCGTCGGCGTCGTCGGCCGCGGCCGCGACCGCCGCCCCGCCCGCCAGCGCGGGGTTGCTGAGCCAGGCGTCCTGGCGGCGCTCCTCCTCGCTGGGCTCGTCGAGGCGCTCGCGGAACAGCATCGCCCAGCTGAACTCCTTGCGCCCCATGACGCCCGAGGGGCGCAGGATCATGATGGCGATCAGCAGGATCGACAGGGTGATGGCGCGCATGCCGAAGCCCTGCCAGGGGCGCTGCAGCGCCGGCATCTCGCTGCCGAACAGCCCGAAGCCCACCGCCACCAGGCCGAGCGCCAGCGGCCCCCACACGATGGGGCCGGTCACGGGCCGCAGGCGCTTGTGGCGCCTCACCAAGAAGGCGATGAGCGCCGCCGCCAGCAGCACCAGGGCCAGCGCCAGCACCCAGGTGGAGAGCGGGTAGCGCTGCTCGAGCGGGTCGCCGTACTGGCGCACCCACACCACCAGCGCCGTGCCGATGAGCGCGCCGGTGATGGAGCCGGTGCCGCCCACGCTGATGGCCACCAGGAAGTAGAAGGTCAGGAAGAACAGGAACAGGTCGAGGCGCGCGGTGCCCACCCAGCTGACCCACAGCCCGCCGGCCACGCCGGCGAAGAACGCCGAGATGGCGAACGCCAGCACCTTGTGGTAGGCGGTGTGCACGCCCATGGCCTCGGCGGCGATCTCGTCCTCGCGGATGCCCTGCAGCGAGCGGCCGTAGGAGGAGAACTTGAGGCGCGACATCACGAAGACGGTGATGGCCAGCAGCCCGAACGTCCACCACACCGACTTGCCGAACGCCGACGGCACCCCGGCGAAGCCGAGCGCTCCGTTGGTGAACGACGACATCATGGGCGTGGAGGCGAGCAGGCGGATGGCCTCGCCGAACGCGAAGGTCACGATGGCCAGGTAGTCGCCGCGCAGGCGCAGGCTCGGGAAGCCCACCACCACGCCGAAGGCGGCCGCCAGCAGCCCGCCGATGAACAGCGCGATGAGGAAGCGCACCCACAGCGTCTCGGGGGTGGCGAGGGCGTCGAGGCCCAGCGCGCGCATCCAGTTCTCGACCGACAGCCCGATGGCGAAGTCGGAGAGGTTCGAGCGCGCCGAGGCCGAGAGGTTCTCGCGCGTGGCGGCCGGCAGCACCAGCAGCCCGGTGACGTAGCCGCCGATGAGCATGAAGCCGTGGTGCCCCAGCGACAGGATGCCGGTGACGCCGTTGACGAGGTTGAGGCTGACGGTGGCGATGCCCCAGATGGCGAACAGCGCGAACACCTGGGTGAGCTTGACGGTGCCGAAGCCGTCGACGAGGTAGAGCACCCCGACCAGCAGCGCCAGGCCCGCCAGGGTGAGCAGCGCGTTGCGGGTGCGGTGGGCGGTGTAGTGGGGCCGGTAGCCCGCCAGCGCCGAGGGGGCGGCGGCGGGGCGCGAGGGGGTGCCGGCGCGACGCGAGACGCTCATACCTTCTCCGAGAGGTCCTCGCCCACGATGCCGCTGGGGCGCACGAGCAGGATCAGGATCATGGCCAGGAACGCGAAGGTGTCCTTGTACTCGGTGATGCCCGGGAACTCGGCCGTGCGAGGGAACAGGGCGGTCAGGAAGTTCTCCAGGAAGCCCAGCAGCACGCCGCCCACCACCGCCCCCGGCAGGCTGCCGATGCCGCCGATGACCGCCGCGGCGAACGCCTTGATGCCGGGCAAGATGCCGAAGATGGCGGGCTGGTTGATGCTGCCGAAGGTCATGCCCCACATCACGGCCGCCGCGGCGGCCAGCATGGAGCCGAGCAGGAAGGTGGTGGCGATGACGCGGTCGACGTTCACGCCCATCATGCGCGCCGTCTCGGCGTCCTGGGCGGTGGCGCGCATGGCCTTGCCGAGGCGCGTGCGGGTGACGAACAGCGTGAGGCTCACCACCAGGACGGCCGTCACCAGCGGCACCAGCACGATCATCCACGAGGTGAACAGCGTCTCGCCGGCCACCTGCACCTGCAGCGGCTGCGTCCAGAAGCTCGGCGGCCGGAACGGCGTCTGGCGGTTCGAGAACGCCAGGATGCCGAAGTTCTGCAGGAAGAACGACACGGCGATGGCGGTGATGAGCATCGAGTTGCGCGGCGCGCCGCGCAGCGGGCGGTAGGCCACGCGGTCGATGGTCACGCCCAGCACGCCGGTGATGAACATGCTGGCCACCATGGCCGCCAGCCACCCCAAGGTGGTGGAGGCGAGCGCGACCGACACCGCCACGAACGCCAGCGCCCCGCCCACCAGCACCAGCGGGTCGGTGAGGCGGCCGCGCCAGAAGTTGAGGATCTGCATGAAGCCGTACGTGACGACTAGCGCCACCACGATGGCCACCGGCCACGCCATCGGCGTGGTGCTGAACAGGAAGTAGGCGGCGAAGGCGCCCACCATGAACACCTCGCCGTGCGCGAAGTTGATCAGGCGGATGATGCCGTAGACCATCGTGTAGCCCAGCGCGATCAGCGCGTAGAGGCTACCCAGCTGGAAAGATCGCAGGAACGCGCCGGCGAAGAACGACGCGTTGAAGTTCGGGTTGAGCCCATGAAGATAGACCATGCGCCAGACGATCAGCCCGAGCAGCGCCAGCCCCACGGCTGGCGGCACCCAGTTGACCTTGCGCTTGACTGCTGAAGATATGGCCGACAAGCTCCGCTCCTCGGTATCGGGTGTCGCGGCGGGCGGCCTCGCGCCCGCGGGTGGTAAAGCGCGCGGCAAGGGCGATGGCGAGCCAGCCCTTGCCGCGCACGCTGCGATGCGTTAACTCAGGCGGGGCTCAGTCGAGCGAGATGCCCCTGAGCGTGGCCTTCTCCCAGCTGCCGTCGGCCGCCACCTCGTAGGCGTAGAGGCCCATGATGCGGTTGGCGGGCGTGCCGTCGGTGCCGACGTAGGTGATGTCGCCGGAGACGCCGGGGAAGTTCTCGAGCGCCGCGAGCGCGTCGCGCACGGCCGCGGAGTCGGTGGTGCCGGCGTCGGTCACGGCCTGCCACACGACCTTGTAGCCGTCGGCGCCGGACAGGGTGAAGCCGGTGAAGTTCACGGCGTCGTAGCGCTGCAGGAAGGCCTCGCCGAACTCGGCGGCGCGCTCGGCGGCCGCGCCCTCGAGCACCTCGGGCTCACCGAAGCTCGTGAAGGTGAAGCCGTCGAACGCCGCGCCGCCGCCCTCGGGGCACTGCGAGTCGTCGGAGGCGTCGCCGCCGAGGATCTCCATGCCGAAGCCCTGCTGGCGCAGCTGCGGCACGAGCGAGGCGGCCTCGGCGCAGAAGCCGGTGTAGTAGATCATGTC